>PR_CR_10_Liq_1_inCRDRAFT_1000334_pt1 | contig 29630 bp, 38 predicted proteins | sample PRCRCaboRojoPR_3_FD_10241 | JGI IMG/M metagenome (IMG submission 10241)
GGCATCGCGGCGGATGCAGGCGTTCCCTTCTATTTCCTCTGTGATGATCTTGTCATGCAGGTTTTTACGCTTTGCCGTGTACTCGCCGTCCTTGGAGTGCATCTTTTTGGTTTGTGGCAGCGTGTCAATGTGCGCTTCCAGGGCATCCAAGGCGGCATCATCTATACGGCGCTCTCCGTTCTCATCGACGGGGGGCATACCCGTGATATCCCGCTTCGGCTTTTTGGCACCTTGGGCAGGTTTTGAGGCAGCCCTTGGAGCAGGCTTTTTTTTAGCCGGTTTTGCTGCCGGATAGTCCCGTTTTAGGGCTTTAAGAATTTGCTCGTCGTAGTCCTCCCATTCGGCTTTTGCTTCCTGGTAGTCGTCTGAGCCCGGTTCTGCTATTTCAAGGATGTCTGCGAAGTCCTGCATGGCTTCAAAGTTTTCCTTGTATTTGTTAGGCAGGTCACTAATAGACTTGCCCATGTCTTTTACGTATTTTTTTGCCTTAGATTCCATAGCTTATTGGTTTAGGCTGCGAGCTGCAGCAGTTTTAACTTCTTACGTTTTTTCGCCTTTGCAAGCAGTATTCTGGTCTTGGCATTAGCCTTCGGAGGCATGGCTTTCTTTGTGCCTGACATCTGCCTGGATTGTAGGCGTTTTTCCTGTGTTTTGTTGTTCGGCGATAGCTCTGCTTCAATGACAAGTTCCAGATAGGAGGTCTGTTTAACCAGGTAGTAGTATTTCCCATTGTTGCCCAGGAAAGATTGCTCTACCCTGGCTTTGCCGTCATTGTACCTTACCGTTTCGCCCGGGCGATAGGGGGCATCTTGGGCTTCTCTGGCTAGGCTTTCTTGAGGTTCCTCTACGCGAAGATCATCCAGCAGGTAGTTCAGCTGCGCAAACTGGCTGATACGTTCTTGGACCGAAGCAGGGGCGATGCCTTCTGCTTCCTTTTTTGCTGTGATCTCGGCCGCTCTTTCTTTGAGGCGTTCCTCCTTATTCAGGTCTTTTTTCTCTTCCTCCTTTTTGGTCTTTTCCTCCTGGAGCTGCCGAATGGCCTCTTTGATGGCTTCTTCGGAATCGTCCAGACCTTTGGGCTTCAAAATATCGTTGACTGCCTGCGTGTACTTGGCTACGCTCTTTTTCCAATCGGAGTACCAATAGGGAGCAGAAATACCAGCAGAGCTAATCCATGCGTCGTCGTAAGGGTTTCGATAACTATAGCTATACTTATAGCCTTGTGAAACACTCGCTTTCAACTCATCCACCAGTCGGCCGTCTTTCAGCTTTTTGGCCCGGAGAATGTAAGATACCTGCCGCCGTAGCTCCACGGGGTCATTCTCTGCGCCTGGGGGCAGGTCGCGGTAGTAAGACACTGCCTTGGCAATATCTTCGAGTTTTGAGAAGACATAGGAACGGGTTCTATTGAGGTCTTGCAGGATGTTCAGCTGGGCTTCGATGGTCGTCAATTCGTCCTCGATCTCCAAGCCGCGTTCCTGGGCTTCCAGATCAGCAATACGGCGGGGGTCTTTGATCAGGACGTACTTCAGCTCTGCCGGGTCAAAGTCGCGGGTGTCCAGGGTGCTTTGGTTGCCGTCGAAGTCCCAAATAGCATTGATGCGAGCGGTCTTTTCTTCCAGCTTTTGGAACATGAAGATATCCATACTATCCTCCATCAGCGGATTGACGATGCGAACGCTGCGGTGTATGTTACCCTGCCGCCACAGACGGCCCTCGAGTTGGTTCACGTCAGTAGGGTTCCAGGGCAATTCCAGGATGTACAGGCAGGACGCGTAGCGTTGCAGGTTGATGCCTTCCCGGATGGTAGAGCTGCCGATCAGGACTTTGCACCGGTATTCGTGCGGGATGTCCTCATAGTCTCGGGTAACCGGGTTATAGCGACGGCCCAGGAAGGCATTCTGAACTGTCCGCTTGTCTTTGAAGCCCATTTGCTTCATGCGGCTTTCGCTCACGATAATGCCCACTTCGTGCGGCTGGAATCCCACTTTGTCGATCAGATATTGGCGCAACAACGGGAAGAAGTCAACGCCCATATTGCTGTAGATGATTTGCCCGGACATAGGGGAACCCTGCCGGTCGTGGTACTCTTTCACGCTACGGATGCACCCGGCTATGAATTCGAGCTTCGCAGAGCTTTCGATGAAAGCCTTTGGTGAACCGGGATTGCGGGTGTCTGAATCGCAGTCCAGGAGGAAAGGCGAAAAGGCAACCTTCCTGGCCATTCCTGCTGCCCGGAGCATACGCGCACCTGCAGCGTTTTCCTCATCATCTGCCTTTGCGTTTTCGCAAGCCTCATTCACACTGATTTCCCCGGAGGCATACGCCAGTATATCCGTTATCCGGTCCTTCTGATAGGGATTGAATGGCAGCACCGTTTCAATCGTCTCGTTATCGCCCAGGTCGATCTCCATACCGTTAACTACCTTTCGGCGCAGGGGCAGAACGATCTTATTCGGGCGTTTCAGGTTCTTGGTCGATTGCTTATAGAGGAAGAACCGTCGGATAATGGATTGCAGGGCTACAAGGTTTGAAAAGCCGGTAAATACGTCCTTAAATTCGGGGTTGAGCGCAATAGTGAATACCAGCTCGTTTGACGTGTTCACGAACTGATCGAAGAAGTCCTTCAGGTTCTTCAGCCCTAATTCCTGGAGGTAACGCAAGCCCACCAAGCTTATCATAGAGTAGATTTCCATTGGCGAGTTGGTGAATGGGGTTGCTGTCAAAAGCAGGACGTTGCCCGTCGTGTTACGCTTTTGTATGTACTGCGATACCATAAAGGTCTTTAATCCCATGCCCGACGGCTCCCCGCTGGAAATGTCATACCGCTTGACGTTCTTCTCGTTGCCCAGGTTTTCTTCCCGCTCTGCTTTAACGGTGGTAAAGACCTTCTTGGCACTGTGCGCTTCGTCTACCATCATCATATCAAGCCCCATGCTGTCAATATTCGCACGGGTTCCCATCTGAGATTTCCCGATGATGCCGCTCACCTTTTTTTTCAGGCGTTCGTAGGCTTTGTCGGCACCTTTTCCCGATACAGGGGTGTCGTCCTGGTCCAGGATAGACATCAGCTCGGCAAAGAAGGCACCTTCGGAGCCGGTGTCCAGACCAACACGCTTGAAGCCTTCATAGGTGAAAAACGAAATTGTGCCGGCAGGGAGCTGCCCTTCTTCGGGGATGTTGTCGAGGTATTTCTCGCTGAGGTTGTATAGGTCGTTTTGGTCGATTTGCGGCAGGATGCCCTTGCACTCGCCCATAAATTGCTTGTACACCTGGTTGGGCAGTACAAAGAAAGGACGCTGGCACCATCCGTTTTCAAGAAATTGGGCAGCGGTGAAGATCGCGCACCAGGTCTTGCCCAAGCCTACGCCGTATGCCAGGCAACCGGCACCACTTATTTGGGCGAAAGCCACAGCTTCGCGCTTTTCCGGGCGGATGTCCATTTCCATACCGTTATAGAACCGGGCCATGGTGAATCCAATAGGCACCTGGTCCAGATCAACCGGTACTTCGCTGTTATAACGCTCATTCCATATCCGTTCGATGCCTTCCCGGTCTTCATCGGTAATGGCTTTGGCCAGGAAGTCAGAGAATAGGCGAATACCTTCCTGCTGGGCTGCAGACTTATTGCGCTGGAAGTCCTGGACCTTTTCATCCTTGCGTCGCTTACGGTTCATGATGTACAGCTCGGCGATCTCTTTCCAGTCCAGTCCACGCCGGATATCCAGTTCCCGGGCGTTCTCGCTCATCCAGAGTACAAAAGCCTCCTGAAGATTGACGGCTATTTCCAAGTCTCTTTTCCAGGCACTTTGTAGTTTTTCGGTGAAGTCGATCTGCCCGTTTCGGCGCTTTTGGGCTTTGAGCTTTACGTCACCGTTCAGATGTTTGATCTTATACTCCTTTGCCAGGTTGCTTACGGGCTTGATGATGAGCCGGTCTTCAAACTTTTCAGCATCCAGCCGCTTACGGCGCTGGGCTACGTTGCTCCACACTTTGTCCAGGGCTTCGATCTGTTTTTGGTAGATCGTCTTGCCTTGCGGCATACTCTCGATCTTCTCGCGGTCTTCAGAAAGCCTCGCACGGCGGTCGGCGATGTTGCCGGATAGGTAGATAAAAGCAGGTAGGAATCCATCGACAAACCAGTAGACCAATCCTTCCTTTACCCATTCGAGTGGTACAACCTTAGCCGAAATAGCGGATGAGTTGTCGTACTTCGCCCATCCGCCTTCCATTGGGCGGTTCAAAACCTTTTTCTGATACCATACGAATACCTGCTTTTGATCGTCCGTCAGGTGCTTGTTGTACTGCTGGTCGATCTCATCAAAGGTTATCAGATCGAGCTCACCGGCTTTTGCCTGATCACGGGCGCTCTTTTCCTTTTTGGCTTTTTTTAGGGCCCGTTCGATGTTGCTCGTCTGTACACCGTGCAGGTCTTTTGCCTGGGTGTCGGTGTGTTCGCTCGACACATAGGGCGATAGCATGTCGGTTGCCTCATAATCAACGGCGGGTATGCGCATCACGTCCTCGATGCTGCCACGGTACTTCGTGACATTATCGGAGAACCGGCCGGTGGTTTGGTACGGCTCGCCGAGTATCTTTTCCGGGTTCTGGATATACCAGTTGTCGTTGATGATTGCTTCTACCATGCTATGCCAGTTGTAGGAGTTTGAGCTTCTTTTTTTTCTTGGCTTTCGCCAACATGATCTTGGATTTGGCGCTGCTTTTCGGCTTCTCCCCGGCTGCATCTTCTTCTGCCAGCCGGTAAGCCAGCTCATAATCTTCCCGGTAGTCTTTGTCGCCGGGCTTGATTAGCCGGTTAACTTTGCCAGTGCTTTCGTTCAGGTGTGCAACCTGGATGTAATCGCCGCCTTTCTGCCTGCGCCGGTCGGCATAGACGGTACTGGCTCCCATGAAGCCGACAAATAGCCAGTCAGGGTAGCGGCTTTCATCCTGCCCCAATATTTCCTTCTCCAACTGCTTCACATACGCCTGGCCTTCCGGGGTCTTTTCCCACCTGTAAGCTTCCAACTGCTCTCTGCCGCGCCTTATTAACTCTGCCCGGCTCACATCATCAAGGGGGCGGCCGTATTCATCCATAGCCCGTAGCCATATCTCATGTGCGACAGGATGGGATATGCCAAATTCCTCCATGAAGGTCTTTTCATAGTACGTTATCCTGGACGGTATCTGCTTCACGTGAAGTTGGATCAGCTTCGCCTCATCCGCCGGTATGTGGTCAACTACATAAGCCTGGAAAGCTTCATCAGGCGTGACATTCTGATCAGAGAATAAAGCAGCCCCGGTATTCCTTTTCACGCTCTCATTGAATGCCTTAATTGCCCATTTGAACTTGCGCTGCCCCTGGGACATTAACCGGCTTAGATAGATGGCCCACGGGTGCCATTCCTTTTCGGAGAATAGTGCGCCTTGATTAATGTACTGATCGAATGGGAGCCCGCTGGACTTCATTTCGTTCAGGTATAGGATGGCGTTGTTGATGTGTGGGATAAGGTTGCCACTGCCCGGCAAGGCGCTATTGGCTACCAGTACAGGCATGGCGTACACGATCACGCGCCGGGCTTGCTTGATGCCGTCTCTCTCGGCAGCTTTCAGGGCTTCTTTTTCCAAGACAACGCCGGCCAGTACAGATTCTACCAGTTCTTTTCCTGCATTGGTGAAGTAGCCGTCATCGAAGTATTCCGGAATAGACTGCTCGGTAATGATGTTGCACTGGAGCAAGGCTTCGAGCATCCTTTTTTGGGCATTCCGATCGGCATAGAAGTCGCTCATGCGCTCGTACTCGTCGATCATTGCCGGTATGCGGGTTTTGCATAGTGGGTTTTCCCGTAGGCTGTTACTGCGCTCTATGGTCTTATCCACGGCCCGCTTGCCCTTCATGGTACTTTGGTTGTACTTCGCCAGCTCCTGGGTCTGGAAGGCAGGGAAGTCGTAGTCGATTCTGATCAGAAAGGGGAGCTTGAAATAATAAGCATCGTTGTTAATACTGTAATCATCGCCGGTTGGCAGGTATATTAACTGCCCTTTGTGGCAGTCTATCCTTTCCTTTTTGTCTGTTCTGGAAAACCCGAATGATTCAAGTTCTCCGCAAAGTGCCTCTACGTATTCGCGGTAGTTATCGCCGTACATCCGTTCAGCAATCTTAGTGCTCATGGTACGGTTATTGCCGGAAACAACAATCCATTTACCGTCGATCTGCTCTCCAGCTACTATTGGTGTGCCGGATGGTGTACGGCTGGTTGTGATTAGGCGATAGGGGTCAAGGTTCCGGGCGTTATCCCGTACACGCTCCTGGGCCGCTACATCATCCTCATAATTCCGGTCGTTTATATTTTGCCCACGGTCATTTACCGGGTAGCCTTTGCTGGGAACAAAGGTTAATTCGTTGTGGCTGGCTAATACGTCAGTCAGCTCCACAATAGCGAATTGCCCACGGCGCTTTTCACCGTTGGGCATGGATAGGGTGATATTTTTGCCAAGGGCTATCATCATTAATGCTCCATCAGGTTATCGTTGAAGTCGCGCTCAATGTGGTCGATAGCCTCAGCAATAGTCATGCCTTCCTGGGCAACATAGTTGACCACGATTTGCACGATCTTTTCCCGTCCGCCAGGTTTGCTGATGAAGCTGCAGACCTTTGGTGTGAAGGTGCCGGTTTCATCTTCCTCGCACTGGTCCAGTTGCTCGTTGATCGCTATTTTTAGGTCGTTCAGTAGGTCTTGTGCATCCATTACGCTGCTTTTTTGGTGAAACAAACGATGTCGCTCAGTACGTCGGTGCGGTCGAATACGCCGTTGGGTAGCCGATATGCGTCAGAAAGAACCGCCTTCTCTGCGATGTCTTCCTTTGCTTTAGTGGTACCACGTTGCAGGAATGGCACACCGCCGTTGGCTACTTCTGAGCCGATGATGTAGATCAGGATGCCGCCGGGCTTCAGCAGGTCGATGCCGCGCCGTATGAAGTATTCGTCGTAGGCGTTGGCTTTGGTGTACTGCTTTTCGCCCATGTTTATGTACTTGCCGCCGGTCAGTCCTCGGATAGAGCCGTAGGGTGGGTTGCCAATAACCAGGTCATACTTTGCTTGGACCTTCCCGCGTACGCTCTCATTTCTGCGTTCGTCAATGAACTGCTGTTCGAAGACTTCCTGAATTACCCGGGCTTCGGGGTAGAGAATGCGGAGAATAGCATAACTGTATTGCTGCGGCTCGATAGCGGTCACTACGGCATCTCGTTCCAGGTATTGCCGGTCAGGCACCTGGGCAAGGAATACGCCGTTGCCTGCTGCCGGTTCCAGGACTTCGCCGCCTTTAAAGCCAAGCTTGAGCGCCAAGCCCCACATCTTTTTGACGATAGGGGTAGGCGTGAAAAATTCGTAAAGGATCCCCGCGTTAGATTCTTCCAGGAATTGATCGAGCCCGCCGTAGCCGCTGTATTGGGCCAGCATGGCTTTCTCGTCGGCTGTGTATGCAGCCGGGGCCATGCCCTTCTGATCTATCAGCCCTTCGATCTGCCTGTTGAGTTCGTATGCCTGGCGATTGGTCATGTTTTACACAGTTTTGCTCTCAATTTGAGCATTGACGAAGTTGTACGTCCACATAAGTGCAATCAACCCCATCATAATGCCACCGACTATCTTATTGCCGCGCCGATAAAGCAGGAATCCTCCAATGACGAAACCCAAAGAGATAGCCAGGTATAGTTTTACATAGTCCATTTTGCATTGCTTTTAAGCAGGCAGAGCCAAAGCCCTGCCCGCTTGTTGAAGCTACGCTCACACTCCTGCAATCAGCAGTGTGAGCGCTCGATTACTGTGCCGGACCTTCCCGGTCTGGCTGTTCGGTGTCCGGATTTTCGCTATCTGGGGTGTTGAGCTTGCGCTGCTCGGTCAGGCGGTCGATGGCCACGCTGAAGTTGAGCAGGTGCCTGATGGCTTCGCGCAGATCGGTGTTGCCGACTTTCTCGATCAGGATTTGTTCGAGCTGGGCGAGTTCTTCGTCCGTCAGGTCGTCCCACTCTTTGCCGAGCTGCCCGGCTTTGTTGATGAACTGCACAAGGCTGGCACCGGCGGCAGGGCCCAGGCGTACCAGGTCTACCAGGTCTTCCCCGTTAACCTTGCGGTCATCCAGGTAGATGGCTTCGTATAGTTTCCAGAGGTCTTCGGCGGTTTCTGCGCCTGCTGTGAAGGCTTCAATGCCGTACTGATTTTGTGGATTCATAGCTTCATATTGATTGAAAATTGAAAAAATAGCTGCCGTTCGGCCCGGAGGCTTCCCGGCAGCGGATTGAACAACACTCTCTTTAGTCGATGCTTTCCACTTGGACGAACATCGGGCTGTCTTGAAGGAAGCACTTGGCTTCGATGCCGTAGACCTGATAGCCTTGGCGCTTGGCGAACATCTTGGCGAAGTGCATACACGCCCATCCGCCTTCCTGATGGTCGGCAGGTGGGGCTAGGAGCACACCGCGCCGGCCGTCGGGCCAGTGTCCGCGTAGGAAGGCAATCAGCTCCTTCTCAATCTGTGCGCTGGGCTTGTCGGTTTCGATGTACACCAGGACATCGCGCAGGTAGAGGCTTTTCCATTCGTAGGCAGCGGCCTGGGGTGCATCCAGGTCGATTAGCTGGGGCTCCATAGCCAGGGTGCCAAGGCCTGCCGCTTGCGCCGGGGTCATCACGGCCCACTTGACGTGAAATATTTCTCCAAGCTGAGTTTGCAAGCTCAGGTTGCGCAGGGGCATTTCCGGCTCTGGTGTGGGCTCGTCCGGCTCGTCTCCTGGTTCGTCTGGCTCATCGCCCGGATCGTCCGGGTTTTCGCCGGGCAGGTCATCTTCCGCGTACTTGTCCATGCGGATGAGCCCGCGCCCGTAGTCGTTGTCTTTGCCGGGGGTGCCGAGGTCGGTTGCGCCGGAGGTCAGGACGTGCTCCAGGTCTTCCATGTTCTTGATTTCCGGGAATACGCCGAGCAGGAGCGCCGCACAGCCTACCGCGAACGGTGTGGAGTAGCTGGTGCCGCTGCCGGTGCGCATTTCTTCTTCTCCTGGACCGCAGCCAAGGTTGGACACGCCGTAGCTCATGTAGTCTACGCCAGCGCCACGGCTGCTGAAGGGTGCCACACGGTCATTGCGGTCTACCGCTCCGATCGCAAACAGGATTTCGCCCAGGTCGTCGGGGCTGATGTTGCCGGGGAAGTTCACGCCGTTGTTGCCGGAGTTGCCAGCTGCAGCAAAGCTGAAATGCCCTTGCGCCCGGAAGTCCTTGAAGATATTGGCAATTTCCTGATTGAAACCGCCTCCGCCGTAACTGTTAGTGATAATCACAGCATGGCCCTGGTTTTGCAGGTTGTTGGCGGTGTCCCAGGCGTGTTCCAGACCGCTGGCAATCCAGGAGTACATTCCAGAACCGCCACGGTTGAGCAATTTCTCGCCTGACCAGCTCCACCAGTCCTCGGGTACGCCCGGGTACCGCAGTGGGCCGATGGGGTTTTCATTGAACCCTAATACCTGGCTGGCACAAAAGGAGAAATGCCCGTGTTCGTCCCAGGGGTTGTTGTCGGTGGTGTGGTCACGTCCCAGGTCGCGGAAGTTCTTCGCGATGTACTTGTTTCGGCTTTTCGCACCGGTGTCCAGGACAATGATGTGAACCTTGCGGCGGATGCCATGCTTTTGCAGCACATTTTTCACAAATACGCCGATCTGCGCTTTCTCAATCGGATAGTTCGTTGTGCTGCTTGCGTAGGCGGCAGTAACCGGCATGGTGGGCTCGGGTGGGAGTACCACGTCGAAGCCTTCTTCCAGCTGACGTTTGTAGTGCTCCAGGGCTTGCTTTTCCAGCAAGCGTTGAATGTGTTTCATAGCTTCAATAGGTTAAGTTATTGGGTGATGGTGTCATTTGGTAGCTCCGGGTCGGGGACGGGCCAGCGCCGACGGGTGAGGATTTCCACGACCTTTGCACCGGGGATAGGGGGCTCCAGCATGAGCGTGAAGTCTTCCAGTTTTGGTACGCGGTCGAGTACCAGGTAGACGAAAGCATCCTCCACGTAATGCGTGACGGTGATGGTCTTTTCCTCGAAATTCCCGAATGAAATGGGGTGGCTGGTTTGGTAGCTCCACAGCACGTCGGCTACATAGAGCTCGCTGCCTTCAGCTACGTCGATGGTGTTGGAGTAGGAAACCGGCATGGTCTGCGGTTCCTGGTCCTGCTTCATGGTGCAGTCGGTAACGCCCATTGCGATCAGGGCAAGACCAACCACGAATGTGAGTTTGCGTTGCATAACTTCAGTGGTTTGATTAGTCTTTTCCTGATTTTCCTGTGCTGTGCGCCTATCGGAGGTGTCTAGCCATTCCCTGTGATTGCTTTGCTCCTGTCATAATCTTTACTGGGCCTTGTGGCCATGTATATCCTCTTTATTACATTCAGCGCAATTACCACACCGGCAAAATACAATGCGGGCTTTACATTCCGTGTGTATAACGAATAGCCGACAACTGCCGCAATCAGCGCCCATGAGATCAGAATAGCCTCGAAAAGATTTATTTTCATACCTTATTGCTTTTTGGCAGCAGTACGCTATATGTCAAGTGGAAGCCTGCGGCATGAACCCATATCAGTGCCAGCCAGACTACTGCCCAGCTGCCGATGTTCTCCCATTTTTCTGGGGAGAACTGGTAGAAGCTCGATGCAGCGAGCACCAATGCCAGGCGCTGAAAGGATAGATACCCTGCCTGGAAAAGGTGCCAGCCGTCTGTGAGCCATACGAAGATAGTGGTCGAACCAGGGAACTTCGGGCCCTGGTTCACATCTCCGTTTTTGTACTTGTTGCGCCAACTGATTGCCGGGTTCCAATACTGGCTACCTTTGGGGAAGATGGACTTTCCGTAGTGGAACTGTAGTTTGTCCATGCAACCGTTCATGGCACCGGCTATGGCGTAGGCAATGATGGCGATTATTGCTATCCAGATCATAGTTACCTGAAAGTTAGGCTTATGATGACACCAGTAGTATTATCACCTACTGAAGCGCCGGTATTTATATAGACAATATCCCCCTGTTGCACTGTGTTGGTGGCAGTTATAGTTGTCGCTGCAAAGCTATCTCCAACGGGTATCGTTGTTGTCGGTGTAGGCACCTGTGTCGAACCGCCTGGCCTTAATATCCGAATCCCAAGATCGGTTGGACTGGTCGTTACTTGCGAATGTAGCGTGTACTCAACTTTGACAATCTGCTTACCCGCAAGCTCTGCTGGAATAGCAAAGCCATATTCATCGTAATTCGTAAGGCTCGTCAATGGGACCGAATTAAGGACCGCGACAAATTGCCGTTGCTCTGTTGCGTTTGCGATGTCGGTAAGGCTGTATTCACCGTCGCGGTTGCGCAGGTATGTTTCGCCTGCCTGCATACGGATGCCCATTGTGTCGCCTGCTTCGTAGCGGTTCACTAGCAAAGGGATAGATGTGTTGGGCGATAGGACAAACTGATAATCTGCCGAGCTGCCATCAAGGTCTTGGAAGCGGATAATACCTGCGGTGTCGATTGTTAGGCCATTTCCTGCTGCGCCTATGGTGACTGGAGATTGCGGAAGCTGATAGGCTAATCCGTTATCTCGTAAATCTATCTGTTCATAAGGTTGGCCATCTTCACTGTAAACTAGGGCTTCCAGATCACTGTCCCATACCAATATCGGTGCTGCTCCAAAACCGCTATTTGAAGGAGATGGAAGGTTTGCTGTAGAAAATTTTAGAAAGGGTGAGTGCCTGTACTGGAGTGTGCCGCCGTTTCCTATTGATAGATAAGCTAAATCTGGGCTTGCCCCATTGTGGGCCCCCCTGCTTGCCAGTCCAGGAAAGACTACCTCTTGATTAAGGTTTCCGATTATTGTTTTTCCGTTAGGGGCAAAACCCATAACCCTGTTGTTGCCCATCAAGAACTCAACGCCCTCGTACCCTCCGTACAAGTCCCCACTCCCGCTATATTGCAAGGTAAAATCGTTGAATGTAGAACCTCCTTGAGAAAACTTCAATCGTGGTGATTCGCTTGCACCGGAAATGGGGCCAGAGCCAGATGGAGCGCTCAGCTCTATGTAGCTCCTATTGTTTGGTTGGAATGTTTGTGAACTTTTAGACGCTATTCTGATGAAATTAGTTTCATCCTCTATTTCGCTGAGAATTTTATTTTCAGTAAATAGCGTATCTCCTGACTTCGTAAAAAACGATGGTGCTGAAGCTCCGGCTGGCACAGATCGTGCATTCCAACTCACCACCGCCGCCTGTAACTGGGCCGTACTGCCCGTGCTCCCAAAAGGCACCGCTGGTACTGTCTCCCGCCCGTCAGGGTCAAAGACCATAACTTGTCCCACGGGCTCTCCTTCTGTATTGCCATACTCCACAACTCGTACACTTGCTGACGAAAATGTTACAGACCAGATACTGTCAACCTTGTACATTTGCTGTACGCCGTTAAACACCCGAAAAGAAGTGTCTATCCCTGTGGCTAAATAACTGTTTCCAGTTAGGTCGGTTTGAAAGTTTATTGTCGCAGTGTAGGTGCTGTCATTCACTGTATTCCATGTAGGCGCACCATTTGAAACCAGTCGGAATCTTTGACTAGCAGATGACGTTAACGGCCATCCATCGGGTAGAAAACCATACTCCACTAACGGGTCAACAAGCGGAATTGGACCTGTGTATGCCACCGCTGCATCAACATCAATTATGCCAAATCCGTTTCTTTCATTATACAACTTTTTAGGAACGTGTGCAACATAGGTGCTGTTCTCAGAGTTGTGACTGGATTCGGTCTGATAAGCTGTAAGCCTTGCCCTATATATGACTTCATACCAGGGGATTTCATGGCCTGCTTGGTCTTCAAGTTTCCTTTTGATTGACAGTAGCTTTGCGGCAACTCTAGGCGAAGCACCGCTCTGACAAAGGCAATCATCAGGCTGAACAAAATCCATTCCTTTTCCATACCCCGTGCGAAAATTAATAGCAAGACTACTACTATGCGCTACTCTCACAGCAGGCTGAAGCGCAACACTATTTGTCACCTCCTCTGAAAAATTTGAACCCATCGGCACTACCCAAATAATTTCATTTTGAAAGTATTGGTGGTCTGTTACGCTAGTGTCCATTTGTCCACTATAACTCCGATTGATTATGCCTATTTCTCGGTCTTGGTGATGTAGTGTCCAAAAATGACCGTAATTACCAACGAGAATATGAGCACTATCAGAGTTATGCTTAGCCCACTCGTCTTCAAAAGCATTAATCACAAATTCCGAATGCCCCTTGTTCCAAACAGTGTCCTCCCAAATGTAAACTTTGTGGTCAGAATACACTTGACAACTTACTTGGGTCAAAAAGCTTAAAAAAGTTATCAGCTTAAAAAAGTGTTTCATCATTTCTAAGTTTGAAATTCAATATTTTATCTAAATTCAATCAGGTAGCCTGTAGCTCCAAAACCATTAAGCCCTGGTACCGTCACCGTGGTTAGTGCTCCTGACACGGATTGCGTATGCACTGTGCCAGTCGTCTGCTGGTCTACAAGGCTATTGTTATTGGCATCGTATAGCTGGACAGATACTCGCCTGGCTGCGCCATTCGCGCCGTTGTCGATTTTAAAGACCATTTCCTGGCTGGCGTTCAGAGTAGAGTTGTCACCAAACACGCTGATTTCGTGTACATGCGTGTCTTTGAGAATTGTGATTTGGTACTCCCCGGCTGCGGCGTTTACAATCTGCCCTCCGCTGCCGCCTTCGTAGGTATAAGTCATTGTTACACCATTGAGGCTAAGGGTGTCATAGATGATGCCGGTGTAAGTCAAACCGCCGCCTGCATCCGCTGTTGCCCTTACCCGGGCGTTGTAGGTATCAATCGCTGCCTGAATCTGTGCTGTGCTGCCGGTACTGCCGAACGGGTTCTGCGGTATCGTCTCGCGCCCATCGGGGTTGAAGACCATGACCTGCCCGGCTGGTGGACCATTCGTAGTCGTATATTGGTTTGAAACCTCGATCACGGCCAGGTCTGCGCTGGAAAAGGTCGGGTTGGCTACGGCGCTAACGCGGTACAGCTGCTCCGTGCCGGTGAATAGGCGAAAGGTATCAACGATCTGGTTGGCCAAGTAGCCGAAGCCGGTCTGGTCAGACTGGAAGTTGACCGTAGCGGTGTAGGTAGAATCATCAACGACCGTCCAGCTGGGGATGCCGTTGGAAACCATGCGGAATTGCGCCTGCACCGATAGGGCAAGGCATAGGAATAGTGCTGAAAGTAGGTGTTTCATAGCTTTATATTTATTCCCGACTTCGCACAAGGCTTCGTCGGGCAGTGGGTGTTGTGGTTTTGTGGTGCTCTGGTATTTTGGTTACCGGAGTTCCACGTAAAATCCGGCTGCACCGAAGCCATTGAGCCCTGGAATCGTGATGGTCGTCACGTTACCGGCTACTGCCTGGGTGTGGACGGTTGCCGTCACCTGCTGGTCTACGAGTGCGCCATTGTTGGCATCGTAGAGCTGAACCAAGAAGCGGCGGTCTTGGCTGTTCGCGCTGTTGTCCAGGCGGATGATCATTTCCTGGCTGGCGTTCAGGGTGGTGTTGTTCCCGTAGATGGTCGCATTCGCCACGTGTGCGCCTGCCTGAGCGGTCAGATCATACTCGCCCGGTGCCGGGTTACTCAGGACTGTAGCGTTGCCGCCAAAGCGGTCGGATTCTACGGTCACGGTGCCACTGCTCAGGCTGTCACGGGAGAAGGAGCCACCACCGGAAGCGCCAGCGATCACGTAGGGGTCGGCAACTGTTCCGGAGCCGGTCACGGTGATGTTCGCACCTGCGTTCACCTTGGTTTCCGAACCGTCGGCTGCGCTGCCGCCGGTAGCCGCGATCACGTAGGGGTCGGCGGTAGTGCCGGAGCCGGTCACGGTCACGTTGCTGCCTGCATTCACTTTCGTCTCGGAGCCGTCCGGGCTCACAGACAGGTTGAGGCGTCGGATAATCTCCTGGAGCAGCTCTTTCAAGCTTACAGGGGCATCGAGCCCGTCCACGAAAAAGCGCTGATTTTCGTAAGCCGCCTGGTTGCGGTCACTGATCAGCAGGGTCGTAATTTGTTCGATTGTCTTACTCATCGTTATTGATTTAGGTCGCGGTCGTGCCGCTGTTGGTCTTGCAAAAGTTCTTGTCGGTGGCGTTCTTCCTTTCGCCGTTCGTCATTCCTTATCGAGATGACCTTATACGTGTGATAAGCGATAGAGCTTATCACCATGCACAAAGAAAGAATCGCGCCCAGCACAGCCTCCTGATTTTCAAATATCCAGTAGAGCGCTGTGCCAGCGTAGCCAATTCGAGTGCTACCGTGTTCAAAAAAGTCGAATATCTTCATTCTCAAAGGCATTGCCGGGGGGCATTATTTCCTTACTGCGATGACTGCAATCACGATCACCAATATGACGAAAGCAATTGCGATGCCGCCGAGTATTGTTTCTAGTGTGTAATCCTCCTGCTGAAAGTCTGCCGGGCTCAGCCATTCGGGCAGATTTTCCCATCTCGCCTTCCGGGGTGCCAATGCAATGCCGATAGTGTCGAAAATCGAGCCTACTGCATTAGCTACTGCACTTATTGGGTCTGCCGCCATTCCTACTCCACCTGTGCTTCCTGCCGTTGGGTCCATCAGCTTCGGATTACCATTATCAAAATTACCAGTGCAGCGAGTAGCAACAAGCCACCGCCAAGTATCACCGGCGTGAATTTTTCAAGCTCTTGGTCTTGCCGTTCGCGGTCGTTGAGCGGGTCAAAAAGTTCCTCAACTGAAGCGCCACTGTCTTTGCAAGGGTCGTAACCATAGCTTAGTATGATTAGCGCATCATCAACATAGTTGCCCGAGCAAAGAAATTCTTCCCGGCTGAAACTGATGTTGTTGTTGCACAAAGCCCTGCACTGACGCTCTACATCAGGCTGTTGCCCGAACCAGCTGCGGCAGCGGTTGCGGCATTCCTGCGTCCTGCACCATTTTCCGCCTATGCAAAATGCCATGCGCTTATGCTTTTTTCACGATCACCACCATAAGGGCGATGAGCAGGATTAACAATAGTATGTAGCCAATCTTCACCCGGCAAATCCAGTCGGGCAGCACATCGGCGCAACCGAAGTAGGCACCCAGGGGATTGCCCAGGCGGAACCCAGGACGGGCAGGCAGATTGACTTGCGCATCAGGCTTGCCGTCGCCGTCCTCATCTACAAAGCCTCCGCCTGCGTCGATGTCGAATACAGCCTGATAAGCATCTTCAATTTCGCTCAGCAGCTCGTCCGTACTTAGCTCTCTGCCTTCGATTTTCTTCACCATGACTCCATTCTCGGAATCGTCTTCGATTCGGCGAAAAAAGACGTAAGCCGGGAAGATATCTATGCCAAACTGAGACGGCGACACAATGCAATCATTGATCTGGCTCATTTCGCAAGCCATGCCCGGCCAAGTCTGATCAGTGTACAGGCTTTCTCTCAGGGCATCCTGAAAAGCGTTGTTGGCATTTTGTTCGCCTTCGTGGTAGAATAGTACCGGGAATATCATGCTGCGATGTTTCGTACGCTGTTTTCAATTTCATCCACATCCAAGTTGCTTCCTGGGCAGCTTTTCGAGCTGTGCTCGTTATGCCCGGTAATGCGCAACTGCCGGCCAAGCCGGTCTTGCAGGTATCGTATCAGCTTCACCGCCGCATCGACTTGCTCAAGGGGCGGCTGCTGTATGTCATAGTTGCCGGTCAGGCAAATGCCCACACTGCGGGTGTTCTCTCCGCTCGTATGGTTGCTGACCGTTTTCAAAAGCTGGGTCTGCTCAATACTGCCATCCTTACCGATCACGTAATGGTAGCCGATGCCTGGCCAGCCATTTTCCTCTACGTGGTACTTCGCGTAAGCCTGGGAAGTACCCGAAGTCGTCAGGCTATGATGAATCACTACGCTGTCAATCTGCGACAAGTCGCGTGTGTCGTAGGTCTTCCACCAGTGGCGCTTCAATCTGTAGACCACATTCGTAATCGGAATACCGTAGGCTCTTGGGCGGACGATCTGACCGATCAGATAGAGCAGGAGTAGCGTCACCATAGCGATCATCAGGTATTTTTGCCAAGGCTTCATACTACCTTTCTGATTTCGGTTTGTAGCAATACTGCATAATCCTTTATCAGGCTTGCCCGGTCGGTGCCGTTGACTACCCTTCGGGCGTTGTAGTAGTCCGTCTGCACTATATTGATGTAACGGCTCAGGGACCGGCGGGTGAACTCGCCGTTCATCATACCGTAAACCAGAATGTCCGCCGCATAGCGGGGCTCCAGTGCCAGGTCAGGGTTGCCCACCAGGTCTACGCCCAGGAACTCGCTCATCTTCTTGTAATTGCTCTCCCAGGTCAGCTGCACAAAGCCCCGGCCGTAATAGCCCGAAGACCAGTACCGGTCTTGCAACTGCCGCAGCCACGTTTGGCTGCTGCCTGCCCGGCGCTCCCGCACGGGCTTCAGCTTGCTTTCATGCCAGGCGGTAGCCAGGATGTAAACCAGCTTTCTGTAATCACCATCACCGTATTCCCGGAATGCCCGTAGAATCTGCTCGACGCTATCCCGCTGCACATTATCCAGCTTTTGCCAGGCATCTTCCGCCGCATTTATCCAGATGTCTTTGCGCATGAATAGCTTGTTGTCGAGTTGCCGGGCTTTCGCTACTGCAGTTGTTGAAACCAGCAGCAAAATGAGCACGAACACTCCGATGATGGTGTATTTTTTCCAGTTCTTCATAAGCGAAAACAGCCACACAGCCAAGGGCTATGTAGCTGTTTGTGTATTGCTTAATGACGTTGCTACGTTACAAGGGCCCAAGCTCCTCACTCGCTTCGTTCTTTCCGCCGCAGCCGCAGTCATGTTTGCGGGTTGCGAAATAGATGACTGCCCCAAGCAGGGCAAGCCCGATAAGGATAGCAGGGCCGAATTTCCAAATCAATCCCATAGTGTTGTCCTATTTATCTACCGACCGGCGGTAGGTTGAGTATTGAAGTGCCAGCCCAATCAGGGCAATGGCAATCGTAATCACGGGGGCGTACTTCCGGATAAATGCCATAACGGTTACTTTGCGACCGCTCGGACATAAAGCCGGTAGCGGCCTAGGCTTGCCAGGAACGTCTCGTTTACGTTGCGCTTTCGGGCATCGACGAAGTAAGACTTTCCGCCAGTAATCGTGAAGAAGTCAGACTTAATCGCTGCATCCAGCGCACTGCCAGAAAGGTTGCCGGTGCCTTCACTGCCGGTCACAACGCTGTTGTCGGACAGGTCCAGCACACGGATATCCAGCGGGTCACTGGTCGCGTTTGGGTCAGCGGCTTCCACCACCGCCATAGCCTCCAGCGTGTAGTTCTCGTCCAGCCCAAGCTCTGCCAGGGTAGGCACGTACACGCTACGGATGCCGCCAGCTCCCGGGTTGGTGCTGAACCAGGCTTCACCGGCAAGGGTGAAAATATAGCTCGGCACCGGGGCGTACTGCGTGTGGATGGCAAGGGTGGTTTGCTTACCGATTGCAACACGCAGCGTCTTCAGATAATCCACCAAGCCAACCACCTTATTGTCGGACAATTGGACCTGGGGGATGTAGCCGCCGTTGAGCTGTTGCTTAATTCCCTGCATTACGCTGCTTTTTTAACGATCTGAATCAGCAGGCTCTTGCTCTGCATGGTAGCGTTGTCGCTGCCTGCCGCCGTCACCAGGCGGATGTCATGCGCATAAGCCTCGCCGGGAGTGATTGCAAAAGGCGCTGAGCTTTTCACGATCACATCCTGAGAAGAAGAAGTCAGCGTTGCGGCCACTTCGCTCGATGCTACTTCCTTGCCGGAAGCCTGTACCAGGCGCAGCCGAACATCTTTGTCTGGGTTGTTGGTCCGAGCGTTGACGATCAGAAGCGCCTTCATCTCGTAGTTCGCGGCATCGAAGCCGAGTTCTTCCAAGGTCGGCACGTGCAATACCTTAGCAGGAGGTGCCTGTTCAGAAAAGGCGTAAGTAGCTGCTGTAATAGCTGCGCTGCCTACGCTATCGCTGATGTGTACGACGTCTACCACGTCGCCGGGGTTGCCGGTGGTTGCGCTGGTGAGGGTCTTTACGTAATCGACCAAGCCGACTACTTTGCCATCAGACAACTGCACCTGCGGTTCATATCCACCTGGAACTTTGCTCTGGATAGTTTCCATGTTGTGTTGTGGTTAATCAGCACCGCATGTACCCGGCAACCGGGATTTCCCAATGCGGGAGTGCTGAGGTTGAATTAATGTAAGCCTTGATCTCCTTGGCGAAGTGCTTCACGTAGTTGCTGCGGGGCTCTACGTTGACGGACTTGAAGAAGCCGTCCACAAAGTGCCGCTGAGCTTCATCGTCGGGGTCAATCCCGAGATATTGTTGCCGGGCAGCACCATAAGCGCCCCAATCGGTTGACACGAAGCTGCCTGACCAGCCGATGAAGTCTGAAGGCACAGATATACAGCCGCCGGTAATTGGGTTGCTGCCTTCACCGTTGCGACGGTAGAATATCAAACCGAGCCCAAACAAGGCAATGACTACTGCGATGACGATGCCTACGGTCTTGTTCATCAGGTCAGTATTTTCGCATACACGGTCATAATCAACACGCCTGCGCCAAGGATAACGAGCCCAAGAATGACTGCGCTCTCCACGTCGAAGGCAACGTTGACGGTTATGCCGTTTTGTGCAAGTTCAAGAATATCGCCCATCAGGCTTTATTTTTTGCGTGAGTAATGAATGCCCGGCTTACTGCGCGGCTTTCTTTTCCTCTACTTTGTCAGCGATGTACATCGCAGTCATGGTTCCCAGGACTACAGCCAGGAATACCGGCACGAATGCCTTGAAAATGGTACTAGCGCTCATTTCGCTTAGATTTTAATGATTTTGAATTTCCACAGTGCATACGCCAGGGCAAGAATGCCCACTACGATGCCTATAGTTTTCCAGGTTTGCTTCTTATCCGCCTGCTTATCCTTTGTCATGGGGTCAGGCACAGGGCTAGGAGCTGTGTTCTCAGATTTCTCCTGAGCAATTTTACGGCCATCATCGGTGGGCAAGCCACTTTGATAGGCGTAAGCGTTATTGCTGTTGTTGTTCAGAGCGTCGATGTACTGATTTTTCAGTGCGACCTCCTGTTGCAATCTGTCCATGCCTATTTTTTCAGTATGACGATAAGCAGAATCGCCACGACGACGACCACTGCCAGGATGATGTAAATTGACGGGCCGGAGGGTTGTTGCTGTGCTGGCGGTTGCACCACCGTAGTGCCGCCTTGGGGGCACTTTTCAGGGTTGAACAAGCAGGCAACGCTCACAGCGGTCTGCGCAACATCCTTATAGTTGTTGCCCAGCCAATTGAGGAAGCCCCTGCCCCGGTTTGCAGCCGGGGCAGGGCTCATCGCATCTGGATTTTGAAGGTCCAGTGCGCCGCTTGTGTCAATGATAAAGCTCATCCTTCCGGCTTCGGATTATTGCTTACGGCCCAACTCAGCTACCTGGTAGAAGCCCCAGGTGACTGTGATACCCGGCTCCTGCATATAAACGAAGGCAGTCCGGTTGGTGATGATGATGTCGTTCGCAAAGGTGTTGATGTTGAGCTGGTATTGCCCTTCGTGCACACCCATGTCCGGAAAGATCGTCTTGAGCAGGCGTGGCTTGGAACCTTTGCTTGCATCATAGATTTCGACCGGGCGGGCATACTGCTCAAGCGCGTTGGTAGCGCAGCAGTTGTTGCTCTCGTTGGCGTGCTCGGTGATACGCATTTTCAGCATATCCAGGTAGGAGCTGTTGTGCACCATATCGTTCAGAATGAACTGATAGTGCGAAGTCAGGCCAGAGATTTCCACATCAGGGCCTTGAAATTGGCTGTAGCCCAGCTGATAGCCTTGTGAGCCATCAAACAGGATAACCTGCTGCGGCTCTACCGCATCTTTCGTGGAAACCTTGATTGCGAAGTAAGGATCAGTCTGAACTGACTGGATAACCCGATTGTCAGCGCGTTCGCTGACATTGACAGTCGGGCGGCCGATCATATTGCTCTGCGCCTCAACGGTTTTCTGCGTAGAAGCACCGTTGGTGGCAGGAGCAGCGGCGAGATTAGCCGGAAGTTTCGTGCGTCGAACCATTTTTCTTGTGGTTGGTGAACAGTCGATTATTGACATAATTATTAGTCCACAATATCACAAAACGGGCGGCGCACCTACAATACTTTCACGTCAACGGTAGTGGTGCAACTTTTGGTAGGCTTGACATTTGTGGTAGGGCTCACGTGTACGTGTGAAGGCATGAGCACATGACAAAAAAAGCCCTGGGGGTTGCCCAGGGCCGTCCTCATGCTGCCAGGAAAGGCGCACAGAAGAAAATCAGGTATTCTTACTATTCTTCCTCATCTGCTTGCCGGGCTGCCTCCCGGCTTTGGATGAGCTTTCGGTATTTCTTGACGATGGCCCGGTGTGCTGGGCTGTTCGGCTTCAGTTCTTTGTTCGGGTCTTTCTGCTCCTCCTGGCTGCGTTTAATCAGGAATACATCTTCGCTATCCACCACGGAATGCCGGAGCAGGTACTTGGTGCCACGGTAGGTCATATCCTCATACCCGATCAGCTTTTCCTTTTTCTCAGCTGGCGGCAATGCCCTTTCCTTCACGTCAGCTGGTAAGTTTTGCAGATAGGCAATTGTCAATCGTGCCAGGTCGTGCATACTCGTTGTGGGAGAAACAGCAATGCGGGGCAGTTCAAACACTTCACCGTCTATGCTGATTTTCGCTTCCTCGATGAACATACGCGAATGCGGGTTCACGTTGCGCCCATCTGGAAAAAAAGTTCGGTTGTACTGCGCTCGTAGTTGTTCAGCTTTCGTCATGTTGTTCCGTCTTTTATGTAGGCGTTCCCGTTTAGCTTTTTGAGGCGGAGGCTGGCCCAGATGGATTCCTCAGTCTTCTTTTCGGCTTCATCGTATCGGTCGTTGATTTCCTCAGCTGCAGCCTTGATCAGTTCGTCGTCCATTTCTACACGTGAAACGATTCGGAAGGCGAACTCCCTTTCTGTCTCGCCCCAAAAGCCCTTGATCTGTATAATTCCATCTACCCTTTTTCTGGTAGAAGACACGGTTTTTTCCTTAAAGGAGAGTGCCATATACTGTACGATTTTGTACGCAATATATAAACAAAATAGTTACATTGCACTATAATATCAATTTATCGTGTATGCTTTTCAAGTTGTACGGCACTGCCTTGTGCCAAACGGTGCTGAACGAGCTGGGCAAAGACGAGATGTCTGTGCCAGCCTTGGTGCACTCGATAGCGGGCAGAGAGCTGGACGGCAGAGAGAAGCACAACCTGGAAAGGCGCATACGACGAGCCCTGGAAAGCCTGGAAGGCGAAGGGCTGGTGCGAAAAGACTGGATTATAGAGCCACGGCCTTTGCAGGTGTTTAAACTCACAACTGATGCTCAAAGGACTGCAAATGCTTAATGCCCTCAAAGGGCTGACAGGCGACCCCAGCAAGATGATTCAGCAGGTGGTACAGATGATTACCCCGCCGATGCTGGGCTTTTTGGAGAAGTACAACAAGCCAATAAGCGAAGGCGGGCTGCTCAACAAAGAGGATGTAAACTGCATCTTCGCCATTATGCCGATGCGCACTGACGTAGACGGCACAGAGGTCGAGGTAATGGTGCCTCATATACTTACGGTCGGCTACGATGCAAAATTGGCGCGATATACCATCAACGCAAAGCATAGCCTGGACGAATTACTCAAAAAAGCAGAACAAGATGGAGCCCTCAACCAAGGAAAAGACGAAGAAGAATAGCCCGCAAATGGAAGCGCCGGAAACGGGCAGTAGTATGCCGCCGCCGGAGGATTTCTTCGCTATGAAAAGCGAGATTGACGACGATATGCGCGATTTCCTTTCCCACATGAAAAAGGAGAAAGAGGTCGTTGATCTTCCTGAGATTGAAATGCCAGGCGAAGAGCCAGACCCGGACACCGGGGAGCCTATCACTGATGAAGACAAGGGGCATCTGCGCGACCTGAACTACACCCAGGAGCACAAGTTTTGGGCGGAGTTGATGTTGATACAGCTGGACAAGTCCATGGCCTGGATTGGCGGAATGATCGCAAAAGAAGACCCCAGCAAATACCGGATGCGCAAAAAGAAGTCCGAGGAAGACGACTATGAAGTAGCCCTGACTGCTGCGCTCATCAATAAGTACCAGGTGAAATTCAGCCTGGAATTTGCCTTAGCCTTCCTGCTCCTGGGCAAATACGGCATGATGGCGACCAAAGTGCAGGCGGACGTCCGGGCGAAGAAGAAAGCAGAAGCAGAAGAAGCCAAAAAACAGCAAGATGCAGCGAGACGCCCAAATCACAATAGTGATCGGTAGGAACGGTACTGGAAAGTCTACTTTCTGTGAGAAAATCGTAAAAGGCATCGGGGCAAGGGCCTTGGCGGTCACTTACAACGGTATGCCCAAAATTTGGCGGCCCTATCCGGAGGTGGACATCACCCACAAAAAGAAGATGACCTTCAAAAAAGGCATCCGCCAGGTGATTGCCGGGCGGTATGAGGAAGGTCGGAATAAGAACCGGGTGTTTGAGCATATCTATCGCAATTACCGTGATGGCATGATTATATGGGATGATTGCCGGGGCTATATCAATAGTGCGGTCGATTCCAATCAGTATTTCCGGCAACTGCTCCTGGACTTCCGGCACCGTATGCTGGATATGATCTTTGTGGTGCACTCGCCGGCGGATGTTCCGCCTCGCGTGTGGGGCTTTACCAGCACCGTTTGGGTTGGCGCTACGGATGCCTTGGTCAACAAGAGCCAGGTACGCACGTCGAGTGCTGATCGTGTAATCGAAATGCAGGAGTATGTGAATGGCGTATTCCGGGCAGCCAAGGCAAGGGGCGATAACAGCCACTACGGGCTATTCAAAAGAGTTGATCTATAAGGTTTTCATTTGGTTTTTGGGGTTTATGCCTCGGGCGGTTGTCCGGGGCATTTTTTTTGACCGAAGGCACCTAACGAGCAATACCCGCAACCGGCTACAAACGTGTGCAAACGGGGCTGCGGGTATTACTTACGTTAGGTGCCAGGTGTCCAATACATCCTAACCCCAACTTTCACCACCAGCTCATCCTCATCATTGATTTCATAGCAGCCAGGGCAGTAGTGCCGGCCTTTGATCTTTTGCCAGCCGGAAGCGTAGGCCATTTCCCAGGCACTACCTTCGCTTTCCCAGGCGATGTTTTCGTCATTCTCGAATGCGTTGATCTTGCACCTGTCGCAGATAACGCTGTACATTTTGTGCTCTTTGATCATCCCCAGGCGATTTTTTGATAGATTTCCTGATCGATTTTGCCCTGCTCGATCAGCTTAATGATGTTTTCGCGCTCCGCCTCAGCTGCACTTACCGACATACAGTCGCAGAGCATATTGGTAATGCGGGCAATTCTATCAGATAGTTGTTGTTTTTTCATCATCACATCTACATTTCAGAAACAAACATTTTTCCAGCTCAAACAAGCGGATCAGTAACCAGATACATTATAATTCAAACACAAAGAATAGTAACAAGGGGACTTTTAATTCAAAACTAGCAAGCAGTAACAATTTTTTTCACAATTCAAAAGCAAACGCCAGAACCCATTTAAGGCACAATTCAAAAACTGGAAGCAGTAACTAGTAACATTACAATTCAAATAACTCCAATAGTAACAAGCTGAAGGTCAATTCAAAAGCGCCATTTAGAAACAACGTTACTAACAATTCAAATCAGCGACACAGTAACAAATTCTTTGCAAATTCAAACGGGCCACCCAGTAACAAATCCATATTCAATTCAAATAAGAACTCCAGTAACAAAAATATTCTCAATTCAAAAGCAAACGCCAGAAACAATTTAAGGCATAATTCAAAGCGTTGTACTAGAAACAATCGTACGCTCAATTCAAAAATGATCGTCAGAAACAACCAGCAGACCAATTCAAAACCTGTCATCAGCAACAACGGCGACTCCAATTCAAACCAAAAACCCAGTAACAAGCGTACTTCTAATTCAAACAACGAGTTCAGAAACCAGTGCTTAGCTAATTCAAAGAAACTTTTCAGTAACAACCGTACGCTCAATTCAAACCCGATGCTTAGAAACAAAGAAAATCACAATTCAAAAACTTAGTGCAGTACCTATCCAATTTTCAATTACTTCTTCTCATCCCGCGCCAGCACATCGTCCAGCGTGATCAGTTGGCTATGCCCAAGATACTCAATTGGATAGGGATTCCGGCAATCCAAGCCCTTATAATCGCGCCATTCTTTGTAGATCAGGTGGAGCAGTGTACGAGCTACGCGCCACCGGGCTCCGCTGTTGCTCCAGGCTTTCAGGCTTTGGGTGTTGCGGCCCTTTATATAATACTCGCCTGCCTTCATTTTCGTGCCTTTGGCATCCTCAGCTGTGGCGATGAATACGCGGTCTTCATTGATTGCCTTTTCCTCGATGCGCTCGCGCTGACGCTGATAGAACTCATAGAACCAGCCTTTTGCCCGGATAAGGCTATCGGTGATGATGTAGAGGCGTTGTTGCAGTGCGGTATTGTAGCCGAAGGGGCGATAGGCATCGGGGTCGCCGGTGTACTGCTCGGCGTGTATTTTCCGGATGGCATTAAGGTTGCGCTTGCAGACGAACAAGCCGTACTTGCTGCCGCAACCTGCGTAGATCACCAGTTTACTCGGGGTATCGAATCGGGCGATGTCTTTCACCTTTGCCATGACCAAGGCTAATTGGTAGGCGGTAAAGCCCTTAATGCCGCAGAGCCGCTGCGCCATCGGGTGTTGGGAGGCAATGCGGGTGAGGCGGGTTTTTGCTTTAGCGAAGCCTTCCAGGAACTCGTCGCGCTGCTTTTCAAGTTCTTCGCAGGTGTAGGGGTGCACATGACCGTAGGCTTTTTGGAAACCGTACAGCTTATTGCTTGAGCGTACACGCTGTTTTAGCAGGTCGTCTACCATTCCACCGGCATACATTAGCTTAATGTCTTCCGGGGTCACTGTTTCCGGGGCTTCCATGTATGGCTTTTGTCCGGCAGACTTGATTTCGCTTTCTTCTACCCGGTGCTGCGCAAGGTTGCGCTGGGTTGTTGGTCGATCAGTTACTAGGTTGTTGTTCAATTCCATGGTTTGATTGGTTTTTGAAAGCCAGGCAGCAACCGCTACCCGGCATGAAGGAAAAAGGGTTTATTCTTCAGTCGCGTAGTTGTCCGTGACTTCCGGGTTTTCATCTGCGTAAGCCATTATTGCTCCTTCAATATGAGGGTAATAGTCACACGCTTCTTTCCATGTCCACTCCGGACCGTACTCTTCTTGGTCTTCTTCATTCTGGTTGCGGCTGAACATCTTTACATGACCGTTGGGCCAGGTGGCAACTGCATATAGATTGCCGATTTCTACGTCTATTCCGTTGATCTTTGGCATGGTTATGATTTTGGTGATTTGATTGATTAATTAACTTTTAAGTTGATTTTCTTGCTGTCCAGGTATTGGCGGATAGACTTGCCTCTGATCTCGTTGATAGCGATCTCCTTTTCGGTTGTTGGCCAGCTGCGGGAATGCACCCAGGCGATATCGCTCCAGTAGTCTTCATCGCGTATGGCTTTCCAGTCGGCCAGGGTCAGGTCGCGGGAGAGCTCGAACAGGCGTTTTTCCAGCCGGGCTAAGTAGTTTCCCCGACCGTCTTCCCGCCACGTTCGGCGATCAAATTGGCGCAATGCCTCCGCGTAGTAGTCCGTGTCCATCTTTACAGCTTGATTTCATCCGGATAGTCAATGGCCCGCTGCCGGCCGCGGCGGTGCTTCTCGCGGTACTTGCGCATTTCGCGCCGGTCGGCTATCCACATCCGGATGAGCGCTGGGGCAGCTACGATCAGGAAGGCGATCAGCCCCAGGGCGATCCAGAATTTGTCGAACTCGGTCATGTTGGTCATATTCAGCTATTTTGCGTTTGTTAATAAGGTATTGTCGGTAAGCCGCAATCAATTCAGGGTACTGCAGCAAGTCTTCCTTGGTTAGGCTCGTGTTCTTCCGTATAATTTTAGCTACATAAGCATCCGGGAGTTCTTGTACTCTTTGCTGCCGGTAAGCTTTAATTTCATCGCTGTTCTCTTGCCGGTATCTGCGGCACTTCTCAAGTATCGCTTCCCGGTTTTTCCAGTAATATTCCTTTTGGTAGGCACGTCTGGATTCGCGGTTTGCATCTCGCTTCGCCTGGAGCTTCTCTTTGTTTTTTGCTCTCCAAGCTCTTTTTCTTGCATTCCAGCAGTCTTTGCAGACGTTCCGGTTTTTATGGAACCGATTGACTGCTTTTTCTTGATTGCAATCTTTACACTGCTTATTCTTCATCATCTTCACTTGCTTTTTCAATGAATGGAATGACCTTTTTGCGCTCCATGACTTTGTTGTAATCCAGCTCGATCTTTGAGCACTTCAGGATTTTTCCGCTAGTGTTGTTCATCTCCTTGGCTTGAGCAAGGGATATCTCTTCTGTTTCAAGGGCTTCAAACAGGGCTATCATTTTATCTTGTAAGTCCCTGACGTGATTGATCTCTTTCATGGTTTATTGTTGTTTGGTGATGGTATGTGTTTTCAGGTCTACGGTGTACTTTTGGTTGCAGGAGCAGCATTTGAAACCTGCACGACCTACAAGTGGTATATCGCTGGTATCTTCAAATGCTCTTTCATGGATATTCTCTGCGCCGCATTCCACGCAGATGAACTTGGCCCATACATCAATCCGGAAAATCTTTTCTTCCTTGGCTGACACCTGCCCTTTGATCTTTCCCGTTTCCCGGTAGTAATCCACTGCCCGGCTGATGCGGTTTGCGTATTTGATGTGGTCCGGGTTGCCGAACTCGGGCTTTTGTCCGTTGATTAGGTTTTTAGGGTTGGGCATAGCCTGTATCTTTGATTAGGTGGTCAATTAGCTTTGATAAGCTGCTTGCGGCAGTTAGTTTATACTCATCCCTTATCGCCGTCTCAAACTCCTTGCTTCCGCCATCTAGCCAGTCAAATACCGTCATATCGCCAAAGTCATTTTTTAGGATTTCAAGGCAGGTAAAGACGTTTAAGGCGTGTGTTGAGCCTATCTTTTGTATGCCTGATACGTAGGAACACATGGGGAGGCTGAGTGCATATTCAGCGATAGAAGTAGTGTACTTTTTGATTGCCTTTATAAAGCTATTAGGCTGATATTTAGGATTGAACGATGCTTCTTGTCTAATGATATTCCGAACCAGAGATTCTAAAGAAGATAATTTCTTTGACAAAGCAGCACTGCACTTAACCTGATCAAGGTCAGTCGATACAAGAACAGATTGGCCATCAATTAAAACACGAAATTTAGTGTTATTCCTGTTGTATGTTACTCTGCAATAAAGTGGGTAAACTGTTGTTTTTTCACCTCTCCAGATAATAGACTTGGGCTTCAAGTCTTCATTCGCATAGAACTTTGTTGATATTTTTTTCTGTTTCATCATAGCTCAATATTTTCCAGCCACTCCCAACGGTAGCCACCAGGGTTAATAAAGTAATGCAGGCGCTGCTTGCTATCCTGTATGATTACGCCATTTTCAAACGGCTGTACGTAGACGACTGGCAGGGCGATCAGGGCAAGGTCGGGGTGCTTTTTGTGTTTCCAGTGGTTGCGGTTATGTTCTTCATACCGCTTCATCGCCCAAGTGATTCCAACTAAAAACCCAACAGAGCAAATCAGAAATAGAACTACGGCTAAAATAACTGTTACAACTTCCATTAGTCTTGCTTTAAAACGTTATCCAAATACCATTTTCCATCTTCCTTGGCGATCTTCTTGTGGTGGTCTGCCTCTACCGCGTCCTGATACTCCTGCACCATGTCCAAAAAGCGATGGTAGTCCTCGCAGAAGACCAGGAAAGAGCGGATTTGCTTATCCTTCTTGTTGATCTCTACCATTTCTTCGCGTTTGCGGTTATACCTAAAGTACAAGGCGTGAACCTGTATATTGCCTTTCAGGAACTCCTTATTGCCCGACCTGCCCAGAAGCAGGGCTTCGGCTTGCGCCCGGCTGCGCACAGTGCAGTCGTCGCCTTCTTCGCTATAGATGTAGCTGTTGTCGATCTGTACGGCGGCATTCGCCAGAGCTTCCCGGCGCTTCCAGGCTTTTAGCCAGTTTTGGGCCATCGACCAGATGACCATGCCGATGCCGAGCAATACAACCGCTCCGGGGATGCCCCAGCGGGTGGTCGTGTACACGATGCCTCCCAGGAAGAGGACAAGGACAAAGGTTTCGATCTTCTTAATCATGTCTACCGGTTTTTGACGGACACGTGTACGTCCACGTCCACGTTGACGTCTGTACGGCTTGTCCGTATGGTTGGATAATCGTTGTCCGCGTACGTTTGTCCGCTTGTCCGCATGGCTTGTCCGGCAGTATCGCGGACAGCGAAGGACAAAGCCCGAAGGACAGACACCAGGACTGTCCAAAGGACAAGGACAAGGAACCAGACCAGTTGTCCGAACTTCAAAAAGACGAACAGGACAATGGCGGCTCCCGTCTCG
>PR_CR_10_Liq_1_inCRDRAFT_1000335_pt1 | contig 29555 bp, 18 predicted proteins | sample PRCRCaboRojoPR_3_FD_10241 | JGI IMG/M metagenome (IMG submission 10241)
GCGCAAAAATGGGTCTACGACACCACCAGGCGCGGCTACGGTAACCAGGGGCACAATTTCGGCGACGAGCTGAGCCCGCCCGAGCGCACCGCGCTGCTGGAATATCTGAAGACACTTTAGCCGATCCCCCGCAGACGGTGCGCGTCGGCGCGCGCAAGGCAGCTACGGCCAGCCGGCGCTCGGCCGGCGCGCACCCGGTCACCGTCGAGCCCGTCTCAAGCAACCGCAACAGGAGCCCGCATGCACAAGCAATTCGCAATCACGTTGTCGCTTCTCGCCGCCCTCGCGCTGGCGCTACCCGCGGCCGCCAGTGACGAGGCCGGACACGAGCACTCGCCCTTCGCCGGCATGCCGCTCATCATGCTGATGCACAACATGCAGTACTACGCGCACAAGCTCGGCCTGTCCGTCGATGCCGCCAACACGGCGCTGGAGGACTTCTACGCCCACGAGCTGGAGGAGGTCATCGACGCCGTCAGCGAGATCCAGGACTACGAGGGCATCCCCATCGCCGAGAACCTGAACAAGACCCTCATGCCCGCCTTCGAGCAGCTGGAGGCCGCCATCGACAAGGGCGGGCGCGAGGCCATCGATGCCGCCTACAACGAGGTCATCATCGGTTGCAACGCCTGTCATGCCGCCTCCGAGCATGGCTATATCCATATCCGTCGCAACCACACCAATCCCTATCCCCAGGACTTCTCCCGCCACGACTGAGCCCGCAGCGGGGCCGGCTTCCAGGCCGGCTCGGCCCCGCCTCCACAGCGTGGGCCGCACCAGCAGTCAGCCGCCGCCCTGCTAAGCTAAAAACAGAGAGGCCGACGGGAATCTGTCACAAACCCTTGCCAGAAGATGCCGGCAGCGCTACCATAGGCGGCTCAGTTGCGGGGTGGAGCAGTCAGGCAGCTCGTCGGGCTCATAACCCGAAGGTCGTAGGTTCAAATCCTGCCCCCGCTACCAAACGCCACAGGGGCCTGCGAGCGAGCTCGCAGGCCCTTTTTTTTTGGGAGGGATTCACCGGGGGCCTGCGCCGGCGCAGACGTAGACGATTTCGGGCAATCAGTTGCTACCCCGGGCATGAGACAACACCATGAGCGACCATTGCGCAGTCACCGGGCGTCATCAGGCGACAACCCCACAGCCGGCCCACCGGCATCAGCGCCGCCGGCGGTGCTTGCCCCCATGGCTACTGCTGGTCTGCTGGGTCTTCGCCACTGTCCCGATGGCCTCGAGCGCCGCCGTGGGCGTCTCCAAGGCTGATCCGGCCGCCGCCCCCGTCTTCGCCCAAGACCGCATCCTGGTGAAATTCAAGCCTTCGGTCACCACCACGCGTGGTGCAGACGTGCTCTCGCGGGCCCGGGCGATCCCCGCCACCCTGTCGGTGCGAGCACGCTACTTCGATACCAACATCGTGTCGGTCCGTGCAGCCACGACCGACATTCCCAACCTGGTCGAGCAGGTCGCGGCCCTGCCGGAGGTGGCGCACGCCGAGCCGGACTATGTGGTGTACGCCAACGGTCGCCCGGACGACACCCATTTCGGCAGCCTCTGGGGCCTTGAGAATATCGGGCAATCGGGCGGCACCGCCGGGGCCGACATCAGCGCCGTGGCGGCCTGGGACCAGGCGACGGGCGATGGCAGCCTCGTCGTCGGCGTGATCGACACCGGTATCGACTACAACCATCCGGATTTGGCCGCCAACATGTGGGTCAACCCCGGCGAGATCGCCGGTAATGGCATCGATGACGACGGCAACGGCTACGTCGATGACGTCCATGGCATCAATGCCATCACCGGATCCGGCGATCCGATGGACGACCATTCCCACGGCACGCACTGCGCCGGCACCATCGGTGCGGTGGGTAACAATGGCCGGGGGGTCGTCGGCGTTGCCTGGGATGTGAAGCTCATGGCGCTCAAGTTTCTGGGGGCGAGCGGCAGCGGCTTCACGTCAGACGCCATCGAAGCCCTGGCCTACGCCACGGACATGAAAAGCAACTACGGCGTCAACATCAGGATCACCAGCAACAGCTGGGGCGGCGGCGGCTACAGCCAAAGCCTGGCCGACGCGATCGCCGCCTCGAATGCCGCCGGTATGCTGTTCGTCGCCGCGGCCGGCAACGACGCTCTGGACAACGATATCAACCCCCACTATCCATCGTCGTATGGGGCTGCCAATGTCATCAGCGTCGCAAGCTCAGACCGCAACGACAACAGCTCCTGGTTTTCCAACTATGGCGCCACCTCCGTTGATCTCGCTGCGCCGGGCAGTGCCATCTACAGCACCGTCCCCGGCGGTGGCTACTCGACCAAGAGCGGAACCTCCATGGCCACACCGCATGTGGCGGGCGCCGCCGCCTTGCTGTGGGGGCATCAGCCCAATCTCAGCGTCGCCGACGTCAAGGCAACCTTGCTGCAGACCGTCGACCCCCTCGATGCGTTTTCAGGCCGTGTGCTGACGGGCGGGCGACTCAACGTGCAGGCCGCGCTGGGTGGCCGCAGCCCGGGTTACCGCATCGCGGCATCGGTCAGCCCGAGTGGTGCAGGCCGCGTCGCCTGTACGCCGAACCCGGTGGAGGCGGGCGCTGACAGCACTTGCACGGCGACGGCGAACGGCGGTTTCAGCTTTGCCAACTGGAGCGGGGATTGCAGCGGTAGCCAGCGCAGTTGTGTGCTGCGAGCGGTCACCGCCGCCAAAGACGTGACGGCGAACTTTACGACCGCAAGCTACACCGTCACCGCCACGGCGGGGGCCAACGGCGGCATCAGCCCGCGCTCGCGCAGCGTGGCCCACGGTAACAGCACCAGCTTCACGGTCACGCCCGACACCGGCTATGGCGCCAGCGTCACCGGCTGCGGCGGCAGTCTCTCTGGCACCACCTATACCACGGGCCCCATCACCGGCGCCTGCACCGTCAGCGCCAGCTTCAGCCTCAACCGCTACAGCATCGTGACCGCGACCGATCCCGTCGGGGCCGGTCGCGTCAACTGCACACCCAATCCGGTGGACCATGGCGGCGACAGCATCTGTACGGCCACCGCCAATGACGGCTACAGCTTCGACACCTGGGGTGGTGACTGCGGCGGCGGCGATCTGCGCTGCACCTTGAGCGGGGTGGTCCGGGAGCAGTCCGTCACCGCGAGCTTCGTCATCGCCAGCGCTCGGATCACCGGTGCGATCACCGACGAAGCAACCGGTCTGCCGCTCGCAGATGCCATCGTCGCCCTCTACCGTTGGAACGACGACAACGCCTGGTGGCGACAGGTCGGGCAACTGCTGGTCGACGCCGACGGCGCCTTCGATGTCCCCGCGCTCGCGGCCGGTACCTACTATCTGCATCTCGACACGACTACCGACCAGTATCTCAGCGAGTACTACGGCGATACCCGCGATTGGCAGCAGAAAACCCAGATCACCCTGGCCCCGGGCGAGCAGATCGCCCTCGCGCCCATCGCCTTGACGCCGCGACCGCTCTACCTGCAAGACCTACGCCTGAGCACCGACTGGCTAGGCCCCGAGGGTGGCACCGTGGCGCTGTCGGGCACCCTGGTCAACACCACCCGCTACAGCGGTCCGGCAACCTATTGGGTCAATCTCGAGCTTTGGGACGAGACCTTCCAGGCCGCCACCAGGCTGACCCTGCACGGGCCACGGGCGATCAGCCTGAGCACTGGCTCCATCCCCTTCAGTATCCCACTCGCGATTCCGGCTCAGACACCTGACGAGCGCTGGTACCGGCTCGAGCTGACGCTCGGGCTCAGCCGCGTGAAGCCGCTCGTCAATGGTGACTTCGGTACAGTCTGGAAAGGCGCCGATGCGCCACCGATCGACCCACTGACGCCCGATGCGGTGGCTAAACGGCGCGCCGTGCGTCTCGACGCTCGGGGGCACGTCCTGGAGACGCGCATCCAACCCTGAGCCGGTGGCTTGTCGGTCAGATCAGGAGAGAGACAGCACGATGTTCAACCCGACGCCCCTTCAGCGGCCCGCCGGTGTCCTCCTCGCCGGCGCGCTCAGCCTCACCAGCGCGCTGACACAAGCCGCAAGTCTCTCGGCGACGGTCACCGACGCCGCCACCGAGCAACCGTTAGCCAACGCCGAGTTGGTCCTCTCGCACTGGCTCCCCGACCAGGCCCGCTGGCGCGTCCTCGGTCGAGCCATCGCGGATGACGGCGGCGAAGCACGCTTCACGGCACTCGAGACGGGCACCTATAGCCTGCAGACCTTCGGTCCGTTTGGGGCGACCAGCAGCTACGACGCCGAGTACTACGACGACACCCGTGACGAGGCGTTGAAGACCGAGTTGTCGCTGTTCGAGGATGAGCATCAGGTCCTGAGCCCGATCGCCCTGTCGACGAAGCCGATCCACCTTCGCGCGCTGCGGCTGACCCCGGTGACCCTGCCGTCCGCTGGCGGCACGGTATCGCTGTCCGGGCAGGTGGTGTCGAGCAAGGCAGCGGCGGAGACGATCAGCTATTGGGTCAACCTCAGTGTCTATGATCCCGCCTTCGATGCCCGCGCTGAGGCGACCCTGCGAGAGCCCGGCAAACTGCGCTTGCCGCCGGGCACCACGCCATTCACGCTCGCCCTCGACATCCCCGCAACCGTGCCCGATGGGCGTTGCTATACCTTCGACCTGACCCTGGGGGCCTCGCCCTTGCAGCCGATAGTCAACGGGCGCTTTGGCGAGGTGTGTAAGGGCCTGGAGCAGCCGGCGCAATGAGACGCTGAGCGCTCGACCGACTTGCCAGGTCAGGGGACGATCGCCGCGATATCCGAGCCTTTTGATTGGTTCTGACAATTGATTGATATATATCAATTGATCGTGTCGATCAAGCTCATCATGACAAACAATTTTCCTGGCGAGCTCAGGGGGCTTACCGTGTTGCTCAACCCGCCGATGACGGGCGCAACACAAACCTTACGTACCCGGAGACGAGCCAATGGATCAGACCACCCCATCCGCCCCCGCCATGCCGCGCTTGAATGAGCCGGCACCGGCCTTTGACGCCCCCACCACCCACGGCCGCAAGACCCTGGAGGACTATCGCGGCAAATGGCTGGTGCTGTTCTCCCACCCGGCGGACTTCACGCCGGTGTGCACCACCGAGTTCATCGCCTTCGCCAGGCGCCACGCCGACTTCCAGGCACTGAACTGCGAGCTGCTCGGCCTCTCCATCGACAGCAACTATTCGCACATCGCCTGGGAGCGCAACATCAAGGAGAAGTTCGGCGTCGACATCAGCTTCCCGATCATCGCCGACCTGTCCATGAACGTGGCCAAGGCCTATGGCATGATCCAGCCCGGCGCGAGCGACACCTCAGCGGTGCGGGCCACGTTCATCATCGACCCCGAGGGGATTTTGCGGGCGATGGTCTACTACCCCATGACCAACGGCCGCTCCATCGATGAGTTCGTGCGGCTGGTCAACGCACTGCAGACCTCCGACGCCAATGGCGTTGCCACCCCCGAGGGCTGGCAGCCCGGCGACAAGGTGATCGTGCCGCCGCCGGCGACGGCTGAGCAGGCCGAAGCCCGCGTCAATGAGGGCTACGAGTGCAGCGACTGGTACTTCTGCAAAAAGGCACTGTAATCCGCCGGTGGGGCGGCGCCTCGCCGCCCCGTGTGCCAGCCGCCGCCGGCGTCTCCCGCCGCTGACGTCCCACAGCGAAATCTGACCAGCGCGTGCTGGCCGGCGATGTCCGGCGATCGAGCGCGCAGGCGTCAGTCCAACCGGTCCACATCCACGGCGACCCTCAGCTGGTGCTCGCCGCCGCCATAGAAAACACCGCGCACGGGGGTGACGTCGCCGTAGTCACGGCCGACGGCGGTGGTAATGTGCTGCTCGCCGAGCAGGCAGTCGTTGGTGGGATCGTAGTCGATCCAAACGCCGCTCTGCTCGGCCGCCATGCCGCCGGCCGGGTCGCCGGGGGCGGCGCTGGTCATGGCGTTGGGGGGCTCGTTGCCGAAGCCGGCGACGGCGCTCGGCGGCAGGTAGAGTGCGTACCAGGCATGGGAGGCGTCGGCGCCCCGCAGCTTCGGCTGGCCCGGCGGCGGCAGGGTCTCCAGGTAGCCGCTCACGTAGCGCGCGGCGAGCCCCAGCGCACGCAGACAGGCGATGCCCACGTGCGCGAAGTCCTGACAGACGCCGCGGCGTTGGGCCAGCACCTCGGCGAGGGGTGTGGCCACCCCGGTGGCGGCGGGATCGTAATCGAATTCGGCATAGATCCGGGCCATCAGCTCGCGGGCCGCCTCCAGCACGGGACGACCCGGCGTAAAGGAGATCAGCGCATAGTCCAGCGCCTCGGACCGGGTCGGGACGGCGGGGGAGGGGAGCGTGAACATGCGGGCGTTCAGGGCGTCGGGCGCGCGCACCTCCTGCAGACGCGCGCGCACCTGCTCCCAGGGTGGTGAGGCGGGCGCATCCGGCGCCGGCGGCGCGACGACTTCCACTTCGCTCAGGGCGTTCACCGTCAGCGCCGCATGCGACTGCTGGATGGAGAAGTAATTCACCCGGTTGCCGAACAGATCGGTGTGCTCGCGCGACACCGACGGCCAGGGCGTCACCCGCACATGGCTCTTCAGGCAGCGCTGGTGGGGCATCTGCCGCGGCTTCAGGTGCGTAATGCTGTGGCAAAGCGACACCGGGCTATCGTAGCCGTAGTGCGTGGTGTGGCTGACGCGAAAGCGCATGCTCAGCGCTGGACCGCGCTCAGGCGGTGCTCGATCATATGATGCGGATGCTCCTCGTGGCGGAAGTACTGCGCCGTGAGCGCATCCGAGATCTCCGCCATGCCCAACTCCTGATCGGTGAGGAATTGCGCCAGCGCACCGCGGCGCAGGCCGTCGGCGTCGGGCTGGGCCAGCTGATCCAGGCCCGCGAGCCGCAGCTCGGTCAGCAGCCGCAGCACGCCCTTTTGGGCGGCGGAGCGTGCGGGGCCCATCGGGTCGCGGGGCATGTCTTCCAGCAGCTGGGACAGGCGTAGAATCTGGTAGGCCAGCGAGCGGGGGTTGGCCTCGTCCTGCACCACCAGGTCCAGCAGGGCGCCGACGCGGGTGCCCGCCTGATAGCGGCGCCGGTAGGTGATGAGACTGTCGGTCACACCGAGCACCGCCTCCACCACCAGGCCGTCCTCCGGCGCCGGAATGATCGCCACCAGCGTCGAGCGCAGCAGGGTGGCCAGATTCATGCCGCGCTCCAGTCGCCGGCCGGCCTCCAGGAAGTGCCAGCCCTCGTTGTGGGTCATGTTCTCTTGGGTCAGCGCCGAGAAGGCCACCAGAGCGGTCACCAGCGGGTCCAGCACATACAGTGCGGCGTTGAGCGTCTGCGGCGGCTGGCTGGTGAGGCGGCGCAGGTGACGCTCGATGTCGTTGATGACGCGCCAGGTGTCGCTGGAGAGCCGCTCCCGCACCGACCAGGCCGCAAGGCCCAGGGCCTGCAGGGTCTGCGGCAGGGCACCGACGCGCTCGAGGTCGGTGATGAGCGACAATAGCTGCGGCGTCGGCGCCGCCAGCGCGGCGGGCTCCGCATCGGTGGGCAGCGGCACATTGCCATGGCATTGCTCGTTCAGGGCTTCCAGCAGCGTCCCGAGACAGCCGATGCCCTGATCTTCGGCGGCGAAGCTGCTGCGGGCCGTCAGGTTGATGGCGGTCACCCGCAGCAGGCGCACCAGCCCCTCGGCGCGCTCGGCGTAGCGGCCGATCCAGAACAGGTTATCGGCGATGCGCGAGGAGACATCGCTCTCGCGCACCACCGCGGGACTCTGGCTTTCTTGAATCCCCAGCAGCGTCTCCTCGCGCTCGGGCTCGGTGGCGAGCACCCAGGTGTCTTTGCCCAGGCCGCCGAGCTGGCTCGAGACCATGGGCGTGTCCTCCGACAGGGCGACCCGACTCAGGCCCCCGGGCATCACCGCATAGCCGTCCTCTTCGGCCACCGAGAAGCTGCGCAGCACGAAGGGCCGGGGCACGATGCGCCCGTCCATGTACACCGGCGCCGTGGATGGCTTGACCTCTTCCTGGGCCACGAACCGGTGCGGCTGCGCCTGGATTTGCGCCACCAGCCGGGCGCGGGCATCGGCGTCGAGGTTGCGGGGGAACAGCACCCGCGGTCCCGGGGGGCTGGCGGCGGCGCCGAGCGTGCGGCTGCCCGCGGGCTTGATCACCAACGCATCCAGGTTGTCGAGCACATACGCGCGGTCTTGTGGGCAACCGCACCACCAGGTGTGCAGATGGGGCAGCAGCAGATCCTCGCCCAGCAACTGCCGGCACAGCGCCGGCAGGAAGGCCATGAGCCCCGGGTGCTCCAGCACGCCGCTGCCCAGCGCATTGGCCACGGTCAGATTGCCGGTGCGCACCGCCTGCACCATGCCCGGCACGCCGAGCATGCTGTCCTCGCGCAGCTCCAGCGGATCGCAGAAGCAGTCGTCCACCCGCCGCAGCACGGCGTCGATGCGCTCCAGCCGCCCCAGGGTGCGCAGCCACAGGGCACCGTCGCGCACCGACAAGTCCGCCCCCTGCACCAGGGTGTAGCCCAGGTAGTTGGCCAGGTAGGCGTGCTCGAAGTAGGCGGCGTTCGCCGGCCCCGGGGTCATCAGGGCCACCTGCGCCTGGGTGGCGTCGCCGGGGGCGAGCCGGTTCATGGTTCGGCGCAAGCCGCGGAAGAAGCCGGCGAGCCGGTGCACATGGCTGTCGCGGAACAAGCTCGGCATCACGCGTGAGAGCACCACCCGGTTCTCCAGCGCATAGCCGGCGCCGGATGGGGTCTGGGTGCGGTCGCCGATGACGCGCCAGTGGCCATCGGCGTCGCGGGTGAGGTCCGCGCCGTAGAACACCAACGGACGGTCACCGGCGACGCTGATGCCATGGCAGGGCAGCAGATAGCCGGCGTAGCCGTCCACCAGCTCCGGCGGCAGCAGGCCCTGGGTGATGAGCCGCCGCGGGCCGTAGAGGTCGAGCAGCACCGCGTTCAGCAGTTCCGCGCGCTGGATGAGACCGCGCTCCAGCTCCGCCCATTCTTCGCCGCGCAGCAGCAGCGGCAGCGGGTCCAGCTCCCAGGGGCGGGACATGCTGCGGGGGTCGCCGTGCAGATTGTAGGTGACGCCGTTATCGCGGATCAGCCGGTGTGCTTCGCGCCAGCGCGTCTCGATGCCGCCACGCCCGAGCTGGCGCAGGGTGTCGATCAGATATTGCCAGTGTGGGCGCAGGCCACCGTCGGCGGCGCGCATCTCGTCGCAGGTGCCGGGCGCCGGCACGTACGCGTCCTCCAGGCGGACATCGTCCAGCTGGGCGATGGGGCTCGTGGCGGACATGGGCGCTCGCGACCGGGCTGGCAGGACAGGTTGATAGACGGCAAGTTTGAACGCTCGGGCGCGCCGTGGGAAGGGTGGCGTGCGTCGGTGGTGCCTGGGGCGCCGTCGTGCCCGGCCGCCGCTCGGATCTCAGTAGACAAAGGGGATGAACTTGCTCACGCGCTGCGCATATCCGGTGTACTCAGGGTGGCGCTCGGTGAGCCAGGCTTCTTCCTTGCCGGCTTTGTAATTGAAGAAGGCAAAGGCCACAGCCAATCCCAGCAGGTGCGACAGGCTCAGTGTGTACAAGGTCCAGGCGGCACCGGCGAAGAGCAGACTCGTATACAGCGGATGGCGGACGATGGCGTAGACGCCGTGCTGCACCAATTGGCTGTGATCCACCGGGTAGGGCAAGGGCGTCAGATAGTCGCGGATGTGCACCGAGCCGAAGGCGCCGAAGAGCAGGGCGAGCAGGGCAAAGGGTGCGGCGAGCCAGCCGCGCAGCGCGGCGCTGGCGGCCATGGCATCGGCGCCCAGATAAGGATGCCACACCGGCAGCAGGGCGAAGCCGAGCATGAGCGCAAACTGGATCGCCACCAGGTGCTCGCCGCGCTGACCGAAGCCCCGTTTGTCGCCAGTGTCGCCGCTCATGCGCGTCTCCCGTTCGGACTTGCCAGAGACTTGAAGAAAGTTGGGTTTGCCGAGCCCCTGCCAAGGGCATCACGGGCCCCATTGTACGGCGACTCGACGTCCACCGGCGGGCCGGGTGCTAAAAGAAGATGTTGAGGCCGGTGACCAGCACGTTGCGGTTGGACCAGTCATCGCCGGTGCGAAAGCGGTTCCAGCGGTAGCCGAGCTTGAGCTTGACCCCCTCCATGGGCCGCCAGGCGAGACCGCCGCCGAGCCAGTTGGCCTCGACCCGCCCGGCACGGGTGCCATAGAAGATCTCCTCTTCCAGGTAGGGCTTGAGCTTGAGCGGCGTCAGCGCCCAGGGGGCTTCCACGGTAATCTCATTGCGCAGGCGTACGTCGTCGTCGCGCCAGTCGAACCAGCGCAATTCCACGCGCAGCCGGTTGGTGACGCGAAAGCCGTTGAAGCGCTTCGCAAAGTAGCCCTCCAGCATCACCCGGTCTTCCGGCTGCCAGTCCTCGGTGAAGCGGAACCAGGCGCGCCGATAGCCAAGCCGGAGGCTGAAGCTCGAGTGCAGCTGATAGCCCAGGGACGCGCCGGTATAAGCGAGGAATGTGTCTGCAAAGTTGTTGCGCGAGGCTGCGTTGGCGCGCGAGAGGATGAACCAATCGCCCGCGAGCGGTGCCTTGAGCAGCAGGTTGTAACTGGCGCCGGCGTCCTGCTCCGCGGCCACCTCAGTGGATGTCGCAGCGAGGACGGCGAGCAGCAGCAAATGGCGCAGGCGGATCATATTCTCATCGCGCATTGCGGCGCTTCAGCGCGTGTGCGCCTGGCTGTGGCGGTTGCGATGGCCACACAGGCCGCACGTCAACCACCGGACGGGTGCCGCGACGACCGCCATGGCGCGCCCCGCAGAAAGCCTGGCGGTGTTGCGACGCGCTGGACTCAGTCGACGCTTTCGCATCGTTGTGTCGTGCCAGGTGCCCCGCGGGACGCACCCTGACGACCGCCCGACGACCCTTGTTAGCATCAACTGACCGCGCCCTTGGCTTGGCACCGGCGCCCCGCATGTAACCACCCATTCCCACACGACATCCAAGACACCATGCGGGTCGAACGCATTTGTACCGTCTGCGGCCGCAGCATCTCCTGGCGACGAAAATGGGCGCGGGACTGGGAGAACGTCAAGTATTGCTCCGATGCCTGCCGCGGCCGCGGCTTGTCCCCACGCGACCGCCACATCGAAGACACCATTATGGCATTGCTCGAAGCGCGTGCCGCAGACGCCAGCATCTGCCCCAGTGAGGCCGCCCGCAAGCTTGCGGGCGGCGCTGACTGGCGCCAGCAGATGGAGCCGGTGCGCATGGCCGCGAGGCGGCTGCAGCGCGCCGGGCGCATCGACATCACCCAACGGGGACGGCCGGTGGATCCGGATACGGCCAAGGGGCCCATTCGCCTGCGGCTGCGTCCCGTGGGTGTGCAACTCTAGCCGCCCCTTACTCGCGAGGGATGGCCGCTATACTGCCGGGTCGCAGACGGAGCGCTGACTGAAACGACCGGGAGCTCGACAGGTGGAATTCTTTAGCACCCTTGCAGCCGAGGCCACGGCGGCGGACCTCCAGCGGCACCTCACCATCGGCACCCTCGCCGAGCACTGTGCATCCATCGATGCGGTGCTGCGGGCCGATGGTGAAGACGGCGAGATCTGGTGCCTGTGGGGCCAGTTCCAGGTGCACCGCGAGTGCATTCGCGGCGGTGTGCGCTTCACGCTGCCGCACTGCCCCAACGCGCTGGCCTGGACGGTCACCGCCGGCGACGAAACGCCGGCGCCGGTGGTGGTGCACTGCACCATCAACCGCACCGAGCACGAGCCGGACTTCATCGAGTCCATCGAGCTGTTCGTCGACGATTGGCGCACGGGGCTGCAGCGACTCGCCGACGCGGCGCAGCGGGTGAGGGGTTGATGCGCCGCGCCTCAGCGCTCCGTATCGGCGAGCCCGTCGAGCATCTCCGGTGGCCCGGTGGTGCGAAAGTGCAGCAGGGTGCTGTGCCCCGTCGTGTCGTCGATGCGCAGGCCGGTGACGGTGCCGTCGGCGGCGTGCTCCAGGCGGAGCGCCGCCGGGGCTGCGATGCGCAGTTGCTGCACGGGCTGCCCGCTGCCCGGCGGGGCCGCGGTGTGCAGCACGATGGCGGTCATGGCCGCGGACGCGTCCAGGGTCACGTCGTGCAGCGGCACGCCGACGGCGAGCGCCTGACCGGCGGCGGCGACGGCCTCGGCACCGGCATCGGCGACGGCGGTGGGCACGGCCCACAATTGCACCAGCCAGCCCCGGTGCTGCCGCGAGAAAGCCGCACAGGTCTCGGCCCACCGCCGCCGCGGGACGGCGTCCGGGCGCTGCGGGGGCGACGCGTTTGGCTGTGGCTGCAATGACATGACGGCGACTCCCGTCGTAGGGCTCAGCCGACCCCCGCACGGGCCCGGGCATCGGCGAGCAGGGCGCGGACCTCGTCGTCGCGGGTCTGTGGGAAAGCCGCATACCAGCGCCCGACGCCGAAGAAGGGCTCGGGCGCGGCCAGGCAGATCAAATCGTCCACGGTCGGCTCCAGCAAATCCAGCGCATCGGTGCTGGCAACGGGCACCGCCACCGCCAGCGTGGACGGTCGCTGGGTGCGTGTGGCGGACACCGCCGCGCGCATGGTGGCGCCGGTGGCGAGGCCGTCGTCGATGAGGATGACGCAGCTGCCTTGAATGCGCGGCGGCGGGCGCTCGCCGCGGTAAGCATGGGCGCGTCGCTCCAGCTCGCGGCCCTCGGCGGCGGCGACGCGGTCGATGGTCTGTTCGCTGATGCCGAGTGCGCTGACGATACCCGGGTTCAGCACCTGCACCCCGCCGGTGGCGATGGCGCCCATCGCCAGCTCCGGCTGGCCGGGCACGCCGAGCTTGCGCACCAGCATCAGGTCCAGCGGGGCGTCCAGGTCTGCGGCCACCTCCGCCGCCACGGGCACGCCGCCCCGCGGCAGCGCCAGCACCAGCAGGTCGTCGCGGCCGCGGTAGCCGTGCAGTGCCTGGGCCAACAGACGCCCGGCCTCGGTGCGGTCGTCGAAGGGGAGTTGCACTGCGCTCACGTGGCTTGCTCCGGTTGTGGTGAATGGGTGTCGATGATCGTTCGGCCCGCGGGCCCGGTGCGTTCTCGGTGTGTTCTGCGCCGACTCAATCCGGGGGCGCCCCGAGATGCGCGCGGAAGAAGTCCCGCGCCAGCGCGGACACCGCCTCCAGCGTGCCGGGCTCCTCGAACAGGTGGCTGGCGCCGGGGATGACCTCGATGCGGACCGGCTCAGGCATGCGCGCGGCGGCCTCGCGGTTCAGCTGCAGCACTGTCTGGTCCAGCCCGCCGACGATGAACAGGGTCGGCTGGCGGACGTCTTCGAGCACGTCCATGGCCAGGTCCGGCCGGCCGCCGCGGGAGACCACGGCATGCACCGACCGCGCACGCGCGGCCGCGGCGCCGAGGGCGGCCGCCGCGCCGGTGCTGGCCCCGAAGACGCCGATCCTCAAGTCCGCCGTGCGCGAGTCGGTGGTCGCCCAGTCCACGGCGTGCATCAGCCGACGCGTGAGCAGTGGGATATCGAAGCGATGCTCGGCGGTGCGCTGATCGCGCTCGTGCTCGCCCGGCGTGAGCAGATCGAACAACAGGGTGCCGATCCCCCCGCCATTCAGCGTGTGTGCCACGGCGCGGTTGCGGCGGCTGAAACGGCTGCTGCCGCTGCCGTGGGCGAACAGCACCAGCCCGCGGGCGCCGGTGGGCAGGTCGAGGAAGCCAGGCAGATCACCGGCCTCGGTGGGGACCAGGATTTCATCCGCACGGGTCAGGGGCATCATGACCATGGCGCTCTCCGCTTTGTTTGCCCGTCACTGAAGTCACACGCACTGAAGTGCACTTGTGCAGAGTCCGCACCCGGCCGCCGGCGCCCCCGTGGCAGGCGGCGGACCATCGCCGGGCCCCGGGATAAGTGTCACTGCCGGTGCGAGCGGTGCTTATTGTCAAGTGTGGTCGCGGGCACGGCGCCCGGGGGTGCGTCCGCCGGCTCGTCACTGCCGCTCGGAAGGTCCGGGGCATCACCCGTTCCTATGGGCGCCGTCACGGCCGCTGTGGTGCGGACGACGGTGCGGGTGAGGCCGGCCGCCGCCTCAGCGCGCATCGCGCTCGGCGGCGGTGAGGCGCATGAGCAGTTCGCGCACCGCGTCCGGGTCGGCGAGCCGCCAGGCGGCGGCGCTCGGCTGATCCTGGCTCGCCACCAGGATGCCGATGCCGCCGCGGCCGGCGAGCGCGCGGAACGCGTCTTCGTCGGTGTCGTCGTCGCCGATATAGAGGGGCAGCACATCGGGGCCGTCGAGCTGCAGCTTGCCCAGCAGCCAGGTGACGGCGCGGCCCTTGTCCCAGTCGATGTCCGGGCGCAGCTCGAACACCTGCTTGCCGCCGGTGCGCCGCAGCTTCGGCGCGCGCTCGGCGGCTGCTGCGACGGCGTCCTCCACGCGCGCCACTTGGTCGCCGGCCACACGGCGATAGTGCACGGCGACCGCAAAGCGCTTGCGCTCCACCTGGGCGCCTGCGATGTCCGCCAGCCGCGCCTCCAGGGCGTCGGCGGCGCGGGCGAGATCGTCCAGGGCATCGACGCCTTCCGGCTGCTCCAGCGCGATGTCGGGTCCGCGAATGTCGAAGCCGTGGCTGCCGGCATAGATGACCCCGGGCAGATCCACCAGGGTCTGGACGTCCTCCAGGTCCCGCCCGCTGATGATGGCCACGGGCATCACCTCGGCCGCCGCACGCAGCGCCGCGCGCATGGCAGGCGCCAGCCGCGCGTCCTCCGGACGCTCGACGATGGGCGTCAGGGTGCCGTCATAGTCCAGAAACAGCGCCGGGCGGCGCTCGGCGAGGCGGCGCAGCAGCCGCTCCGGGGCTGTCAGCAGCGGCGGCGGCTCCGCGGCCTCGGCGCTGACCACAACCTCACAGAGGTCCGCAGCCACCATATCGGCACCGGCCTCGAGCAGCGCCTCCTGCGCGCCGCCGCGGTCGACGCCGACAACCAGACCGAAGGCCCCGCGCCGCGCCGCCCGCACGCCGGCGACGGCATCCTCCAGCACCGCCGTCCTGGCGGGCTCGCAGTGGAGCCTGGCGGCCGCCTCCAGAAAGGTCTCCGGATCCGGCTTGCCGGCGAGCTCCAGGCGCTCGGCCTCGACGCCGTCGACACGGGCGTCGAACAGGTCCGCGAGACCCGCTTGCTCAAGGATGAGATCGCAGTTCTTGCTGGCGCTGACCACGGCGGTGCGAAAGCCCGCCTCCCGCAGCCGATGCAATAGGTCCACGGCACAGTCGTAGCGCTCCACGCCCTGGGCGCTGAGCGCCGCGCGGAAGCGCTGGTTCTTGCGGTTGCCGAGGCCCCAGAGGGTCTCGCGCTCCGGCGGGTCCGCGGGATCTCCCATGGGCAGGTCGATGCCACGGGCGGCGAGGAAATGCTTGACGCCCTTCACGCGCGGCCTGCCGTCGACATAGCGGCGGTAGTCGCGCTGAGCGTCGAAGGGGCTGTGATCCTCGCCCTCATGCGGCGCCCGCTCACGCAGGTAGGCATCGAACAGATCCTTCCAGGCCGCCGCGTGCAGCCGCGCCGTGCGGGTGACGACGCCGTCGAGGTCGAACAGCACCGCATCGAGCCGGGTGCGTGAGAATGTAGCTGGCGCGGGCGCGGACATGGCGGTGTCTCAGTGCTGGGCGGCGACCCGTGGGCGGGCGGACCGGTGCGCAACGGGGCCGGGCGATGCGCGCTAGCCGGTGCGCGCTGGACGGCGGCGCCCCGGGCGAACGGCGGCATGTGAGCATGGCTTCTTCGGTTCAGCAAATGCGGTGCCGTCCCGGCCGGCGCCGCCGCCCCCGGCTGGCCGCCCCCGGCTGGCCGCCCGCGGGTCAGCGCGCCAGCGACGTTGGGGCTCCCGGTCCTTTTGCGCAAGCCCAGCGGTGCTTTCCCACCGCCGTGCGCGGCAAATGCCCCGCAGGCGTCCTGCGGCGGTAGCCGGCCGCCAATCAGCCCGCTCGGTCTGCCCCGGACATTGGGCTTCGCCGGGTGCAAGGCCACAGACCGTTTCACGCCGGCTTCGGCGCAATGCGGGGACGAGCTGGGGCTGCCAATGCCAGCACCCCGCGGTGTCGGTGCCTCAGTCGCACACGAAGATGCGCAGGCTCCGCGGCGGTACCTCGATGGCATCTTGCCTGGTCAGGTCCGGCGGCGGTGTGTGCCCACCGGCCTCAATGGCGGGTGTGATTTCGCGGATATCCGCCGGCGCGCAGCCCAGGGCATCCGCCAGTTGCCCGACGCCGCGTGGCTGCGGTTGCGCCGGGTCCGGATTGATGAGGGCGAGGCTTCGCTGTGCGCTCCCGTTGGTGCGGCGCAGCAGGCCCACCAGCGGCTCATGGGGGTCGGTGACGCGCTCCTGCGGGCCCTCTTCGCAAAGCACCGGTGTGTCGGCCTTCATGGCGTTGACGCGGGCGATGTAGTCGCTGATGTCGAAGGGGGACTCGGCGCAGCCCTGCGCCCAGTCATCGGGTGTTGTCTGCACCACGTGCAGCGCTCGGCGGAAGCCGAGCTCATAGCCGATGGGCATCATGACGCCCGCGGAGAACACGGCCGCGAACAGGTACTTGAAGCGCGATTCGCGGGCGCTGCCGCCGCTCTCGGCGGCGAGGCGCTCGGTGTCATGGCTCTCCGGGAAGGCCACCGAGGGCGCGAGGCCGCGAAAGCGCTGGTACTGGTCCAGCAGCCAGCCGGCGCGGAAATCCCACCATTTGGCGCTATTGAAAAGATAGTCGAAGCCGGCGCCGCGCAGCTGCTCGACGGCCTCCTGTGGTGCGCCCAGGGTCTCGGCGAAGAAGCAGGCTTGGGGGTCCTGCCGACGGGCGCTGCCGATGAGCCGGCGCCACACGTCCGCCGGCAGCTTGTAGGCGGCGTCACAGCGAAAGCCCGCGAAGCCGAGCCCGAGATAATGCCCAATCTGCTGCTCCCAGAACCGCAGCATGGCGTCGCGGGCCGGGCGCTCGCTGTAGTCCAGCTCGGCGAGGTCTTCCCACACCGTCACTTTATCGCCGTCGTCCAGGTCGCGCACGAAGGGCGAGCGCACGTGGCCGTGCGCATCCCGCGCGAACCACGCCGGGTGGGCATCCACCAGGACGCTGTCCCTGGCGCTATGGTTGATGACCAGATCCAGCATGACGCGTATGCCGTGCGCCTGCGCCGCGGCGCAGAACGCGCGCAGCAGGCGGTCGTCGTCCATCGGGGGCGTGCCGGGGCCGCTGTCTGCGCCCTGCCCGGCGGGACGCAGCGCCGGGTTGAGGCGTTCCGGATCCTTGATGGAGTAGAGGCTGCCGGAGGCCCCCGGCAGCTGCACCGGATTCAGGAAAATCCAGTCGAAGCCCATGTCGGCGATGGCCGGCAGCCGCTGGTGCCAGTTGGGCACCGGGCCGAGCAGGGTGGGAAAGAGGTTGTAGATGCGCGCGCCCATGGGGCGCTGGTGGTCGGGGCTGGTCATGGGGAGATCGCTTCCAGGGGTCGCCGCTGGCTGTGGTCCGAGGGAGGGGATTGGGGCAGGCGTCGCGTTTGGCGCTCGCGGCGATGCTGTCACTGCGGGCGCAGCCGCCGGTGCAGCGCCAGTGCGTTGTGCACCGCGTAGCCCGCTTCATCGTTGTCGAAATAACAGTAAACGTCCAGACCGCGCCCGAGCCAATCCTGAATGCGCCGGGCCCAGCCATCCAATGCGGCATCGTCGTAGCGGCCCCGGTAGGCGCCGTCCGGGCCGTGCAGGCGGATGTAGACGAAGTCCGCGGTCACCGCAGGCTGCGTCACGAAGCCGTCCAGCTCGTAGATGCAGCAGGCGGCGTTGTGACGCTCCAGCAGGTGCAGGGTCGCGTCGGTGAGCCAACTATGGTCGCGCAGCTCGAACACCCAGCGGCGGCCCGCCTGCAGGCGCTCCAGTGTTGTCAGGAAGGTCGCGAGTCGCTCGGTGTTCTGGTGCCAGCGCGGCGGCAGCTGAAACAGCACCGGGCCCAGCTTGGGACCGAGCGCCGCCAGGCGCGCGAGGAAGCTCGGCACCGTGTCGTCCGGATCCCTCAGCTTCTTCATGTGGGTGATGTAGCGGCTCGCCTTGGCGGCGAAGACGAACTCCGCCGGCACCGCCGCGCGCCAGTGCGCCAGGGTCGCTGTGGCTGGCAGCTGGTAGAAGGTGTTGTTGATTTCGGTGCTGCCGAGTTGCCGGGCGTAATGGGCCAGGCGTCGGTCGGCCGCCAGGTCCGTGGGGTAGAAGGGTCCCACCCAGTGCGCGTAGGACCAGCCGGAGGTGCCGATGCGCGCTTTCGCCATGGCGTGGCCACCCCGGCTGTGCTCAGGCGTCCGGCGTTGGTGCGTCGCCCGGCTCTGGCTCGGGCTCGTCGCCGGCCGGTGTCAGCAGGCCCACCGGGAAGCGGCGTAGCACATCGGCGACGCGCAAGAACTGCTGCTCGCCGCGGCGTGTGGCGTCCAGGCGCGCGCCACCGAGGCGTTCCCGCCACGCCCCCGCGGGCACGCTCACCCGGGTCTGCGTCCAGTGGGCGGTGGCAAACAGGTCTGCACGCACCGCGGCCGGCTCGGCGGCGGGATCCGCGTCCAGCGCCACGCGTGCCAGCAGCCGGGGCACGATCACCACCAGGGCACGGCCCCGCGCCGGGCGCGGGTGGGTGCGGGCGAAGGCGCACACATGGTCCGCAAGGGGGCCGTCGACGGCCAGCGGGCGGTAGTCGCCGTCGGCGAACAGCGCCGGGTCCCGGGCGCGCAGCGCCAGCACCCGGTGGATCAGGTGCAGCTTGGCGCGGCCGTCGGCGGCGTCCCAGGCCGGTGCTTGGGCGTTGGCGGTGGTGCGCAATTGCTCCAGCAGCGAGCGCCGCCGGTCGAAGTCCACGGGCCGACGGTTATCCGGATCCACCAGGCTCAGATCCCACAGCTCGGTGCCCTGGTAGATGTCCGGCACGCCGGGCGTCGTCAGGCGCAGCAGGGTCATCGCCAGGCTGTTGAGCAGACCCAGTTGTGCCACGGGCCGGGCGAAGGCGGCGACGTCACTGAGGAAGGCGCCGCTGCGGGCCGGGTCCATGGCGGCCTCGACGAAGGCCGTGAGTGCGGCCTCGTAGTCGGTGTCGGCGTTGGTCCAGGCGGTGTAGCGCTTGGCTTCCCGCGCGGCCTTCAGCATGTAGGCGACCACGCGCTCGCGCAGCGCCGCCAGCGGGCGCTCGCCGGGCAGGGCGTCGCGCCCATCGCCGGCGGCGCTGAGCGGCCAGACGCCGAGCAGCGTCTGGTAGAACAGATACTCGGCGGCGGCATCCGGCAGCTGCGGCCCGGCATCATCGCCGCGGTGCAGACGCCGGTTCAGCAGCGCCCAGCGCTGGCTGCGGGCGTTCCATGCCGCCGGCAGCTCCGAGAGCACGTGCAGGCGTGCGCGCACGTCCTCGGAGCGCTTGGCGTCGTGGGTGGAGCCCGCCAACATGGCGTGCGGCCAGTCATCGCGCCGGCGCGCGCAGGCGCGGTGGAAATCGTCCACCGTGGTGCCGGCGCGATCCGGGCTCGCCCCCACCTCGTTCAGCGACACCAGCCGGTGCCAGCGGTAAAAGGCGGTGTCCTCCACACCCTTGGCCGTCACTGGAGCCGTGTATTGCTGGCACTTGCGGGCGAGCCGCAGCACCCGGGCGCGGTAGGCCTCCGGCTTGCCCTCGGCGATGTCCGTCAGCAGCACGTCGCGCACCAGCTCGAACACCGTGAGGTCGGGCATGCGTGCGCGCCGGCGGGCCTCGGAGACGGCCTTCAGCACCTGGTGGCGGTCGCTGGCGGCACTGCCGCGCGCCGACAGGTAGGTGCGGTATACCGGAAAGCAGGCGATGACCTCCATCAGCGCCGCGCGCAGGCCCTCGAGGGTGTAGTCGCGGGTGCGGGGGTCCATTTCGGCGATGCGGGCGAGCTCGCTGGCGAGCACATGCAGCTCGCTCGAGAGCATGTGGCGCATGACCTGATGCTTGGCGACATAGGTCTCGTCGGCGAAGGGCCGGGTGCAGGCGCCGAAGGCGCGGCAGGTGTCGGCGAGGGCGTCCAGGCCGTCGCTGTCCACGAACAGCCCGTCGCAGAGGGCCGCGAAGTCGTAGCCGGTGGTGCCGTGCACGGCCCAGTCCATGCGCAGGTGCTCGTCCCCCACCAGAATCTTCTCGGCCACCAGGTAGAGCGGACGGTCGTCGGGACGCGGGGTGCGCGCAGGCGCCAGGGCGGCGGCGGCGCGTTGCTGCAGGGTCTGGAAGTAGGCCGCCGGGTCGTAGAGGCCGTCGGGGTGGTCGATGCGCAGCCCGGCGATGCGGCCCTCGCCGATGAGGGCCAGCACCAGGGCATGCACGGCCTCGAAGGCATCCGGATACTCCATGCGCAGGGCCGCCAGGTCGTTGATGTCGAAGAAACGGCGATAGTTGATCTCGTCGGCGGCGACGCGCCAGTGGGCCAGGCGGTAGGCCTGGGCCTCCAGCAGGGCATGCAGTCGGGCGCTGTCGGCGGGATAGTCCGCGGCGCCGTTGAAGTCCTTGAGGCAGTCCTGGACGTAGCGCGCCAGGTCGGCGTGCTCGCGACAGAGCTCGGCGAGCCGACGCTTGTGCAACTCCTTGTCGCGGCGGCGGGCGGCGAGGGCGTCGCTGTCCAGCGCATCCCGCGGCGGCAGGTTGCCGAAGGCCGTCACCAGGCTCTCGAAGGCGGCGAGCGCCGCGGTGGCGGCGGCGGTCTCGGCGTCGGCGGCCGCCGTCGTCGCCCCCAGGCGCTCACGCAGGGCGGGCAGTCCGGGGCCCAGGATGCGCGGATACTCCCGCGGGTCGATGGGGAAGCGGTGCTCGTAGTAGGCGATGTGGAAGGCGCCGTCCTCGCAGGCCAGCACCAGCTCGCCGGAGTCGAGCAGGTTGCCGTAGTGATCGCCCAGCACCGGCACCAGCACCTTGTCGTGCAGCTCTTGCTTCAGGGGGTGCCAGTCGATGTCGAAGAAGGGTGCATGCACGGCCGCCCGGCCGTTTTCCAGCACGTCCAGCCACCAGGCGTTGTCGGCGCCCATGATGCCGACGTGGTTGGGCACCAGGTCCAGAATCTGTCCCATGCCGTGGGCAGCCAGCGCGGCGCAGAAGTGGTCGAAGTCGGCACGGCTGCCGAGCTCCGGGTTGAGCTGGTCATGGGCCACCACGTCGTAGCCGTGGGTGCTGCCGGGCCGGGCCTTGAGGTAGGGGGAGCAATAGACGTGGCTGACGCCCAGGGACGCCAGGTAGGGCACCAGCGCCGCGGCGTCGGCGAAGCCGAAGCCGCCATGGAGCTGCAGGCGGTAGGTGGCCCGCGGAATGGCCGCCGTCAGCGGCGCCGCGGCCACGGCTGCCGCCGCCGGGTGGGCGTCGGCGCCGATGCCGGCGCCGTCCCCGACGCTGGCACCGGCCCCGGCGGGGGCTGTCGTCGCCCCGCCGCGCTCGGCGTGCACCGCCGCCAGCAGGCCGGCCACGGTGGGCTCGGCCAGCCAGTGCTCCAGCTCCAGGTGCTGGCGGCGGCGCCAGTTGGGGTGGCGGTTGCCGCTGCCGGGCAGGTTCACCTGCTCGGTCTCGCCGAGGAGGTCGGAGGTCTGCACCAGCAACAGCTTTGCCGGCGTGCGGGCCAGGTAGCGCTGCACCGCGGTGATGTGCGCCGGTGTCAGCTCCGGCAGCGCCACCGGGTCCGTCTCGCCGTCGGCGGGCAGCAGGTCGGCGCGCGCCAGGGCGAGCAGCAGCCGGGCGCGATCATTGGTGCGCGCCAGCAGACGCTCGGTGTAGGCGTCCGCGCCGGGGAACAGGTCCAGCTCGCGGCGGTGCTCCAGATCCACACCGGCCCAGAAACCGGCCAGCGGGGGTAGGTCGTGGGTGCCGGCGGTGACCAGCGCATTGGACGGATAGTCCGCGGGCGGCAGAAAACCGCCGTCGGCGTCGCGCTCGAAATAGAACACCCGCGTGGACAGCATGCCCCATTCCGGCATGGCAGCGCGCACGGCCTCTGGCACCGTGCCGAGATCCTCGCCGATGATCACGCAGCGGTTGCGCACGCTCTCAAGGGCCAGCACGCCGAGCAGATCCCGGAACGGGTAGGCGACGTAGGTGGCGGCGGCGGGGGCGGTGCCCGCGGGCACCAGAAAGAGGCGCATCAGACCCATGACGTGGTCGATGCGCAATGCGCCGGCGGCGCGCATGTTGGCGCGCAGCTCCCGTGCGACGGGGGCGTAGGCGGCCTCGCGCAGGTGCTGGGGATGCCAGGCGAGCACCCGCCAGTCCTGGCCCTTGGGGCTGAAGTCATCCGGCGGCGCGCCGACGTGCACGCCGGCGACATAGTGTGCGGGCGCCGCCCAGCGGTCGGCGCCGTCGGGGGCCGCGCCCACGGCGAGGTCCAGACACAGCCCGTGCTGCATGCCCAGTGTCTCACAGCGCGCGGCGACGGCGTCGAGCTGCTGGCGTGCGAGCCATTGCAGCCAGGCGAAGAAGTCGACCCGCTCCGCATGCGCTCTGGCGAAGGCCCGCACCGCGGGCGCGTGTGCATGGCGGTAGTCCGCGGGCCAATGGGCGAAGGGGTCGGCGTCCGTCGCCGAGGCGCCCGCCGGCGGCTCGACGGGCGGCTCGCCCTCGCGCAGGTGCTCCGCCAGCGCCTGGAACAGGGCGAAGCGGCGCAGATCCGCGCCGCCGGCCTGCAGGAAGGCGCGGAACGCAGCGGCGCGGTCGCTGTCTGCGTGCAGGTGCACGGCCCGGAAGTGGCGATAGAGCCGCTTCAGGATGTCGAGCTTGGCGGTGGCGACGCCGCCGTAGTCGATGAGCGGTGCCCCGCGCAGTGCGCGCAATCCCGCCTGGAAGTCGTCGCCGTCGATGTGCGCGCGCACCGCCTCGCACTCGGCGAGCTCCGGCATGGCTTCGACGTCGATGTAGAGGGGGTTCAGCCAGCGACGGCTGGCGGGACCATAGGGGTCGCAGCGCTCGGGCTCGGTCAGGAAGAGCGCATGCAGCGGATTGAGCGCCAGCATGCCGGCGCCGGCCTCGGCGGCGAGCGCCACCAGCCGGGTCAGATCCGTGAAATCGCCGATGCCCCAGTTGCGCGCCGAGCGCAGGCTCGGCAGCTGGGTCACCAGCCCCCAGCCGCGCGCGGGGCCCGTGTCGGGCTGCCAGCAACGGCGGGGGGCGACGATGATGGTGGTCTCGGCCAGCGCCCGGGCGTCGGCGTCCCCGCTATCCGCATAGAGCGCCAGGCGGTGGTAGCCGAGGTGCGCCGGCGGCGTCATCGCCAGCTGCCGGTAGAGCCAGGGCTCACCATCGATCCGGCGGCGGGCCGTCGTCGGGAGCGCGGTGGGGTCCAGGGTCCAGACGGACTCGGCGCCGGATTCTTCGGTGAGGGCACAGCGCAGCTCCCCGGGCGCATCGGATTGGGGCAGCGTCAGGGCCAGGGTCGGCGCCGGATCACCCTGGCGGTAGACCAGCACCGGCGGCAGCCGGCGGCGCCATTGTGCATCGATGGCCGCCTCCAGGCTGGCCGCCTCCGTGCGCGCATCGCCGACGGCGACGCCCAGCGCCCGCAGCAGGGTGCGGCGCGTGGCGGCGTCGGCGCGATGTTCGCGGCCGTCGACGTCGACATAGCGCTCGGCGATGCCGAAATGGGCGCAAAGGCGTTGCAGGGCGTCGTCGCCGGCCATGGTGGTGCTCCGCGGCTCAGGTTGCGGCACCGGGCCCGTCGCCCGCGCCCAGGTACCAGGCCGCGGTCCAGGGCGGCAGCCGGCGGTCGGCGATGGCGCCGGCGGCGTCGGCGGGCTCCACGTGCAGGGCGCGGCCGGGTGGGGCGTCGGTTGGCACATCGCGCAGGCCCGCCAGCGAGCACTCGGTCTCACCGAGGTTCGCGAGCAGGGTCAGCAGGCTGCCGTCGCCGAGGCGCCAGCGCACCACGAGCCCGGCGTCGTCGGGGCCGTCGGCGAGCAGCTCGAAGCCGCCGGCGTGCCCATCCATGCCCGCCAGCCGCGGCACGATTGCCCCGGCGCGCAGCCGCAGCAGATGCCGGTGGAAGTCCAGCCACCGCCGGTGCGCGGGCCGGTCCCACGCCGACCAGTTGAGGCGCGAGCGTTGGCAGGTGTGCGCATCGTTGGGGTCCGGAATCGCCGCCTGCGCCGCCGGGTCGGCGAATGCCTCGAAGCGGGCGAATTCCCGCCGGCGCCCGGCGGTGACCGCCGCCGCCAGGTCGTCGCCGAAGTCGCAAAAGAACAGGAACGGGCTGTCGGCGCCCTCGGGCTGACCCATGAATAGCAGCGGCGGCGACGGCGCCAGCAGCAGGANGGCGGTGGCGGCACGCAGGGCACGCTCGCTGGTGAGCTGGTGCAGGCGCTCGCCGAAGGCCCGATTGCCGGCCTGGTCATGGTTCTGCAGGAAATTCACGAAGGCCGTGGGCGGCAGCTGCGCACTCGGCGTGCCGCGGGGTGCGTCGTTGCGAAAGTGGGAGCGCTCGCCCTGGTAGCCGAAGCCCTCGGCCAGGGTGCGGGCGAGCCAAACTGTGGGCCGCGCGCCGTAGTCGGCGTAGTAGCCATCGCGCTGGCCGGTGAGCAGCACATGGGCGGCGTGGTGGAAGTCGTCATTCCACTGGGCGACGTACCAGTGTGGTCGGCGGTCCGCCCGGCGCTCCAGATAGCGGGCGGCGTTGGCATCGTTCTCGAGCACCAGATGGACCTGACGCCGGGCACCCAAGCCTGCGGCGACGGCCTCGGCGAGCTCGGTGAGGATGTGCGGCTGGCTGTCATCGGCGATGGCGTGCACGGCATCCAGCCGCAGCCCGTCGAACCGAAACTCTTCCAGCCAGTAGCGCGCGTTGTGGATGAAGAAGTCGCGCACCGGGCGGCTGTGGGGGCCGTCGAAGTTGAGACCGGCGCCCCAGGGCGTGTGATGGCGCTCGGTGAAGAACTGCTCCGCGTACAGGTGCAGGTAGTTGCCTTCGGGTCCGAAGTGGTTGTAGACCACATCCAGGAAGACCATCAGCCCCAGGGCGTGGGCCTGCTCCACCAGGGCCTTGAGGTCCTCCGGGCGGCCGTAGCCGGCGAAGGGCGCAAACTGGAACACGCCGTCGTAGCCCCAGCCGCGTGCCCCCGGGAAGGCCGCCACCGGCATCAGCTCCACCGCGGTCACGCCCAGCTCCGCGAGGTGGTGCAGGCGGCGGGCGGCGCCGGCGAAGGTGCCCTCGGGGGAGAAGGTGCCCACGTGCAGTTCGTAGAACACCGCCGTCTCCCAGTCCCGTCCCCGCCATTGCAGCTCGCCGTCGCTCCAGGCGTAGGCGGCGGCGTCGATCACCTCGCTTGCGGCATGCACGCCGTCGGGCTGGAAGCGCGCGGCCGGGTCCGGCACCGGCTGGCTCGCCGCCAGGTGCGCCGCCGTGAGGCGGAAGCGATAGCGGCTGCCGGGCCCGGCGAGGTCCGTGACGCGCTCGAACCAGCCGTCGCCCACCGCCGCCAGGTCCAGCAGGTGCTCGGGCGCGGCGTTGCCGTCCAGTTCCAACGCGACGCGCTCGGCGTCGGGAGCCCAGAGGCGAAAGCGCACCGCGCCATCGTCGGTGAGCTCGGCACCGAAGGGCATGGGGTGGCGGATGTGATGCATGCGCACGCTCCTACAGCAAACGCCTGAGTCCTGCATTGTCGGCCGCGGAGATCATCGACGGTAGCAGGGTTTCCCGCCGGTCGCGGGTGGCGTCTTCGATGATGCCGCCTGCGCCGCCGCCCGTTGGTGATCACCCTGGGCTTTGGCCGGCCTCGGCGTATCCCCGATGGCTGGATTGGGCAGCGCCGGTGCGGTGCGCCTGCGCAGATGGCATCGCCCGGCGTGCCCGCCGCATCACCATCATCGGCCATGCACGAACCGCACCAGCACACAAGCGCGCAGCCTTTGCCGTGGCGGCCTGACGCTAGCGGTTGGCGCGGGTGATTTGACCCTGCAGCGGGGCGAATGCCCCGCGGCTCGACGCCTCAGCGGTTGCGCCCGGCCCGGTCTGACAACGTTTCGGCGCCGGGTTTTGGGCCCCGACGCTGCAGGCCGATCGCCGACGGTGGACTGGCCCGTCGCTTGCGTTGCTTGATTCGGCCGGCATCGGGCCCGGCGCACATTCGGATTGATGGTGGCCGCGGCGTTGGCGGGCGCTCAGGACCGGCTGCCGAGGTCGCGTGCGCCATCGCGCGTGCGATGTGACAGCAGGAATCTGGAGGATGAGCGCAGACAGACTCGCCAATGGACCCGCATCGGATCCGCTCTGGTACCAGGACGCGGTCATTTACCAGACCCACGTCAAGGCTTTCTTCGACACCAACGGAGACGGCAGCGGCGACTTCCGCGGCCTGACCCTGAAGCTGGACTATATCCGTGACCTGGGCGTCGACTGCATCTGGCTGCTGCCCTTCTACCCGTCGCCCATGCGCGACGACGGCTACGACATCGCCGACTATCGCAACGTCCACCCGGCCTATGGCAGCCGGCGGGACTTCCGCCGCTTCGTGAGCGCCGCCCATCGGCGCGGCATCCGCGTCATCACCGAGCTCATCGTCAACCACACCTCGGATCAGCATCCCTGGTTCCAGGCCGCGCGGCGCGCGCCGCGGGGCTCGGCGAAGCGCAATTACTATGTCTGGAGCGACGACGACAGCCGCTTCGCCGAAACCCGCATCATCTTCACCGACACCGAGGCGTCCAATTGGACCTGGGACCCGGTGGCGGGCCAGTACTACTGGCATCGGTTCTTCTCCCACCAGCCGGACCTGAACCACAACAATCCCCAGGTGGTGCGCGCGGTCATCCGCGTCATGCGCTTCTGGCTGGATATGGGCGTGGACGGTCTCAGGCTGGACGCCATTCCCTATCTGTGCGTGCGCGACGGCACCAACAACGAGAACCTGCCCGAGACCCACGCCGTCATCAAGCAAATGCGAGCGGTGGTGGATGAGCACTACCAGAACCGCGTCTTCCTGGCGGAGGCCAACCAATGGCCCGAAGACGTGCGTGACTACTTCGGCGATGGCGATGAGTGCCACATGGCCTACCACTTCCCGCTCATGCCGCGCATGTACATGGCGCTGGCGCAGGAGGAGCGCCATCCCATCGTCGAGATCATGGAGCAGACGCCGGAGATCCCGCCCGGGTGTCAGTGGGCGATCTTTCTGCGCAACCACGACGAGCTGACGCTCGAGATGGTCAGCGATCGCGAGCGCGACTACATGTACCAGACCTATGCCGCAGACCCGCGCATGCGCGTGAATGTGGGCATCCGCCGTCGGCTCGCACCGCTGTTGGGTAATGATCCGGGCAAGATCCGGCTCATGGTGAGCCTGCTGCTGTCCATGCCGGGGTCGCCGATTCTGTACTACGGTGATGAGCTGGGCATGGGCGACAATATTTATCTGGGCGACCGCAACGCCGTGCGCACCCCCATGCAGTGGTCACCGGACCGCAACGCCGGCTTCTCCCGGGCGGACCCGGAGCAGCTCTATCTGCCGCCGGTGATGGATCCCATCTATGGTTATCCGTCCGTCAACGTCGAGGCCCAATCACGGGCGCCGTCGTCCCTGCTCAACTGGACCCGGCGCATCATCGAGGTGCGCAAGCAGCACCACGTCTTCGGCCGCGGCTGCATTGAGTTTCTGCATCCCGGCAATCGCAAGATCCTGGCCTATGTGCGCCGCTACCCCGACCCGGCGGCGGATGCGGAGGCGGGCGCGAAGCCCGCGGCGGCGGAGGCCGTCGGCCCGGCATCCGATGCGGTTGCCGGGCTGGACGGGGCCCCTGCGGAGCAGCCCCGGGAGGTGATCCTCTGTGTCGGCAATCTCGGCCGCGGCGCGCAGCCGGTGGAATTGGATCTCGCCGCCTATGCCGGGCGCGTGCCCATCGAGCTGCTGGGCCAGACGCCCTTCCCGCCCATCGGCGAGCTGCCCTATCTGCTGACCCTGCCCGGCCACGGCTTCTACTGGTTCCGTCTCGCCACCGACGTGCCGGCCCCGGCCTGGCATGATGAGCGCGTAGCGACCCCGCGCCTGCAGACCCTGGTGCTGCCGGAGGGCTGGCGCAGCCTGCTGCCGGAACACGCCGAGCGCCGGCGCACGGCCCTGCGGGCGGTGGCCCTGTTGCAGAATCACGTGCTGCCGGCCTATCTGAGCGCACGCTGCGGTGGTGCTGCAGCGGGCTCGGCCGCATCGCCCCGGGTGCTCATCGAGGCCGCCGTGCCCTGGCACGACTGGTTGTTGACCCTGGTGCGTGTGGATGTCGCCGCCGCTGGCACCGAGCGCCTGTTCCTGCCGCTCGCCATCCGCTGGCAGCACAACGGCACCGCCCTGAGCACAGTGCCGCCGGCGGCCATCACCCTGGCCCAGACCCGCCGCCAGGCCACGCCTGGTCTCCTGTTCGAGGCCCTGGCCGACGCCGGCTTCGTGCGCACGTTGGCCTGCGCCATCGGTGACGGTGAGGACGTCGCCTTCGGCGAGGGCCGGCTCGCGCTGGTGCCCACCGCCGCCTGCCCCGAGCTCCTGGCGGGCTGCGCCGAGGCCGAGGTGCATCCCTTGGCGGAGGACCCGGACAATGCCGCCGTGCTCGGTGACCGGCTCATGCTGAAGACCCTGCACTGTCGGGTACCGCCGGCCCGGCCAGAGGGCCAATCCGGGGGCCAGTCCGGGAGCCAGCCCGGAGCCTCGTCCGACAGCGCCATCCCGCGCGGGCCGGAGCCGATGGTGGACACCGCCCGCCACCTCACCGAGGTGGCCCACTTCCCGGGCACGCCGGCCCTGGCCGGGCACATCGACCACCACCGCGATGGGGCCGCGCCCTGTACTCTGGCGCTGCTGGAGCAATACGTGCCCAACCAGGGCGACCTCGACGGGCGCGTCCGTGACCTGCTGCAACGCCTGTGCGACGAGCACTTCGCCGCCGGCGGCGACGAGGCCTGGCGCCAGGACCCGGGCCAGATCGACCTCATGGGGCTCTTCGACCAGCTGGGCGCCCGCGTCGCCGACCTGCACACGGCGCTCGCCGCGGCGGCGGACGGCGACGCCTTTCGCCCCGAGTCCATGGCGGACGCCGATCACCGGCGGCTGCTTACAGACCTGCACGCCGCCGCCGACGGCGCGCTGAGCGCCCTGCGCAGCGGGCGCGACCAACTGCCGGCGGCCGTCACCGACACCGCCGACCGCCTCCTCACCGCCGGGGCCGAGCTCCACCAGCGCCTCGACGATCTGAGTCGCCACGGCTTCGGCCCCCGGCGTTGCCGACTCCATGGCGACCTGCGCCTCGCCCGCGTGCTGGTGGCGCAGCACGAGCCCGTCTTCATCGGCGCCGGCGGTCCCGCACAGCGTCCGTGCGCCGAGCGCCGCGCCAAGCGCCCGCCGCTGCTGGACCTCGGCACCCTGGTCTGTGATCTGCACACCACCGTCGCCGACATCCAGCAGCGCACGCGAACGGAGCACCCGGACCTGCATCCGCGCCTGGCCGAGCCGCTGGCCACCTGGCGCCGGGAGGCCGTCGAGCGGCTGCTCGCCGCCCACGCCGCCGCCGCC
>PR_CR_10_Liq_1_inCRDRAFT_1000336_pt1 | contig 29445 bp, 24 predicted proteins | sample PRCRCaboRojoPR_3_FD_10241 | JGI IMG/M metagenome (IMG submission 10241)
CTCCTTGACGAAGCCGCCCACCGAGGCGACCTCCGATACCCCCTGGGCCGTCGACAGCCCGTAGCGCACGTAAAAGTCCTGAATGCTGCGCAGCTCGTGCAGGTCCCAGCCGCCGGTGGCGTTGCCGGCAGAGTCGCGGCCTTCCAGGGTGTACCAGTAGATTTGGCCCAGGGCGGTGGCATCCGGGCCGAGGGTAGGCTGTACGCCTTCAGGCAGGGTATTGGCAGGCAGGGCATTGAGCTTTTCGAGTATGCGGCTGCGGCTCCAGTAGAATTCAATGCCCTCTTCAAAGATGACGTAGATACTGGAAAAGCCAAACATGGAATTGCTGCGGATGCTCTTCACGCCGGGTATGCCGAGCAGGGCGGTAGTCAGCGGGTAAGTGATCTGATCCTCCACATCCTCCGGGGAGCGGCCGGGCCATTTGGTGAAGACGATCTGCTGGTTTTCGCCAATATCGGGTATGGCGTCCACGGCTACCGGGTCGCGTGGCAGCTGTCTGATTCCAAAGTCAAAAGGTGCCGTGGCCAGCCCCCAGCCGATGAAGCCGAGCAGCAGCAGATAAGCCACGAGTTTGTTGTCGAGAAAGAACTGGATAATACGGTTCAGCATGGAATATAACTTTCCGGTACACAATAGGCGTATAGTCTTTGCCAGGTAGCGAGTTTATACCGTTAGCGCTTACGCAAAAAGCGGGTGAAGCCCGAAACGGTGTACGAACTCACATGCTGCTGAGGCCTGCTCAGCAGCCGGGAAAGCCATTTTTTATAACAAGAAGGATTGGGTCAGGACAGGGATATCCCTGGGTATGAGGGGCGGTTTGTAGTTCAGGTAGGGAGCTGGCGTACGCGCTATATCCTCAGCGGGCAGCAGGCTTGCTGTGTACGCCATCAGGAAGTATTGTAAGCTTGGATTCAGCTCCAATTCCGCGGCGGTTTGGGTCTGCCGCTCGTGGTCGGCTTCTACCTGCACGGTATGGTTGTCGCAGCAGTTGGATTTTTCCAGTGCCGCTTCGCCTTTTTCTGCCATCAATTTCCGGTGGTGGGGGCAGGTGATTTTGGCGGCGGCTTGCTCGTGGCAGCTCGGCGCTTTGCCCCAGAAACTGATGGACTTCAGCTCGCCTTTGCAGAAATGCATATCTACCGCAAAGCTCACCGAGGAGGTGAGGATTAGGGCCGCCAGGATCAGGGCCGTTATTCGATATGCAAAATGCGTTTTTGGCATTAGAGGTAATTAACGTACTGATAAAAGTACGTATTTGTAGCCATAAATGTTTATCGCCTTCTACTTTTTCAAAAAACGCTCCACCACCTGCGACTGCCCAGCCGTAAGGTTCAGCAGGTAAGCACCAGTCGGTAAATCCTCGATACCAAGGGTAGCCGTTTGCTCTCCGGCGCCCAGGTACCCCAAATCAGTCTGCCGGATGATTTTGCCCTGATAGTCTACCATCGTAGCCAGCACAGTAGAAGCTTCCGCCAGTTCAAAGGACAGTTGCAACTGATTTACTGCCGGATTGGGCGAAAGCAACAGCGACTGCAATTTGGGCTGAGCGGGTACCTCCTGATTATTGCTGAGTCCTTCGGGCTTGAGGTAGACCCGGAATAAGCTGTTCGTGGCCACGCTTTGGGTACCGTCATTGATGAAGAAAATATTTGGTTGTGTGCTTTCAATGCCACCTACCAGGTAGCCGATGAAGAGGCTGTCTCCAACGTCCGGCAGATTGAGTACTTGTATGTCCGGTTGCCAGTCCAGCGTGTTGCCCACAGGGATGAATTCTGAACCTGCGCCCAGTAGTGCGGGCAGCTCGCCTACGCGCTGCTCCGCCATGCTGCCATCGGCGTGCCGGGTCACCCGTCCGATAGTAGGTACGAAGGGTACTTCCTGATCTTCCTGCAGTTCGCCTTCCGCATCAAGGTAAAACTGGCTCATGCCACCGAAGAAAAGGGTGTGCATATCGCCGGTGGTGGTATCGTAAATCGGGGCCGTGCCGCAGTGGTAGTGGTTGAGGTGCTGCTCAAAATCGTTGTTGACGGTATAGCCTGCGCCTGTGATATCCACGGAGTTGAGAAAGGGCAGGTCTGCAGCATGCTGAAAGACACCGGAAAAGGCGGTCATACCCAGTTGCTCATCTGGGAACACTTGCTTGACGAGGTTGTAGTCGCGCCGGTGCAGGTTCATCTCATCCGTCCAGGCTTCATACCACCCAATTGAGGGGTCGGAATCAATATTCTCAATGATAAACCGGCGGATGGAATTGCTGTACTCCTGCTCAAAAGAAGGGCCATTGTGCGGATTGTAACGCCCGGTGAAGCGGTGCCCCCCGACGAGGTAGAAGGTGTCTTGCAGGTGTTGCAGGTAGCCACCCGTTACCGCCATCCGAAAATCAGGGACATACTGGAAAGCCGGAGCAATATCCCCATCGTTCAGCAGGGCGCTGACCAGGGCCGGTACGTCCACTACCGTGAGCATAGCGTAGGTGATGTGGTCGTTCATGCTGGGGCTGAAGCCATACCCCCCGGTGATAATCAAGTGATCGTCCACCTGATGGAATTGCATATTGGTCGACTGCAATTGCTCCTGTAGCGGTTCCGGCAGAGCAGATACGCTTTCAGACCAGTGCCCACCGGTCTCCGGGTGGAGAAGGTGGATGGTCGTGTTGTTATCGGAAGCCAGGAAGGAGGCAAAGGGCTGCCGCCTGTGCAAACCATCCTTGCGCCCGCCAATGATCAAGATATGCCCATCATGCGTAGCGGACACAAAGGATTGGACCCCATCGAAGCCGTCAATGGTGAAAGGGTGGACGGTAACCGAAAAGTCAGACTGTGCAAAAGTGGAAGTCAAAACGCTGCTGAGGAGCAACATCAGGGTAAAGAACCGCATCTTTTTATGCTATTTGTTTGGCACAAAAAACCTTAATTCTTTACAGACTTTATGTGATAAAAGTCACTTCCTATTGAATCACAAACCGGCGGATCTCCTGACTGCTACCGCTCCCAACTTTCAGTACATAAGCGCCAGGCTGTGCCATACTCAGGTTGATAAAGTAGGAATGTCCGTCAAAAACCGCTGTTTTCACCAACTGCCCATTGAAGTTGTAGACCTCCAGCTCAAAGGGCCCTTCCCAGTCATCATCGAGGCGCAGCCCGACCCAGCCATTGCTCGGATTTGGGTAAACGATAAGCTCGTGCACCTTGCCTGCGTCTTCCGGCAAACCGTCAATCCACTCAGCGAGGTATTCAATGTAGGGTTCATCAATGATGGAACGGGCAAGCGGTGGCATCTGATTGCTTGATAAGCTGGCATCCCGTACCCAGATTTCAGAGTTGGCGTGGTCGCCAGGTTTTACAATCATTCGGTTGGGGTCAGAATTGGAACTGCTGGTGGGCTCCTTAATGAGGTTTTGTAAATGTAGCGGCAGCTGGAACCGGAGGTCCATATTCAGGTCCTGTACGCCACCCAGCCGATGGCAGGAGGCACAGTTGGCATCCAGATAGGAGCGGACGCGCAGCTCCAAGTCAGCCTCTGTATCGTCAATGGCATAGGCCCGTGGGTAACTATCGGGATTAACGATGGAGTGATCGAGCATGCCCACATCGCTCAGATAGGCGAGCTGATTCAAAGTCTCGCCCGAAGCCGGATAGGTGAGGTCGCTGTTGAGCTGATGGATTTTCACGCCAAGTACGAAGTTGGCATTGGCAGTATGGCAGCTCAGGCACTGATCCCGGCTGGGGTAGTCCCAGGTTTGTTCAGCTACGGGCATGCCTCCTTCATAGAGGGCAAACGTTTTCGAGGCATCGGCCTTAAGCAGGAATGCATCCGTCCCCTCATCATTCCATTGATAGGTTATGCCGTAGCTTTTGCCATCCCTACCCAGCACAAAAAAGCGGGTTTCCAGCGGGGCTGCCTGTCCGTTGGGGCGTGCTTTAGGCAGCTCAAAATGTTTGATAAAGACGGTGCCTTCCGGAAACCGCCAGTCTTCCCGGCTGCTGAATTGAATTTTTTCCGCCGGGCTGTCGAAGACCCCGTCATTAGGGATAGCCATCCACCGGCGCTTGGCTGCTCCGTCAGACCAAAGCGGGGAGTTGACCTGATAAGGCAGAATGCCGGGGACGGTTTCCAGGGTAGAGAGGTTGGTAAATACCCCCAGGTCTGACAGGCGTTCGGGTGGGTCGGCGATAGTTTCCTGTGCGGTCAGACGGAGGATTTTGCCGGGTGCAAAAAAGTCATTAGCGCTTTGAATGGTCAGCAATACCTCCCCATTGGGTTGGGAAAAGATCCCTGTGATGCCCGCGCTGCTGGAAAGGTCAAGCCCGAGGTTGCGTATATCTGCAATCAGGATATCCCGTTCCCCCTGTTGGTTGTCAAAATCGTAGTCCAGCGACATGAGTTTACGCTTGCCGTAGTCAGCAAAAAGATATTTGCCCCAAAGATTCGGGAAGAGGTTGCCCCGGTACACCTCACCGCCAATGATGCAGTTGCCAAAGTCCCGGCTGTACTCATGCAAAGGCGGCTGTTCTTCTCCAATTACCTCGTCCGGGCGGGCGAATTCCTCAGAGGGCACCGTGCCTTCCAGAAAAGGCCACTGCAGGTTTTGCCCTTTACCGATGATGGAGATTTCTTCCCGCAGTACCTCGCCCACATCAGCCAGCCAGATGCGGTCCTCCACCGGGTCATAGCTCACACCATAGGGGCTTCGTATGCCAATGGCGTAGAACTCTTCCATCAGGCTGCTGTCGGGGCTCAGCCAGGGATTGTCGTTAGGTATGGAATAACCCTGCGAATAGGTCAGTCCCCAGCTGGGGTCCTGCGGTCCCCATTCTGAGGGCTGTGGCTGTCGCCGGATGGGATGGCTGCGCTCCGGGTCGCTGTCCACGTCAATGCGGATCAACCCTCCAAAGAGAGCCCGGTCTAGGCGCTGATTGGATATTTCCTTAAAGTGAAAATGCCCTTCGTCTCCCAGACCGAGGTATAGGAAACCGTCATTCGGGTGGAAAAACATACCGCCACCGTTGTGCCAGGTGCTGCGGTCGTATTGCTGAAACAGGATTTGCTCCGTGCTGTTGTCAAAGGTGCCGCTGCCTTCATCCCACCGGAATTTAGAAAGCCGGTTGAAGCCTTTCTCATCCCAGCTGTCAGGCTGTGGTTTGTAGCGATAGAATACAAAAATCAGCTGCTTATCGGGAGCATTGGGATTACCAAATTCCGGGTGGAGTGCTATACCGGTAGTGCCGGCTTCGCCCTCTTTGAAGGCCCGGTCTTTGATGTCGAGTACCAGGTGCTGCGTCTGTTGAGCCAGGTTGACGCGCCAGACTTCTCCAATCTTGCTAAGCACCAGTACATCTTCGCTGCCCGGAAAAGGGATAATCCGTAGCGGAGAGGGAATACTGAGTCCCTCCGAGATATCTTCCAGGCTCCAGGCACCATTAGCGCCGGGTGTCTTCGATGGCAACACACCATTCAGAAACGGGCCGATAGCGCCCGGAGGCGTAGGCCCGGGCGGGACGAGCGTAAACGCCATAAGGCAGGAGAAAAGCAGGAAAACTAAGAGGTATCGCCAATGGAGCATAGCTGAAATTTTTGGAAGGTTGTGCGGCGTATTCGGGCAGATTGAAGCCCACAGTCGCAGGAATACTTCCTCAAATATAGCAGAAAGCGAATGGAACCACTGCGCGTACTCCCCCCAAACTTTAGCAATGTCATCTATCCGATAGCTGCTATGGACCTCCGCCGTTTATCAGGAGCAACATGCCGGTTTGCTGATCGTCTTGCACCCGTGAATGCAGGCCTACCCAATTTGGCGTAGCATATCTTCCAGGCTTTGGTTATCCGTTTCGGTTGCGGCGGCAAGTTTCTTTTTCAATCGGTATTTACCCTTACGTACACTTTCCGGTTGAATATTTAAAAGCGCAGCCGCTTCTGCGATGGTTGTACCCAGACGGAACAGATAGGCGAGCCGTTTTTCAGTAATGCTGAGCGTTGGGAATTTCCGGTCCAGTTGTTCAGAGAAGTCGGCATGTACAGCCTTGAAGTAGGAGGTGAACGTGTCCCAGTCTTTGTCCAGGGTGTCCTGAGTCCGGAGGCTATTGAGCAATTTCTGGTGCCCCTCGTCCCCGGAAGTGGTAGTCTGATTGCTCAGCGCAATTGACGCGGCGAAGGTAGAATCAGCGAGCCTATACTTTTGCAGCCTGTGGTAATTGGTGCCCAGCAGAGTCAGCACTTCTGCGTAGTACTGCTGTTGGCCGGCGTGTTGATAATGCTTCGCCGATGCAATGAAGTAAGGCAGCGCTTCCTGGTAATTGGACTCGTCGAATAGCGTCTTACCAATATGCTGCTCGGCCTCAGCAACCCGCGCTGTTTCCTGTAGCGCGAGGTGGACTTCCCGGGCGGTTTGAAAATCTTTTAGTGCCAGCCTGCGGTAGCCCTTTTGCTGATAAAGCAGCCCTCTTTGCACGAAGTGTTCGGCGAGCAGGGAACTGTCCTGATGCGCCACCAGGTATCGCATGCTTTCTTCAATGGCTTCCAGCGCCCCTTCTATGTCGCCTGCTTCTGAGCGCAGTATGGTCAGGTTTTTACGAATGCCGATCATGTGCAGGCTGTCCCCGTCAAGGGCAGCAAATTGCATGGCGGTATCCAAAGAAGAACACGCCGATAGCGGCCGGCCGCCCATGTAGTGATAGTTGGCCCGAGAGTTATGTACATCGCTGAGCCCCCTGTAGTACTGCTGCGGGCCGAGGTAGCTTTCGGCAATCCGAAGCAGGGAATCTGTTTTGGCAGGATTTTCCCAAAACCACGCTTTGGCTAATTCCAGATAGCGCATACCCGTGATGGTGTCATGGGCAGGCTGTTGTACCAACCGCGTCAGACTGTCAATGGGGTCTGCAGGTAATTTTTGCGGAAGCAGCAACACTGCTGCCTGTAGTAGGATGAAAAAGAACCTTCGGGATTTCATAAGGTGAATATAGGGCAAAACCACAGTACTTACCAGTTGTCCACGATTTGTCCACGCCAGTATTTTGGGTGGCGGCAGTGGGAGCATCTACATTTGTGCCATACCAAAATCCATTCTGCAATGACTTTTCGATTGACTGCCTTGCTATGCTTATTGAGCCTCTTTCTTTTCCAATCCTGCAACAAGGATGAGGAAGAAATGCCAGCCCCTCCTGAAGAAAACCCTATGGCTACGGACATCAATGCTTACATCCGGAGCCTGACCTACAACCCGGTAGAGATGCTTAACGTCAATAATACGCCCGGGGATCTGGCACAGAAAGTGCCGGGAGAGCCAAATACCGATACCGGCACGCTGGATCGTGGGTACCGTACTACCTGTGTTAGCCAGCCCTATGAGTTGGATAGAGATTTTTCAGAAATTGCCATCCTCAATCCGGGCAGTGGGAATGTATACCCTGGTGCCCTGGTCCTGGCCAACGCTGACCTATTGTCCGGTACACCCCGCCCACTGGGCCTGGAGCGCAACCCGGTAACGCTAACCATCGACCTGCCTGGGATAGGGGAAGAAGGTTCCTTTACGGTAGCTGATCCATCGAATGCAACAGTAAGCCCCGCTATCGATGAGGCATTGGAGCACTGGAACAACACAGCCTTTCAGCAGGGTTATTTCAACGGTGCCCGCTCTTATTATGAGGCCAGTGAAGCCTTTGAGCAGCGGCAGTTGGGGATTGAACTGGGCATAAATGCGGAATGGGTAACCGGGTCAGTGGCTTCCCACCTCAGCACCAGCACGAGTACAGACCGGCGGGTGGCATTACTAGCCTTCCGGCAAATATTTTACACCATTACCGCGCAGCCGCCATTCGAACCCACGGACTATCTGGGGCCTGATGTTACCCTGGAGCAGGTGCAATCCTCCACGGACGCCAACAATCATCCGGCCTATGTGAGTGCCGTAGACTATGGCAGGATCATCCTGTTCCGCATGGAGTCCACCAATGTGGAAACCTCCATCGACCTGAACGCTGTGATGAACTACGCGGCCGGCGGGGTAAGTGTGGCCGCTGACGTAGCCAGCCGGTACGATGAAATCCTGAGTAACTCCTCTATCAGTGTGCTTACTATTGGAGGAAGCGCCCAGAGCGCGGCTCAGGCCCTGGATAACATCAGCGGACCGGGAAGCCTGACCCCGCTTATCGTGGAGAATGCCGTCTACTCCCGGGAGAATCCGGGGCTGCCTATTGCCTACCGGGTCAATCTGCTAAGTGACAACCGGATTGTCAAACTGGGTTTCAGCTCATACTATACAGACGTGCGCTGTGGCAGCATTGCCTACAACCATCCAAGGATTGACTTTTACAATGATTTCGATACCTATAATTTGCGGATTAAGCTGACCTACGATCACGACTATCCGCCGGCAGATGATACGGGCGAAACCACAGAGCTGCAAATCAACGACGAAAGTTCCGCCACCTTGCCGGACGTGCCAGACGGCGCATTCGATGTACGCATGATCGTTAGGCGGATTGATGGGTTTACCTGGCGGGAGTGGGAAACGAGAAATCTTTACCACATCTCTTCAAGCCAAAACGAGGATTGCTGGCGGGCCTATCGAGGTGGGTTTTCCACTGGCTTTGCTACCTTTTTGGAAAAATGTGATTAGTGGAAAATAAAAAGCGCCTGTTCGTGCCTCAATTGAAGAACGGACAGGCCCTTAACCGCTTAAGCCGGGCTCCATGCCCTCGCCGTTTGCCGGCTGCTGCCCAGCCCGTCAATCCCCAGCTCGACGACATCACCGGGTTTCAGGTAGCGCTGTGGGTCTAAGCCCAGGCCTACCCCAAATGGTGTACCCGTAGAGATGATATCGCCGGGCAGCAGGGTCATGTACTGACTGATGTAGTGCACCAGATAAGGAATATTGAATACCAGGTCAGCCGTGGTGCTGTCCTGCATGGTTTCCCGGTTGACCTTCAGCCAGAGGCGGAGGTTGTGAGGGTCCGGGATTTCGTCTGTGGTGCCAATGAATGGCCCGATGGGCGCGAAGGTGTCACAGCTTTTGCCTTTGACCCACTGTCCGCTTTGTTCCAGCTGAAAGGCGCGTTCGCTGACATCATTGTGCAGCACATAGCCCGCCACATGGCTCATGGCATCCGCCTCGTCTACGTAGGAAGCGCGCTTACCGATCACAATGGCCAGTTCGACCTCCCAGTCCGTCTTTTCGCTGTTTTTGGGGATGATGATGTCATCATTGGGGCCGCAGATCGCAGTAGTGGCTTTGAAGAATAAGACAGGGGCTGTGGGCACGTCCATGCCGCTTTCTTTGGCGTGTTGGGCGTAGTTGAGCCCCACGCAGACAATTTTTGAAACCTCAGCTACCGGTGGTCCAAGCCGGGTTTCGGCAGGCACCACCGGGCAATCATCCAGGTTTTGCCCCAGCCAGGAGCGAAGGTCTTCAAGGCCGGTCCCTCCAAGAAAAGCTTCGTCAAAATCCTGCCCAAAGGCACTCACATCACGGTAGTTGCCATTCTGATCAATAATGCCGGGTTTTTCGGTTCCGGCCGCTCCAAATCGGATTAGTTTCATGCTTAGGTATTCAAGTTTACGAACCCGCCATCAATCGGATAGTTGGTGCCGGTGATAAAGCCTGCGGCATCAGAGCAAAGGTAGAGGGCCAGCTTGGCGACTTCCTCCGGCGTGCCCATCCGCCCGATAGGCTGGGTTTTGGATAATTTATCGAACATTTCAGCTTCCTTTCCCGGATAGTTGTTGGCCAGGAAGCCATCCACAATTGGGGTGTGAATACGGGCTGGCGCAATGCAGTTGCACCGGATGTTATCCGCCAGATAGTCGCGGGCAACGGTGTAGGTCATCGTCAGCACCGCCCCCTTGCTCATCGAGTAAGCAAAGCGGTCAGGCAGCCCAATCATGGAAGCGATGGAAGCCATATTGAGAATGGCCCCGCTCTTTTGGCGCTGCATGTGCTTAATCACGGCGTACATGCCATTGTAAACCCCCTTGACATTCACGGCGTAGATGCGGTCGAAGTCGGCTTCCGATGTGGCATCGAGGGTACCCACATGGGCAATGCCCGCGTTGTTGACGAGGATATCCATGCTGCCGGTCTTTTCCACGATGCGGTTGACCAGATCAATCATTTCCTGCTGCTGACTGACATCAGTCACTTCGCAGTCTGCCTTTCCGCCGGTCTCCCGGATCGTTTGAGCTACCGCTTCTCCTTTGGCTGCATCGCGCTCCAGGATGAAGACATGAGCGCCTGCTTCTGCAAATATTTTTGCAATGGACTCACCTATGCCACTTCCCGCGCCGGTGATGAGGGCAGTTTTGCCATCAAGTCTGATTTCCATAATTTGTGATTTAATGGAGCAGATCGTCTGACTGCTCCACTAAAAAGAGTCTTCGGTACGGGGGTGTAATCAATTATTCCGGAGATTCTCCGCCATTGGCACCGAAGTTGAGCTGAAAACCGATGCGTTTGTTGGGTTCATCATCGTCGTAGTCTTCCCAATTGGTGATTTCCTGCAGGAATTCCTCCATATGGCGCAGGAAGTAGGGCTCTTTCAGTTCCTCGGGCCGGTAAATGGCAATAGTTTTTGGTGGGCGGGGCTGCCCGTAATTCTCAATGAACGGATAATTGATCAAAACGATGATCTTGCCGTTAAAAAGCTGCTGATATACGAGCGAGCCATTGTGCTTGATGAGGTGGCGCTGCACATCATCGCTGACCTGCTGGTACATGCCGCTTTTGGACTGCCCCAGGGTAAGTACGATGGCCTCCAGGTTTTCCACATCCGAACGGTGTTCCAGGCGGGCAGCAAAGCCGGTAGCTTCGAGCATATCCTGTAAGGTGTCCTGAATTTGCTTGCACGTCTCCGTTTTCCACTTCTCCCGGTAGGTCTGCGTATTTTGGAGGACTTCCTCGTACTGTTGTACCTTTCGCTTGAGGTTGAATAGTTGAGAATCAGGTTGTAGCATCAGATTTTGGTTTTGGTTGCGCTTAAAATAGAGAAAAATCCACAGGGCTCCCCGGATTTTTTTACATTTAGGGAGATAGCAAAAGCCAAATAATGATCCTAGCCATAGATATCGGCAACTCTAATGTAACGCTCGGTTTATACACTGATGGGCACTGGGCGCATTTTTACCGCCTGCCTACTAAGACCGACCGGCAATCTGCCATGTTTTATCAGATGGGCTGCACCTCATGGTTGATGGAGCAGAGCATAGAAGCGAGGGCTATTGAGCAGGTTGTGGTGAGCACGGTTGTCCCGGCCCTGAAGCGCACCTTCGTACAGTTGAGCCGGCACCTGTTCGGGCAGGAGGCGCTCCTGGTCGCTCCGGAAATTTACCAGCACCTGCAGTTGAAAATCGACCGGCCCGAGGAGCTGGGCACCGACTTGTTTGCCAATGCAGTAGCAGCCCACTATCTGCACCGGCAGGACTGCATTATCGTGGACTTTGGCACGGCGCTGACCTTTACAGTAGTGGATCGAAAAGGGCAGTTGCTGGGTGTTTCCATCGCGCCGGGCCTGAAAACGGCAATAGGTGCTCTGTTTCAGAAAACCGCACAGTTGCCGGAGGTGCCCCTGCAAATGCCGGAGTCGGCTATTGGCAGAGATACGGTACAGGCTATTCAAAGTGGAATCCTGGTAGGGTATGTGGGACTGGTACGGCATATGTTGTCCAGTATCCGGGCGGAAGTTGGGGAGCAATACATGGCCGTGGCCACCGGAGGGTTATCAGCTATTCTGCATCCACTGGAGACGGATTTCGATGCTATTGACCCTCATCTTACGCTGGACGGGCTACGGATCATCGCAGAAGAAACGACTAAAAAGCTTACTACCTAAACTATGCAAGTGTATTCCAAGCTGCCGAATGTCGGCACCACTATATTCTCTGTTATGTCAGCTCTGGCCAATGAGCATGGGGCAATTAATCTCTCTCAGGGTTTTCCAAACTTTGAATCCCCGCAGCGGCTCACCGACCTGGTTTGCGATTACCTGCAGAAAGGGTACAATCAGTATGCACCTATGCCGGGCCTGCCGGAATTGCGGGAAGCGATTGCCGGGAAAATCAATCTGATGTATGGTGTTGACGTTGACCCGGGCTCAGAAATTACCATTACTGCGGGAGCAACACAGGCCATCTACTGCGCCATCGCTGCCTTCGTCCGCCCGGGCGATGAAGTCATCTTGCTGGAGCCCGCCTACGACTGCTACCGGCCCGCCGTGGAAGTTAACGGGGGCATACCAGTCATATACGAACTCAAAGCCCCGGACTACAAAGTCAAATGGGACCATGTGGAAGCGCTCCTGACACCGGCTACCCGCATGATCATTATCAATACGCCCAATAACCCCACAGGTACCACCCTCCAAACCACTGACCTGTTGGCACTACAGCATCTAACTCTGGGCACCGATATCCTGGTCCTGAGCGATGAGGTGTATGAGCATCTGATTTACGATGAGGCCAGCCACCAAAGCGTGCTGCGGTTTCCGGGCCTGCGCAGCCGAAGCCTGGCAGCCTATTCTTTTGGGAAAACCTTCCACAACACCGGCTGGAAAATTGGCTACTGTGTCGCCCCGCCCGAACTGACAGTGGAGTTCCGTAAGGTGCATCAGTACAATACCTTTGCGGTGCACCGCCCTACGCAGCATGCGCTGGCTGACTATTTGCAGGATGCAGCTACCTACCAAAGCCTGCCGGATTTCTACCAGCAGAAGCGCGACCTGTTGCTGGAAGTCATGGAGGGCTCAAGGTTCAGAGCACTGCCCTGCCGGGGGACTTATTTCTGCAATTTCGATTATTCCGGCATCAGCGATGAACCGGACCGGGTCTTTGCGCATCAATTGATCACGGAGCATGGGGTGGCGGCTATCCCGGTTTCTGCCTTTTACACAAGCGGGCGGGACGAGCGCATCATCCGGCTCTGCTTTGCGAAAACCGAAGAGACGCTGCGGGCGGCTGGTGAGCGCTTGCGAAAAGTATAAAAGACGCATGTACAAGATCTACGGCATACGGCACCACGGGCCGGGCTCTACCCGGAGCCTTTTACAAGCTTTGGAAGCGCAGCAGCCCGACTGTCTGTTGGTCGAAGCGCCGGAAGATGCCAGCCCGGCATTGGAGTACATGCTACACCCGGGCCTGCACCCACCGGTCGCCATTCTCATCTATGATGCCAAAGACCTGCGGCATGCCTCTTACCTGCCCTTTGCGGAGTTTTCACCCGAGTGGCAGGCCGCGCAGTTTGGGTTGGCTCAGGGGCTGGATGTCCGGTTTATGGACCTGCCCATGAGCATACAGTTTCAGCTGGGAGAGGAGGAGGAGCAGTTGTCGCTGTCTTTGCCAGATGCCGTCCGGGAAGCGCCCGAAGTACGCGACCCCATGGGCTACATGGCCCGCCTGGCGGGCTACCGGGACAGCGAGCGCTGGTGGGAAGCCACCTTCGAACAGCCCGAGCATGATATCGATATTTTCGCAACCATAATTAGCCTGAACACGGCCCTGCGCGATGAACTCGGGCGGTCAGAGCGCCCCCTCAACCATTTGCGGGAAGCCTACATGCGCAAGCAGCTGCGCAAAGCCATCAAAGACGGATTCAAGAATATCGCTGTGGTTTGCGGTGCCTGGCACACCCCTGCGCTGCACTACCTCGACCGCTTCAAGCAAAAAGACGATAATACGCTGCTCAAAGGGCGCAAAAAGCGTAAAACCACTGCCACCTGGATTCCCTGGTCGTATCAGCGGCTGGCGTTTCAAAGCGGGTATATGGCCGGTGTGGTTTCTCCGGCTTACTACGAGCTGCTCTTCAGCAAGCGGGAGGAGACCGTACAGTATTGGATGGCGCGGGTAGCCGGTTTGCTAAGAGGCGAGGGCTTTGATGCAAGTGCCGCGCAGGCTGTCGATGCTGCCCGGCTTGCCCAAACCCTTGCAGGCATGCGCGGACAACCGGTAGCAGGCATTGATGCCATGAAAGAAGCCGCCCTGGCGGTCTTCGCGCAAGGGAGCCCGGAGCCTTTGGAGCTTATCGAACAGGAACTTATCATCGGACAACAGGTGGGGGAAGTGCCGGACAGCATCCCGCAAATTCCCCTGCAGCAGGACATGGAAGCCCGGATTCGCTCCGCCCGCCTGACCAAGCTGTATAAGTCAGGTGCACCGGAAGATAAAGCGCTCGACTTGCGTAAAGACACCCACCTGGATGCCAGCCACCTGCTTCATCAGCTACGGATTTTGGATGTGCCCTGGGGGCGTGTTCAGGAGCAGCCGGACGGCAAGCTGGGCAGCTTCAGCGAGTACTGGCACCTGCTCTGGCAACCGGAGTACGTCATCCGGCTCATACAAGCGGGCATGTGGGGCAATACCGTGGAAGCAGCGGCTAATAACTACCTCCTGAAAAAAGCACAGGAAGCTCATAAACTTGATGAATTGGTTGCCTTGGCTCGAGAGGCACTGTTAGCCGGGGTCACCGCTGCCTTCAATCCCCTGGTGCGGCAACTGGAAGACGCTGCAGCGGTCACTCAGGATGTGTATGCCCTTATGCAGGCCTTGCCCGTATTGGCCGACATTCAGCGCTACGGCGATACCCGGCAGACGGATACGGAGGCGGTGGAAGCTCTCATCCGGCATATGGTACCCCGTATTGCCATTGGACTACCAGCAGCGGTGCTGAACATTGAGGAAGAAGTGGCCAGGGACTGGCTACGCCAACTGGTGCAGAGCAACCGCGCCATCAGCTTGCTGAACGAGCCGGCATTTCATAAGGAGTGGAACCGGTCGCTTGGGCAAATCACGAATGCTGCACCGGCGCACCCGCTGCTACGGGGGCTTTGTACCCGTATTTTGTTTGATAAATCAGTCCTGTCTGACGAGGCGACAGCCACACAAATGCGCTATGCCCTTTCCTCCGCTGCTGAAGCAGAGCAGAGTGCTTTGTGGCTCGAAGGTTTCCTCTACGGTAGCGGCTTGTTGCTGATCCACATGCCAGCCCTTTGGCAAATTCTGGACGAATGGATTGCGGAACTGCCGCAGATGGTATTCGAACAGACCCTGCCTTTGCTGCGCCGTTCGTTCGCCAATTTCTCCCCTCCGGAGCGGGAAAAAATGCTGAGCCTTTCCAAAACCGGTGCGCCCAAACCCGGGGCGGAGGAAGAAGCATTGCCCAAAGCCGCTTTCGACCAAAAGCGTGCCAAGGTCGTCCTGCCTACCCTCAAGCTGCTGCTGGGGTTGGATTAGTTCCGAATTAAAGGAACCTTAACCTCCACTTCATCTTCAGTTAAGGCTAAAAGAAGACATTTGCTATTGTAAATGTTGATTTCTTGCTGTCAAGACATCTTAATAAGATGCTAATCTTTCCTGCAATTTAAAGTCGCTTTTTAAAGCCAGGTTCGTGCCGCCCGGCACCTACCTGGTTATTTTGCAGGAGCAAAACGAAAACGAAGAATATCCTATACTGTAGCCCTTTAATTCTTTGGCTGTGCTGTTCCTAAGCACAGCCTTTTCTACATCATCCAGAGGACTCTGCCCAGCAATACCGCTGCAAAGACGATCAGTGCGATCCCGGAGATGCGCCGCAACCAGAGCAGATGTATGGGCCGGAGCACCCGGCGTATTCGCTTAGCCAGCAGGACTTTCACCAGGTCAGTGATTATGATAGTGCCTAAAATGCCTCCAAAGAAATAGCGGGCTTCCATGAGTTCCATTTCTCCATCTACCACAACGGTAGAAGCGACACCAATCCAAAAGAAAAAAGTAAAAGGGTTGATGGTATTAATGAGGAAGCCTTTGAGCCAAAGCCCGGAGTAGGAGGAGGTGCGCACCGTTTCCTTCGACCATTCCGGGAGTTCGTGGGCTTTCGGTACGGTAAGTAGTGCCCCCAGCCCGAATGCAGAAAGGGTGATGCTGCCGCCAATGCCCAGGTACAAGCCAAAGTTGGGACCTTCCACCACCTGACTAATGTAAGCCAGACCGAAGTACACGGCCGCGATGAACAGAAAGTCGCTCACCCAAATGCCCAGTCCAACGGTAGCCCCCGCCCGGAACCCCTCCTCCACGCCCGCCTGAATGATGGCGAAGAAGATAGGCCCAATGAGCATGGCGAGGATCAAGCCGACTTTGACCCCCTCAAAAATGAGGTTCATATTGATTAGAATTTGGTCAAAGGCTTAAGTACTGCTCAGTATGCTTGCATTCATGTGTTCTTCAATGGCTTCTGCGTCTACGGGAATGTGGGCGCAAAGGTCTACCGGGCCGTCATCGGTAACCAGGATGTCATTCTCCAGGCGGATACCCAACCCTTCTTCGCGAATGTAAATCGCAGGCTCGCAGGTGAAGACCATACCCGCCTGTATCGGGTCGTAGCGGTTGGAGAGGTCATGCACATCGAGTCCAAGGTGGTGGGAGGTGCCGTGCATGAAGAACTTTTTGTAAGCCGGGGCCTTTTCGTCTTGATTTTTGATATCTGTTTTATCGAGCAGCCCTAGTTGGAGCAGTTCGCTTTCCACCATTTTGCCTACTTCCTTGTGGTAGTCTTCCAGCAGGGTGCCGGGCAGGAGCATTTGCTGAGCGCCTCTCATAGTACGCAGTACAGCATCGTAGACCTTTCGCTGCCGTTCTGTAAAGCGCCCGTTTACCGGGATGGTCCGGCTGAGGTCGGCCGCGTAGTTGGCATACTCCGCCCCAAAATCCAGGAGGAGCAGGTCGCCGTCCATGCAGCGCTGATTGTTTTGGACGTAATGGAGTACGCAGGTGTTTTTTCCGCTGGCCACGATGGGCTCATAAGCGTGCCCCTGAGCACCGTTGCGGATGAACTCAGCGATGATTTCAGCTTCCACTTCGTATTCCATTACACCCGGTCGGACAAAGTCCAGTACTTTCTCAAAGGCCTGTCCCGTGATATTCACGGCATGACGGATCAGCCCAACTTCGGTAGGCGATTTGATCATCGCCTGCTTTTTGAGCAGAGGCTGCGCCCGGTGGAATTTATGCAAGGGGTAGCGCTCCTGCAGCGAACGGGCGAAGCGCATGTCCTGTGTTACGACCCCGGAGGCGAAACGGTCGTGCTCATTCAGGTTGAGGTATACCCGCTTGGACAGCAAAATAAGCTCGTGCAGGATATTGTCCATTTCGTCCGTCCAGTAAATTTTCTCAATACCGGAAATCTCCCGAGCCTGCTCTTTAGTCAGCTTGTCACCTTCCCAGATCGCCGTACGCTCGTCGGTACGGCGGATGAAAGCTACCTCCTGGAAGTCTTCCTTGATGCAATCGGGAAACAGGACAATCACGGTGTCCTCCTGATCGAGCCCGCTGAGGTAGAACAGGCCGCTGTTTTGCCGGAAAGGGAAAAAAGTATCCCCGCTTCTGGGCATCAGGTCGTTGGACTGGAAAATGGCAATAGAGTCCGGCTGCATCTTACGCATGAACCGCTGCCGGTTGTATCGGAAAAGCTCGGAGTTGATCGCTTCGTAACGCATGTGTTTTTGCTTTTAGTCGTAAGCAGGTTGGTCACCTGAACCGGAAGCCCGGGCAGGGGTAAGCGCCAAATTGCAAAAATTGGCGGAAGAACAAAAGTGGTAGGAGTAGTTTGGAATGATTTTACGGTTCCGCGCCTCTAGAGTTTGGCGTCTACTTCCGCCAGTTCGTCCTCATCATAAGTACCAAACCAGCGGTGGAGCTGCCCCTTGGCTTTTTCCTTGACCTCCTGATTGACATAAGCAGCGATGGTCACGAGCCCGAAAGCCAATACACCGATATCATCAGTATAGCCAATGATAGGCGTGAGGTCGGGCACAGCGTCAATGGGTGAAAGAAAGTAGCCCAGGGTGCCAAGCACGATGTTTTTTGCCCAATAGGGCGTATCCTTGCGGCGGTAGGCGTAAAATAGGAGCAGGGCAGAGTAGACCGTTTTGAGGCCTGCCTGACGGGCGTAATCCCGGAGTTTATTCCAGAAACGGTTTTCAGAAAACTTATCGATGTAAGACCGAAATGGATTTTCCATAGCTTAAAAAGTTACTTATTGGCCAGTTGCCCGCAGGCGGCATCGATGTCTTTGCCCCGGCTGCGCCGTACGGTGACCATAATGCCCTGATCGCGGAGGTGGCGTGCGAAGTCATCAATCCGGTGCTCGGTGGACTTGCGGAACGGCGCTCCGTCAATCGGGTTGTACTCAATGATGTTGACCCTTACGGGAAAGTTTTTGCAGAGGCTGGCGAGGCGTTCAGCATCTTCCAGGGTGTCATTGAAATCCTGGAAGGTGATGTATTCGTAGCTGATGCGGTTGCGCGTCTGCTGATAATAGTATTGCAGCGCCTCCATGAGCGTCTCCAGATTGTTTTGCTCATTGATAGGCATAATTTCGTTGCGTTTGGTGTCATCGGCAGCATGGAGGGAGAGGGCGAGGTTGACCTTTACGGCATCCTCTGCCAGCCGCTTGATCATCTTAGCAATGCCTGCGGTGCTGATGGTGATGCGGCGGGGCGACATATTGAGCCCGTCCTCATTGGTGATGCGGTCGATGCTTTCCAGCACATTTTTGTAGGCCAGCAGTGGCTCGCCCATGCCCATGTAGACAATATTGGTGAGCGGATGCCCAAAGTGGGCCTCGCACTGCTGATTGACCATGACAACCTGATCGTAGATTTCAGCGGCATCGAGATTGCGCAGGCGTTTCATACGGCCAGTAGCACAGAAGGTGCAGGAAAGACTGCAGCCCACCTGAGAAGATACGCAAACGGTATAGCGGTTGTCGGTCGGCACCGGAATGAGCACAGACTCAATGAGGTGCCCGTCGTGCAGTCGGAAGCGCGACTTGATAGTGCCGTCCTGACTATGCTGTACCTCATCTGTGATGATGGCATTGATGGCAAAGCGGGCTTCCAGTTTCTCACGCAGGCCTTTCGAGAGGTTGGTCATTTCTGTGAATGTGCGGGCACCTTTTTTCCACAGCCATTCGTGTACCTGTTTGGCACGGAACTTCTTCTCGCCCATACCCAGAAAGACCTCCTGAAGTTCGTTCAGGCTCAATTGCCTGATGTCTGCTTTATCGGTATCTGTTACAGTCATGATATATCTGCTTCGCGTTTCCTGCCCCGTCAAATTGCCCGGCACTTCTTTTCCAGCCAGGCCTGCTCTTCGCTATTAAGCAATGGGGACAATTCCTTCAACACCCGAGCGTGATATTCGTTGAGCCATTGCCGCTCTTCTGCACTTAGCAGGGGCAACAAAATCAGGTCGGTGGCAATAGGGAATAGGGTCTGAGGCTCAAAGGTATAGAACTTTCCGGTGTCTGTTTCCATCTTTTCTACGCAGAGGTCCAGATTTTCGGTACGGATGCCATATTCGTCTGCTTTGTAGAAGCCCGGCTCGTTGGAGGTCAGCATGCCCGGCACGATTGGCGTTTGCCCGCGGCTGGTCCGTGGGTTGGGGGTGATGCCCTGCGGCCCTTCGTGCACATTGAGGAAATGCCCGACGCCATGGCCGGTGCCGTGCCCGTAGTTGAGCCCGGCTGCCCAAAGGTGCTGCCGGGCAAGTATGTCCAGTTGTACCCCGGTAGTGCCTTCCGGGAAAATGGCACTGGATAAGCCGATATGCCCTTTGAGTACCCGGGTGTAGTGGTCTTTAACTTTTTCACTTACCGGGCCAAGGGCGACGGTACGGGTAATATCAGTAGTGCCTTCCCGATATTGCCCGCCGGAATCGAGCAGGAGTATGCCTTCCGGGTGTATCCTTGCTGCGGTATCGGCTTCTGCACGGTAATGCACAATAGCGCCATTGCCGGCATACCCCACAATGGGCGGGAAGCTTTCGCCAAAGTAGCCTTCCTGTTCAGCCCGGAAGCCCGCCAGCTTTTCGCCAACTTCAAATTCGGTGGGGCTGGCTCCTTTATCCAGGGCATCTTCCAGCCAACGGTAGAGGTGCAGTAAGGCCACGCCGTCTTTGCGCATGGCAAGTTTTAGATTTTCTTTCTCTATGGTGTTGCGTACCGCTTTGAGGGGAGCAATGAGATTAGGCGTTTTCGTCCACCGGGTAGCTTCCAGCAGCTCGTAAAGGAAAACGCTCAGGGCTTCCGGCTGATAACCAACTTTTTGGTTGGCGCCTGCACGCCGGAGGGCTTCTGCGATGCCGGCGTAGGGTTGTATGGAAATGCCATCCTGTTCCAAGCTTTGTTTAAGGCGGTCAGGGACTTTACCCGGGTCAATGAACCATTGCGCGCTTTCTGGTCCGAGAAGGAAGTAGCTGATGGCGACCGGATTGCACTCCACGTCGTTGCCGCGGATGTTGAGCAGCCAGGCGATTTCGTCCAGGGCAGTAACCAGGTAATAAGCACCCTCCTTCATTTTACTGCGCACGGCATTGAGCTTATCGGTGCGGCTTTGCCCGGCGTACGTTTGCTCCAGCTCAAAGACTTCCTCACCGGGCAGGGGTGGTCGGTCGGTCCACAAATCGTCAATCAGGTAATTGCTGAAGCTTAGCTCGATGTCTTTTTCGGCAAGCTTTCGTCGGGCTGCCCGTGCCTGACTGACGGTAAACAGCCGGGCATCGCAGCCCACCGCAGCACCGGCCGGCAAATGCTCACAGAGCCATTCCAGGTGCTCCGCAGTATAGGGCACTGTCAACTTTTGAAGCTCAAACGCTGAGCCGGCCAGTTGGGCTTCCGCCTGAATGAAGTAGCGGGAGTCGGTCCACAGATGGGCAGTGGAAGCGGTGACCACTGCGGTGCCGGCCGAGCCTGTAAATCCGGTAAGCCAGCGTCGGGCCTGCCAGTGGTCCGCAACATACTCGCTTTGGTGCGGGTCCTGGCTTGGAATGATGTAGGCGTCGAGCCCGTTTTCCTGCATAGCCTGCCGCAAGCCGCCCAGTACAGGGGCTTTAGAAGAATTCGATGTTTTTTTTGGCATATTTTTTGCTAAATATTAAAATTCCCTTGATATTTGAATTGTATAACGCGTGCAACACTTTACCCCTCGATCCGTTTTTCTGATTTGCAAAAGATAAGAAAATTCAGTAAATAGAAACTGTTTGTTGAAGAAGCCAGTAACCTATTTATCGCAAAAGACTTCCAGGGTGAAGTTAGCCTGATAAGTAAACCACTCAGCAAGAGCTTGCTTTTAAGCAAAAGGGGCGCAACAAACAGTCAACCTAAAATCAGTCCCCATGCTGAAACAGAGTCTAAGCCAGAAAATGCTACAGAAGCTGTCGCCGCAGCAGATTCAGCTCATGAAGCTGCTGCAAATACCGACGGCTACCCTGGAACAACGCATTAAGGAGGAGTTGGAAGCGAACCCGGCTTTGGAAGAAGGCGAGGAACGCGATGAGATCGTAGACCTGGCCGAGGAGCAGGGCAACGATGATTTTGATGACGAGCCCTACGAACTGGACGACTACCTCAACGAATACATCGAGGACGATCCTACCACCTACAAAACACAAACCAATAACTACAGCGCTGACGAAGAGGAAAAAACAGTGCCTATTGCCGTCGAGCATTCCTTCCACGAGTACCTGGAGGAGCAGGTCGGCCTTATGCAACTGGAAGATGAGCGCAAAGAAGCCATTGCGTTGCAGATCGTAGGCAGTATTGATGAAGATGGCTACCTGCGCCGGGAGCCGGATTCCATCATTGATGATTTGATGTTTGCCCAAAATATCTTCGCTGACGAAGCCGAAATCCTGGGACTGCTCAAACAGATTCAGCGGTTCGAGCCGCCTGGTATTGGTGCACGGGACTTGCAGGAATGCCTGCTCATACAGCTGGAGATGAAAGCGGAGCAGGATGATGAAGAAGATTTTCTGGACTTCGAGGAGCGGGAAGACCTCGACCTGGCCATTAAAGTCATCCGCGATTACTTCGATGAATTTACCAAAAAGCATTACGATAAACTTCTGCGCCGGCTGGACATTACCAACGATGACCTAAAGGCTGCCATTGAAGAGATCATCAAGCTCAACCCTAAGCCAGCTAGTGGCTTTTCCAGTGGCGGCAACAGCCGGGCTAATCAGTATGTCGTGCCGGACTTCATCATCCAAAACCGCGATGGAGAGCTGGAACTGACCCTCAACTCAAGGAATGCGCCCGACCTCTGCGTGAGCGATCAGTATCAGGATATGCTTCGGTCTTATAAAAAGAAGACGGCAGGGCGGCGCAACAATAAGCAGGAGCGGGAAGCCATTATGTTTATCAAGCAAAAGATCGACTCCGCCCGGTGGTTTATCGATGCGATTCGGCAGCGGCAGGATACCATGTACCGTACCATGTATGCCATTTTGCAGTACCAGTATGATTTCTTCCTGACCGGTGACTCCACCAAGCTTAAGCCGATGATCCTCAAGGATATCGCGGACATTACCGGTCTGGATATTTCCACCATCTCCCGGGTGGCGAACAGTAAGTTTGTACAAACAGAGTTTGGCACCAAACGCCTAAAGGAGTTTTTCTCAGAGTCCATGTCGAAGGAAGATGGGGAGGAGGTTTCTACCCTGGAGGTAAAGCAGATTTTGGAAGACATCATCGGGCAGGAGAACAAGAAGAAGCCGCTTTCTGACCAAAAACTGCAAAAGGCGCTGGCTGAAAAAGGCTATCAGATTGCCCGGCGTACCGTTGCCAAATACCGGGAGCAGCTCAACATTCCTGTGGCTCGCCTTCGCAAAGAACTGTAGAGCGCATCAGACTCGCTAATCCAATATTTTCAAGAGGTCCATCCCAAGTTGTGTCGCTTCGGCCCCGGCTTGGGCAGTCAGGACAACCACCCCGATCTGCTCATCTTTCATAAAACCGGCAAAGGCGCTGTAGCCTGCGGTGCCGCCATTCATCCATACCGTCAGTCTGGGTTGCGGTTCAGGCAGGTAAGATACGAGCCATCCGTAGGCTGCCTGTGTGCTGTGTTCCAGTGTGGGAAAGCTGACATCCACGCGCGCCTGTTGGCCTTCAAGAATGGTGTTTTCCCAAGCCTGATCCGGATTTAGATAAGTTTTGAGCATATTGGCTAAATCGGCAGTTGTCGATTTGAGCCCGGCAGCAGGCGCAAGTGTTTTGAAGTGCCAGTTGTCGGTGCGTCGCCCGCGGTTGTTGTGCCCTTCTGCAAGGCGGGTACGCTGTTCAGCGCTGATGTCCACTTTGGTGTCCTGCAGTCGAAGGGGGCGTACGATGTACTGTTGCAGCAAATCTTCGTACCGCTGATTGGTGGCGTTTTCCATGGCCATGCCGAGCAATGCGATCCCGGCATTAGAAAAATGATAGCTATGTCCCGGTTCTGATTTGAAAGTTGCCTCCCCCAGTTTTTGCAGTAGTTCCGCACTCCTAAGCCCGGTAGCAGGCCCGGTAAGGAAAGCCGCTTTGCCGATGGGGTGCCAGTCGTACAAGCCGAGGCCGGAATTCGGCAAGCCCGAAACGTGGCTGGCCAAGTCGCAGCCGGTGATGCATACAGATGCCCGGGAGTGGTCATTGGAACAACTCATGATACGGCGCACCGGATTGCCCGGCAGCACTACTTCCGCACAGCGTTGAGGCTGAAACCTGGGTGGAGATAAGCTATCGGGCAGGTAGGCGTTGATTTCCCGCTCTGGATTGAATAAGCCTTCATCAGCCAGGCGCAGCATAAGGGTGGTGGTGAAGATACCACTTAGTGCGCCAATCTCATATAGCGTGTATTCATCGGGCGTGGAACGATCAGCCTTTGAAAGGCGGCCAAAGTGGTGGTAAGTCACTTGCCCGTCCTTTATGATAGCAATGGAAACTGCCGAGGGGCGCTGCGCATCGGCAAATTCCTGCAGCCGTTCCATTAGAGGCTGTGCAGTCAGGCCGGGTAAAAACAAAAGCGCAGTGGTTAAGAGGAGGAGCATCTTTTTCATGGCAGTAAGGTTTTGATGGACCAATAGAGATGCTTTATGGTACAGCTAGGGCGGCACAGATTGAAGGGATTCGGGTTTTCGGTCGGGTATTGTGGTAAAATAGGCTAAGTTTGGCATAATTTGATTTAATTTGGTTATTTCAAAATTAAAGCTTTTGCAGGCTGCTCCGGGTTGAGAATCCGCAAGGGAGAAAGCTGATTTTTATCAATATGCTCAGAAGGTTAAACATTCATCGGTTTAATATCTACCAGGTGCCCTCCTCGTTTTTGAGCCTGAGGGTGGCGGTAATTTTGCTCGTGGCCGAGCTGCTCATTAGCCAGGTTGGCTTTATGGTGCTGGAGTCCTACTCCTTTTCCGAAGCGTTCTACATGACGGTCATCACCATTTCTACGGTGGGCTTTACGGAGGTGCAGCCGCTCAGCCCGGTCGGGCGTTTTTTTACCTCCGGGCTGATCATTACAAATATTGGTATTTTCGCCTATGTCCTGGCGGTGTTTTCTTACTATGTAATCCAGGGTGAAATTTTCAAAAACATGCACTTTAACCTCATTAGCGCATCTATTGATAAGCTGTCCGGCCATGTAATCCTTTGCGGATATGGCAAGTACGGGCGTGAGATCGCCTTGCATTTCCACAAGCACGATGTGGATTTTGTGGTCATTGAGAATGACCCGCACAAGATCGAGGAACTGCAAAAAAGCGAAGACCGCATTCTCTACCTGGAAGATGATGCCACCCATGATGAAGTGCTGGTAAAGGCCGGTATCTCCCGGGCGAGTGCACTGATTTCTTCCCTGCCGGATGACTCCGACAACGTTTTTGCCGTACTCACTGCCCGGCAGCTCAATCCCCGCCTGACCATCATCAGCCGGTCCAAGGACTTCCGGTCTCAGAAAAAGCTGCTGATGGCGGGCGCAAACCATGTGGTCATGCCGGAACAGATTGGCGGGTTCTACATGGCAACTCTGTTCAGTAAGCCCGGTGCCGTGGAGTTCTTTTCCTACATCACCAATGAGTACCAATCCGATATCGGCTTTGAGGAAGTGACCTACGCCGACCTGCCTGCCGAATGTCAGGGCCGGTCGCTCCGGGAGTTGCATATCCGACAGGAAACCGGCAGCAATATCATTGGCTACAAAGCACCGGACGGGCACTATGAGGTCAATCCTTCTCCGGATACGATCCTGGAAAAAGGGGCGAGCTTTATTGTGTTGGGCAATAGCAGGCAACTACAGCGATTGCGGGATTATTTGGAGCATTATTCTGAAACTCACTGATCGTCCCATCCCCGTCAGGCGGAGCTTGCGGGAAGGCAATAATTTCTTTAAAGAGGAAAGTCATCGCTTTCAGGCATATCTTAGTGCACGACTACTATAAGGTGAATACCAGGATTGTATGGAATGCGATTGAAAACAAGCTGCCTGAAATGAAGCTGGAGATAGAGCAAATGCTGGAAGAAGAATGATGCCCGGGTAATTAGTTGAATTATAATACCCGGGCAACACGCTCAGCATTGACGTTAGGAAACCACCTCTACTCACTCCGCCGCCCAAATATGGCACCAATCTTCACATCCACGCCCTGATCAGCCAGCAGCTTCACGTTTTTGGCACCTTCGCCGGTAGTGGTGAAGGTCGCTACAATGTGCATGGAAGCCGCCGGGCGGATACGGTCAAACCGGTCTTCCGTATAGTCGATGAAGGTGACTTTTTCGGCAATATTGGTGGAAATGCCGTTGTCGTCAGCGGCGGCCCCCTCCATGATGAGCTGCTCGCCGGTGAAAAGCGAGTCCAGTACCACGCCCTGCTCATCCAGAAAGTAACCCTGAATGGAGACATTGAGGGGCAACTCGTTCTGCGTCACCATCTTGAACTCGGCTTTGTGCACTTCCTGCCCCAATTCTCCAAGGGAAAGGTCAATGGTGTCCTGCGATAGGAAGTCCACGGCACTGCCATACAGCGGCAGGTCCACCTCCACATCTACCTGATAGTAGCTGCTATCGGTCAGGAACCCGCGGATGTTCCGGTTGCTGTCGGGGTGCGTAATGGCGTCCACATCGTAGTCGATCGCCAGTGGGCCTGCGCCCAGGATTTCGTCAATATTGGAATTGTCTTTGTTGAAAACGTAACGCTCCACGTAAGTCTCGCCCACTTCGTCAAGCCCGGGGTAGACGAAGTCGATGCCGTTGTCAATGAGTTCGCCCTCCAGTGGCAGGGTCTCTCCCCGCACGGTGAAAACGTTGAACAAATTGACCCTGGAACGAGTGGGGATGCCAAAGGAGTTTTCCACCCGGAACGTAACGGTAGGGTCGGCAAAGTAGATATCGCCCTTCACCCAGTCGTCGAAAAAGTCGATAATGATGGTATCCCGGCCACCGGCCTGCACTTCGGTTCCAAAGTAGCCCTCCATGTAAGAAAAGGCCAGGTCGGAAAGAGTGATGCCCCCAAAGGCAATCGTATCTTCCTGCCCGCCTTCCCGGATGAGCTCGTACTCCACATAGATGGAGTCGGTGCCCTGAGCGGTAATGATTTCGGTGCCGGCCAGGTCGTAGGGGTTAAAAAGGTTGGAGTAGGGCGAAAGTGACCCCTCTCCATCGTAGCCAGCTGCTGACCCAGTGAGTTGTAAGGGCTCCCCGTCTTTGTACAAGTCAGGGAAAGTCAGCGTGACTGTTACCGGCTCCGGATGGGCATTTTGGTATCCCCAGACCAGTTGCCCCTGCTTAATCTTCAGACGGTCAAATTCGGCGCCTTCTGCTGTTTCCAGGGGCAGCCCGATACGTTGGGCAATAAGTGGGATTAGCTCTCCGTCCAGCGATTCATTGATGCGGGCAAAAAGGGTATCGCTATTCTGGGCAATGATATCCCCCCGGTATTCAAAATGGATGACACCCTCTTCGTCGATGTAAAGCGCCGCAAGGTCGCCGGTGCTTTCCAGGGCATCCCGTATGGACAGCCGGGAGTTGACAATGGGCAAGGCATAGGCGGCATCGTAGGTAGCCCCCTCAATGTTGGAAAGGTCTTCAAAGTCCTGGCAGCCGGTGAAGGAAAAAACCACAGCAAGCAGGATGAAAAAGGTTGATTTTTGGGTCATACAAGCAATATGTTGGTACGAAACAAAGCAGAATGCTGCTCTGCCTGTCTATGAACAGGAAATGATGCTGATTTATTTTGTGGGCGTCTTTTCAGCAAGAGGGGGTACGTAGTTGCTCAAAGTTAATTAAAGGTGCAGATGTTGCGGGCGTTCAGGTACAAATGAGAATGTCTCCCGGCAATCAATTTCCTAAATAGGGGTGCGAGGGGGGCATCATTTGCAAATGCGGGGCTAATTTACGTATCTTCCGAGCAGTAACAAAATCGCATGGTATGCAGGAAAAGGAAGCCCCGGCGGCACTGTCTTCCATCGTTGGCCAGGCCCGGCAGTTTGTGCTGCGGCTGTACAGCCAAAAACAGGATGCCCGGCTATTGCTCCACAACTATAGCCTGGGGGCTGCCCTTTCTGAGGCAGTCGTGGAAATCGGTCAGGCCGAAAGCGCTTCGCCGGCAGTCATTGAATCTGCGGTGCTGGCCGCCTGGTTTCTGCCCACCGGCTGGTTGTTTGATGCGAATGCCCCGGCGAATTACAGCCCCAAGGTCGCCCAGCAGTTTTTTCAAAAAGCAGGTATGGCCTCCGAGGTGCAGCAGTCCGTGGTGATGGCTATTCAGCAGGTGCTGGGGCAGACCATGCCGACCACGACTACAGGCAGGCTGCTGAGTGATGCCTACGCCGCCGCCGTCTACCTGAGCGAAGGCGAGGACCGCCTGATCGCGTTGCGCATGGAGCAGGAAATGCTATCCGGGCAGAACCACACCAAAACATCTTGGGCCAGAGAAGTCCTGGAGCACCTCCTTCGCGTCAAGTGGCATACTCACCATGGGCAGGCCCATCTACAGCCCCTTTTGGCGAAAGCCATACACGAACAGCGCGCGGAGGTGGAAAAGCGCATTGAAAAAGAAGAAGTGCAGCAGGGGCGCTTCACCAACCTGGAGAAGAAAGACCCGGTACGTGGTGCTCAGACCTACTTCCGCACCAACTACCGCAATCACATCAACCTTAGTGCCATCGCCGACAACAAAGCCAATATCATGATCAGTGTGAATGCCATTCTGGTATCGGTGCTGATCACCTTCTTGTCGTATCGGAATATTGGGGAAAACGCCCCTCAGATCCTGCTGCCCGTAGTAGTCTTCCTGGTCACTGGTATGTCTTCCCTGATTTTCGCGGTGCTTTCTGCCCGCCCCAAAGTGACCCGTCTTAACCCTCAGCAGACCGACCCGCAGACCGCTAAGCAAAACCTGATCTTCTTTGGCAACTTCGTACAGCTCGATCTCGAGGATTACGAGGCGGCTATGGATGAGCTATTCCAGGATGGGGAATTACTCTATGGCAATATGGTACGCGATCTTTACTTCCTGGGCAAAGTGCTGGACAAAAAGTACCGGTACCTCTCGATTTCCTATACCGTGTTTATGGTGGGTTTTATCGCTACGGTGGTCAGCTTTTTGGTGATGTTGCTGGTTTGATGCCAGGGAGGCTACTGCCCAAACCCTTTAAGGCTGTACACCGCACTCAGCATAAAATACCGCCCCAGTGCCACCATTCTGCTGTTTTCAATATAGTTGAAAGCGGCATTGCGACTAATACCGAGGTTGCGGTTGAGGAGGTCAAAGCCTGACAATCGGATTTCCAACTGTTTTCTGGCTCCTGCAAACCAGGACGCGCTGGCTTCCCAAAGCGGAAAATCCTGCCGCTCGGCAAAGGGACCCTGCGGGAATACCTGATAATCGAACCTACTGTTCAGCTGCCAGCGGTCGCCCAAGCTTAGTTGGGACTCCAGGAAGTAGGATTGACTGTTGAAGCGCTGATTCAGGGTGGGTATCTGCAGCTTAGACGAGATAATCCGCAGAATGTGTCCGGTAAATACAGTGTGGGCCAAGGGGAAACCCCAACGTTAACTATATTTACTATCGTCTGATTTAGTATAGATTGCTCACCAAAGTTTCAACAGTTATGCAAACTAATATCATAGATATCATTCTCTACTCTGCCCTGGCTCTTGTTTTTTCTGGGTGTGAAAAGGATTTGGAATGTCAAATTGGTGTAAACGGTGAATGGGTTTGGGTTGAATCCGTTGGCGGGTTTGGCGGCTGGACCCTCACCCCCGAAAGTGAAAACGAGACCAAAAAGCTGATCATTGACGATTTTTTCTACAAAGAGTATGTAAATGACTCGCTCGTTTTGGAGACACAATACGATCTGGGTATATCTGAGGAAACACTTATAGGAACAGAGGAACGGACGTTCATAGAATTGGCTACAGGAAGAAAACAAGCTATCATTTTAGGGGGCTCTCAGCTCGAACTGATAGATCAATGTATTGATTGCTTCAATCATCGATATGAACGAAAGTAGGGCAAAAAGAATTGTCTGATCTTCAGGTAAGCGGGTACTTCTTCAATGCCAGCAATATGGATGTCTTTATCACCAAACTGCGCAAGTATTTAAAACCCGATCCCAGGATGGAGATCGTAAATGTACGTGGGGTGGACTATAAGCTGATTTGTTAGCTATTAGCCAAGTCAGGGG
>PR_CR_10_Liq_1_inCRDRAFT_1000337_pt1 | contig 29425 bp, 30 predicted proteins | sample PRCRCaboRojoPR_3_FD_10241 | JGI IMG/M metagenome (IMG submission 10241)
CGGTCAGCATCTCGCCATTGTGCTTTATCACCTGCGCGCCGGCTTCTACGCACTTTGCGGCCAATGGGATATCGCCTGTGACGACAATGTCCCCCTTGGTTGCGCGATCCGCGATCCATTGGTCGGCCACATCGGGGCCTTCTGGTACGATCACCGTTTCGATCAGTGGGTTTTGCGACGGCCGCAAACCGCCATTCGACACGATGAACATGCGCAAGCCATGGCGCGTGCCGACCTTCTCAACCTCGTCCTTGACCGGGCAGGCGTCGGCATCGACATAGATCGCGCTCACGTCTTGGCCTTCTTCGGCTTATCCTCGCGCTTGACCTTGTACTCCTCGGGGATCGGCATGCGGTTGAAGGCATCCAAGCCTGCAATCTTGTAGGCCTCGGCCAGGGTTGGATAGTTGAAGGTGTTTTGCACGAAGTAATCCACCGTGCCCTTCAGGTTCAAAACCGCCTGCGCAATGTGGATCAATTCCGTCGCGCCTTCGCCAACGATCTGCACCCCCAGAACCCGGCGCGTCTTGAGGCTGAACAGCATTTTCAACATACCATGTTCCAGCCCCATGATATGCCCGCGAGAGGTTTCGCGGAAGCGCGCGATACCTACCTCATAGGGAATACCGCGTTCCTGCATCTCTTCCTCGGACATCCCGCAGGTTGAGATCTCGGGCACCGAGTAGATCCCGTAAGGAAACCAAGGGCTTTCGGGCAGGGTTGGCGTATCAAGCGCATGGCAGGCCGCAACGCGCCCTTGTTGAAGCGAGGTTGAGGCAAGCGAGGGATGCCCGATTACATCGCCTGTGGCATAGATGTGTGGCACATTGGTTTGATAGGTCTTGCGATCTACCTCCAGCCGTCCACGATGATCTGTCTCAAGCCCCGCGGCATCGACGTTCAACTTGTCCGTGGCCCCCATGCGCCCGGCTGCAAATAGCAACATCTCGGATCGCACATGGCGGCCGTTGGCCAAGGATACCTCGACATGGGTGCCGCCATCCTCGACCTTTTCAATGGCAGAGCCAAGCCGCAGGTCCACCCCGTTTTCGCGGATCTGGTGGGTGAATTCCTCGATTAGACGGCGGTCGATAAAATCCAGAAAGCTGTCACGCGGTTCGATCAACGTTACCCGCACATCAAGGGCCGAGAACATCGTGGCATATTCCACCCCGATCACGCCCGCGCCCACCACGATGAGGCTACGTGGGATTTGCGCCAGTTCGAGAAACTCGTCGCTATCCACAATAGTGGAGCCGTTGAAAGGGATATTGTCGGGCCGGTAAGTTTTCGTGCCCGTTGCGATCATGAACTTATCGCCCGAGACTTTGGTCACCTCACCCGCCTCCGTGGCGACTTCAACCTCGGTGGGGCTGACGAAACGCGCCATACCGCTCAGGGTGTCAACGTGATTTCGGTTGAACTGATGCTCAAGCACATCCACCTCGTAATCCAAGGTCATGTGCAGGCGCGATTTCAGGTCGCCCGCGTCAATGTCATCCTTCACCCGATAGGATCGCCCGTAAAAGCTCCGCTCGCGCCAGCCCGAAAGGTTCAGCACGGTCTCGCGCAGGGTTTTTGACGGGATTGTCCCGGTGTGCACCGAAACCCCGCCCAAACGATCCTTGCGGTCGATCACCAGAACCCGGCGCTTGAGCTTGCCCGCCTGGATGGCCGCAGAGCGCCCCGACGGGCCGGAGCCGATGATGATCAGGTCATAATGTGACATGGGTTACCCCGCATAAAGCGCTTCGGCATGGAAGCTGATGTGATCCTCCATGAAGCTCGAAACAAAGAAATAGCTGTGGTCATAGCCCGGCTGCATCCGCAGCGTGGCCTGTTGGCGTTTCTCGGCGCAGGCAGCGGCAAAGGCCTCGGGGCACAGTAGATCAATGAATTGATCTTGCGTGCCGGTATCCACCAGAACCGGGCCGTCAAAACCGCGTTCGCGCATCAACAAGCTGGCGTCATGTGCGGCCCATTGGCTTTCGTTGTCACCTAGATAGGCAGAAAACTGTTTGCGGCCCCAATCGCTTTGCGTGGGGTTTGAGATGGGCGAGAAGGCCGAAACACTGGCATAGCGGCCGGGTAGGGACATCGCCAAGGTCAGGGCACCATGCCCACCCATGGAGTGCCCGGTAATGGCTTGACGGTCTTCATCTATCGCGAAATTCGCGGTCAGGACGCGGGGCAACTCATCGGCGATATAATCCCACATCCGGAAATGAGGTTTCCACGGGTCTTGCGTGGCATTGACGTAAAAGCCAGCCCCTTGACCAAGGTCAAAGGCTTCATCATTGGCCACGCCCTCACCGCGCGGTGATGTGTCGGGGAAGCATAGGGCGATCCCTTGCTCGGCGGCCCAACCCTGGGCGCCGGCCTTGGTCATCGCGTTTTCATGGGTGCAGGTGAGCCCCGACAGATACCAAAGCACGGGAACCGGGCCATCCTTGGCCTCGGCGGGCAGGAAAAGCCCAAAGGTCATGTCGCACGAGCAAGCCTCGGATTTATGCGTGTAGACCCCTTGAACCCCGCCGAAACAGGCATTTTCCGATACGGTTTCCATGATGCAATCCCTTTCGCGATAGATGTTTGGCCCGACAGTCACCACGGCGCGGGCCACATGGCAACCCCATAGACGGCAATCGTCAGTAAAGTCCCGACACCCAGCCAATAATCACCGAGACCGTGATCACGGCAAGGCTTGTCGATATCAGGATCGAGGCTGAAACCCGTTGCGGGGCCACTTTGTAATGGCTGGCAAGAATAAAGACATTTCCCGCCACCGGAAGCGCCGCCGCCGCAATCATCACCGATGCTGGGTAGGGTTCAACAGGGAACAGGATCAGGGCCGAGAAGGCCACGAAGGCCGGGTGCAAAACCAGTTTGCAGAACGATAGCCAGCCCGCCACGAAAGGCCGTTCGGCCGATTTCGAAGCGAGCGAGGCCCCAATAGCAAAAAGCGCCCCGGGGGTCGCCGCCCCGCCGAGGATGTCCAGAAACTGGTTCATCGGTTTCGGAATCGGCAGGCTGAGTGCCGACCATGACAGCCCCAATACGATGGATACGATCATCGGGTTTTTGAGCAGGCCAAGCCCCACGGTGCGCAGGATGCCGAGACTCATCCGCCCGTCCCGTGAGCCGGTGATCAGGATCACCACAAGCGAGCCGAAAACAATCAGGTCCACTGCTAGAACAAGCATCACCGGCCCAATCGCCGCTTCACCCATTAACAGTACCAGCATGGGCACGCCTAGAAATCCGACATTGCCGATCACCGCGCATTGCGCTTCAATCGCGGCTTCCTCGACACTGACGCGGCGCAATAGGGCAATCATGGTAGCCAGCCCGTACACAAAGGCCGTACCCCAAAGGTATGCGAGAACGAAACGCCAATCCAAAACCTCGCCCAAAGACAGGTTGGCGGAAAACCGGAACAACATGGCCGACAAGGCAAAGTAGAAGACAAACTTGGTCAGCCATGCGGTCGCCTCTTCACTGAAGAAGCCCGTGCGCCCCGCGCCATAGCCCAGCCCGATGATCAGGAAGAACGGCAGTGTCTGTAGAAAAATATCCAGCATCTAGCGCTTGTTATCACCCGTTTTTGCTGGATGAAACGCCGGATGCTATCCACTGCCGATCAAAACCCCCGCGGCAAAGACAAGCGCACCGCCCAAAACCACCTGAAACGCTGCCCGGAAGAAGGGGGTTTCCATGTATCTGTTCTGAATCCATGCGATCGCCCAGAGTTCGACGAACACCACGATGATCGCGATGACTGTGGCTGTCCAGAAATCCGGGATGAGGTAAGGCAGGGCGTGGCCCAAACCGCCGACCGTGGTCATGATCCCCGAGGCAAAGCCGCGCTTGATCGGGCTGCCGCGGCCTGAAAGCTCCCCGTCGTCACTGGCCGCTTCGGTGAAGCCCATGGAAATACCCGCGCCCACCGAGGCGGCAAGACCCACAAGGAATGTTGTCCAGGTATCTTGCGTGGCAAAGGCCGTGGCAAAGATCGGCGCAAGGGTCGATACCGAGCCATCCATCAGGCCCGCCAGGCCGGGTTGTACCCACGTCAGTACGAACTGACGCTTGGAAACTTCGGCCTCGGTATCGCGGGCCTCCTCGTCCAGATGCTCTTTTTCAAGCTCACCGGCGCGGTCTTGGTGGCCTGCCTCGGCGGCGGCGAGACTGCCCAGAAGTTTCCGGGTTTCCGCGTCGCTCGTGCGTTGCGCGGCTCTTATATAGAAGGCCTCGGCGTCGCGTTCCATCATCTCGGCCTCGGCGCGGATGCGTTCAATGCCAAGGTTCTCCACAAGCCAGATGGGCCGCCTAGCGTAAAACCCTGCAACATGCTCGCGCCGAATGAGCGGTATGACGTCGCCAAAGCGCACTTTGTGCAGATCAATCAAGGATTGCCGATGGCCGTCTTCCTCTTCGGCCATACCGTCAAAAACCTTGGCCGTATCAGGATAATCCACGCGCAGGCGCTCGGCATAGCTTCGATAGATTCTCGCGTCGTCTTCTTCCGATGAAATGGCAAGAGCAAGAATTTCTTGTTCGCTGAGGTCGGAGAAGCGGCGGCGTGCGGAAACACCTGGTATCATGATCACACTCCTTAGAATGATTCTAAAATACGACCTTCGGCTTCCTTTGCAAGCCTCAAAAATGAACTATTGGGTTTAGAAAACGCTTGCAAACTAAACTAATCGGTTTATTTTATCTAAACCAAACGGTTTAGATGGAGAAGTGAAATGAAAATCCTTTGTATCGCCCTGGGGTTCCTGTCTCTGGCCGCTCCCGCTTCGGCAATGAGCATTGATACCTCCACACTGACACCGACCTTGTCGTTTCCTGAACCTGCACCGGCACCAGTGACCCAAAGCGACAGCGGACTCTCAAAATAATCTGTTGAACTCCTTTCCTTGTTCCCCAAAGGCAGGCTTGCGGATAACCCCTTGAGCCGAATAGACTGTGTCGGCTCGGGGGAGGGTCCGTATGACGGCAGAGTCCGCAGAAATCAAAAAAGGCCGAAAGTTCGAACAAGTCCTTAATGGCGCGCGCGAGGTTTTCATGCGCGATGGCTTCGAAGGGGCCAGCGTGGACGACATCGCCAAGGCGGCGGGTGTCTCTAAGGCCACTTTATACAGCTATTTCCCCGACAAGCGCTTATTGTTCTCCGAGGTGGCCAAAGCGGAATGCAATCGGCAGGCCGATGGTGCGATTGCCGAGATTGATATCGGCGCACCAGTCGAAGTAAACCTTGCCGCCGCAGCGCGACATCTTGTTGGCTTTTTCCTTTCTGACTTCGGTGCACAGGTGTTTCGCATCTGCATTTCAGAATCGCATCGTTTTCCGGACCTTGGCAAACGCTTCTATAACTCCGGTCCCGCGCTTGTGCGTGAGCGAATGATCCCGGTTTTGAAATTCTATGCTGACAAAGGCGAGCTGCAGATAGATGACTACGAATTGGCGGTGAACCAATTTGCCGAACTCTGCAAGAGCGACCTTTTCGTGCGTAAGCTTTGCGGACTACAGAATGAGTTCCCCGAGGCCGATGTCGCACATATCATTGACGGCGCGGTAAAGATGTTCATGGCGCGCTACGGCGCCAAGTAGTGCGCGTTTTCCCGACTTGCAAAAACGAAGGCCGTTAAATTGCGCGGCCAATGTCCTAATCTCGACATGATTAACCCTGAGTCTCGGTGTGGGGATGTCAAACGGGGAAGTGCCGTGAACAAAGTGTTCAAATCACAAGGAGAGACACAGCTTAGCTCTTACAGCTTCTCACCAATAAAAGGTGGGTTCATTGCGAAGGAGCGGCTTGAACGATTCAGGGCCGAGGCAATCACTGAAATCGCTTTGCGCTCGGTTGGAATCATCCTAACCGTCGGCCCCGTTTTCTTCTTGGTGGCCATAGTGACGATGGCCGGTGTTTTGCCCGAGGCATCCGTTCTGATCGCATCCGCGATGTGTTCGGCCGTAGGCCTGTTGATCTACGCCTACGGTTCGCGCGGGTTTCGCAGACAGATGTCTCTAGATACGAACAAAGGCCAAGTTTCAGTAACCAAGATCAATCTGAACGGTACCACGCGCATTGACTACCGAATCGACAACAAAGACATTCAAAGCGTCTATGTCCAAAGGCCCGGCATCGACAGAGACAGTGCGAAATTGTGTCTTCGCGTGAAGGGCCGAAACTGGCCCGTCATCTTGATCAGCGGCGGCTTGCACGAAGTGCGCCTGCTGCACCGTGTCTTCTGCGATACGATTGCGCCTCAGCAGAAAGCCCAGCGTCAAGGCAGGACGCAGAAGGACACGCATTCGCGCGGTGCAGTCGTCTGATAGCAGGCGACCGCCCTGATCAAATTCCTACGTCGATTACGGCCTTGGCCAATACTGGAACCGTGTCCTTGTTCAACCCGGCGATGTTGAGCCGCGAGTCGCCAACCATGTAAATACCGTGATCGGCCCTGAGTTTCTCAACCTTGTCAGGTGCGGCCCCAAGGCGCGAAAACATGCCGCGGTGCTGTGCAAGAAACCCAAATCTGTCAGATCCCGAAAGCTTCTGAAGCTCATCGGCCAACTGCGTGCGCAGGGCAAGCATCCCGGTTCGCACTTCTTCAAGCTCCGCTTGCCAGTCCGCGCGCAGGCCATCATCGTTCAACACGATACTGACCAGGCGTGCGCCGTGATCAGGCGGGAAAGAAAAGTTCTGGCGGTTGAGATAGGCAAGGTTGCCTTGCGCCACCGCTTGCAGGTTTTTGTCCTGCGCTACGGCCATCAAAAGGCCGGTGCGTTCGCGGTAGATCCCGAAGTTCTTGGAGCAACTGGCTGCAATAAGTGTTTCAGGACAGCTTGACGCGACCGCGCGAGTCGCCGCTGCGTCTTCGTCCAGACCGTCGCCAAACCCTTGGTAGGCGATATCGATCATCGGGATCGCGCCCTTATTGTTCATCAGGTCGATCACGGCCTTGAACTCAACCATATTCAGGTTGGCGCCAGTCGGATTGTGACAGCAACCATGCAGTAGAACCACGTCACCTTTGCGCACTTGCCCGAGGTCTTCCATCATCCCGCCAAAATCGACACCGCCGGAGGCGTTGTCGAAATAGCGGTACATGATGGTTTCCATGCCCAAGAACTTCAGAATACTTAGGTGATTGGGCCATGTCGGGTCTGACACGAATACGCGTGCCTCAGGGTTTGCCATGCGAACTAGTTCAAACGCCTGGCGAACTGCGCCTGTCCCGCCGGGGGTTGCCACGGCCGAGACCTGACCACGCGAAACGCTGTCGCCCAGAACAAGGCCGATCATTGCGTCGGAAAAGGCCGGATCACCGGCAAGGCCGGTGTAGGCCTTGGTTGTTTCCTCGTCCCACCAGCGGCGCTCGGCCTCTTTGACGGCGCGCATGATCGGGGTGACGCCCTCAGCGTTGCGGTAGACTCCAACGCCAAGGTCGATCTTGGTCTCACGCGGATCGTCCTTGAAGGCCTGCATCAGGGCAAGGATCTTGTCTTTGGGTTGTTCCTTCAGGTGTTCGAACATCAGTTCTCTCCGGTGGCGACGGGCACGGTGGGGAAAGCGCCCCATTCTGTCCATGATCCGTCATAAAGCGCGTGGTCGGTCTTGCCGACACGTTCAAGCGCAAGATTTATGATTGCCGCGGTCACGCCCGAGCCGCAGCTTGTGATCGCGGGTTTGCCCATATCCACCCCTGCCGAATGCAATGTGGTTCGCAGGTCGTCGGGCGTTTTCATTGTCCCGTCCTCATTCAGCAGGTCGCGGTAGTACACGTTCTTGGACCGAGGAATGTGGCCGCTGCGCAGGCCTTCGCGGGGTTCGGGATCATCGCCACGGAAGCGCCCGGGGGAACGCGCATCAAGGATCTCGTAATCCCCCAGTTTGGAGGCCGCAGAAACTTGCGTCACGTCTTTTACCATTTGGTTTTGGCGTCGTACGGTCATGTGCCTGTCTCGCACGATGGGGGGCATATCCTCGGTCGGGCGACCTTCGGCTTGCCACTTGGGCAATCCGCCATCCAGCACCGCGATGTTCTCTTGCCCCATAAGGCGGAAGAGCCACCATACACGCGCCGCCGAAAACAGACCGTGCGCATCGTAGACAACCACCTGATGACCGTCGCCCACGCCCATGGCGCGCATGCGCGACATGAACTTTTCGACGGGCGGAGCCATGTGCGGCAACTCCGAGCGGTTGTCGGAAATATCGTCAATGTCGAAGAACCGGGCGCCTGGGATATGGGCTTGCGCATATTCGGCTTTTGCATTCCGGCCCTCGGAGGGCATGAACCAGGTGCCATCCAGAACCCGAAGGTCGGGGTCTTTCAGGTGGTTTGCCAGCCAGTCGGTTGAAACGAGTGTTTTTGGGTCATCAAGTGCCATGGGCGCCCCCGGTTTGCGGACGCTATCTGCCTACCCTGCGGGGGCGAGAAGGGCAAGGGCGAGCGCCGCTTGCCGCGCCCCCTTCGGACTTATTTCGCCATCAATTTCTTGGCTATGCCAACAATGGCCAACACAACGCCGCCACCGACGCCGCCCGAGGCGACTTGGCCAATGATCGCGCCAATATCGGCTCCGCCCGCTGCTTCGGCAACGCCACCCGCGCCCAGCATGGATAGGATCTGCCCACCCAAGCCGCCGCCGATGATGCCGGCGATGGAGTTGCCCAGAAGGCCAAGGTTGATGTTCTTGAAGATGCCGCCAGCGACGTTACCGCCCACGGCGCCCGCGATCAGGCTGATGATAAGTTCCATGGTATTCCCCTTCGTCCAAACACCAGGCCAGCCTATGGGGATAGGCATGGAAAATAAGGGGAATTTCGCCGTTTCGCTTCCCCTATCCGTGGTCTTTCAGCAGGCGCTGTTTCTGACGATTCCAATCGCGCTTGGCGGCGGTTTCGCGTTTGTCGTGGGCCTTTTTGCCCTTGGCGATCCCGATCTTCAGTTTGGCGATGCCCTTGTGATTAAAGTAGAGAACGAGCGGCACCAGCGTCATGCCTTTCCGCTGTGTCGCGTTCCACAGGTTCGCCAATTCCTTCTTGGAAACCAACAGCTTGCGCTTGCGCTTTTCCTCGTGCGCAAAGGTCTTGGCCTGCTCGTAGGGCGCGATGTAGGAGTTCACCAACCACAATTCGCCATCTTCAACGTTGGCATAGCTTTCCGCGATATTGGCTCCGCCTTCGCGCAGGGATTTCACCTCGGACCCTTCAAGAATGATGCCGCATTCCAGATCGTCTTCGATGGCATAGTCGAACCGGGCGCGGCGGTTCTCGGCCACGACCTTGTAGTTCGGGTTGTCCTTGGGTTTTGCCATCGGTGATTGGTCCTGTGCGGCGCTGCGGAAGCACCAAGATAGACCCTGTGACGGGGCGATGAAAGGGGGGTGGCGCGAATCGGGGGTAAGCCATTGGGTTAACGACGAAAATCCCTGTCTGCATCGCGTCGGAAAAACGTCGGTATTGCGTCGGTGTCAGGGGTGGTATGGTCTCAGGTTAACAGGCCGCGCGCCTTGAGGTCTGCGCGCAGTGCCTCACCATCCGCGCCGCGCTTCTGGACCGGCCCGGGGGTGGTGCGTTGGCCATTAAAGCGTGGGGCCGGGGCAGGCTGTGGGCCGGTGTCGGACATGGTCCAGATCTCCCGATCAGAATTGTGAGGATCATCAGCCGCTTGCCAAGGCGACAGGACAGGGGCGACACAAGCGTCCGAGCCGTCGAAGATCCTTGCCCAATGGGCGGCACTTTCCTCGGCGAAAAGGGCGGCCAGCTGTTCGGTTTGTTCGGGCCATTGCGCTGGGTCGTTTTGATCGGCGAAGATCGGATTCTTGGCAAGGCCCATGAGATCAAGGAAGGTTGCGTAGAACTTCGGTTCAAGACATTGCACGCTGATATGCCCGCCGCAGGCGCAAGCGTAGACCCGGGACCAATGCGGCCCGTCCAGAAGGCTTGTGCCGCGCGCCTCATGCAGGTTGCCTGAGGGGGCCATGGACATCAAAAGCGCCATCATATGCGCCGAGCCATCGACGATGGCGGCATCCACCACCGTGCCTTTGCCGGTGCGCGCCGCTGAAAGGAGCCCCGCAAGCAGGCCTGCCACCAGATACATCGCACCACCACCGATATCGCCCAGCAGAGTCGGTGGCGTTTGTGGGATATCGCCTTGGCGTGAGGCGTACCAAAGCGCGCCGGAGGAGGCGATGTAATTGAGGTCATGGCCAGCGGTTTGCGCCTTGGGGCCCGTTTGCCCCCAGCCTGTCATCCGGCCATAGACAAGCCGGGGATTGGCGGCTTGCAATACCTCAGGGCCAAGGCCAAGACGTTCCATCACGCCGGGGCGGAACCCTTCGATGAGGGCGTCGGCGGTTGAAATGAGCGCGCGGGCGGTTTGCAGGTCATCGGGGTCTTTGAGGTCCAGCGTGATCGAGCGTTTGCCGCGGTCCAGAAGATTGACCTCGCCCGCCACCGCATTGCCGCCGCCGGGGCGGTGAATGACGATCACCTCGGCCCCCAGATCGGCCAGCATCATCGCGGCGAAGGGGCCGGGCCCGAGACCTTCGATTTCGACTATACGGTATCCTTGCAGCATCCACGCCCCCCGTGTTTTCTGCGCTAGACTAGAGCAAGGCGCTTGAGGATGTGAACCGTGTTCGGATCGCTGGGCGGGCAAGCGGTTTCGAAACCGCTTGGCCCAAGGATTTTCGAAAATCCTTGGGCGCGGTTAGCGCGTCTTCGCCTCGGTCCGGCGGATGACTTCGGCAACGCGTTTGCCGATTTCGGTGCTGCCCTTGGCCGAGGGGTGGATCAGGTCAACCGTGTGATACGAGCGGTCGCCATGCGGCACGACATCGGCCAGCGACAGGAAATGCACACCACGATCCAACTGGGCCAGCCGTGACATGCGGCGATCCATTTCGTCGCCTTCGTCCCGGCAGCCTTCGATGGGTGAGATCACGCCGGGTGTGCGCAGGTAGCCCAGCAGGATCACCTGTGACCCTTTTTCGCGAAGCTCCGAGACGAATCCCGGGATCGTGCCGCGCCGACCATCCTTGGAAATCAGCCGGTCGACGCGGTTGTCGCAGCGGCCACAGCCGCAGCCCATCCAAATGTCATTGCCGCCGCCATTGAGAACAACCCAATCCCATTTACCCTCTACGTATTGTTTGCGAATGTTGAGGCCCGCACTGCCCGAAATGGGCAAGGCATAGAAATACTTGGCACCCATGACAGAGCGGTCGATCACATCCTCGCCCAAGGCCTGCTCAACCGCGTGCGACACCGAGTTTCCGGAGGCGCCATGCACCGCAAGCATCGAGTCCCCCATGGCGAGGATGCGTGCCGGGCCATCGCGGCTGACGGTTTCGGTGCAGCCGGATAGAAAAGCGACGAAGGCGGTGATCGTCAGTATGAAGCGCATTGTCTGTCCTCGGGCCATGGATGAGTGAGCCTTCGAGATATCATGATCCGCTTGAGTTACCATAAGGATAACGCCCCTGCGGGCCTGCACAGTTTCCCCTGCGCATACGGTGATTGCACTTCTGGGTCATTCGCCTAGCTTGGCGAACAATGAACCGGAGGAAGCCCATGACAGCGATCGTTGAGGTCGAGGGTCTGCAAAAGACGTACAAAGGTGGTTTCGAGGCGTTGAAAGGCGTTTCGCTTGCCATTCAGGAGGGCGAGATTCTGGCCCTGCTCGGCCCCAACGGGGCGGGCAAGACCACGCTGATTTCGGCGCTCTGCGGGATCACCACGCCAACCGGTGGCGCAGCCCGCGTGGGGGGCCATGACATCGTGGACGACTACCGCGCGGCGCGGGCGATGATCGGGCTGGTGCCGCAGGAGGTGGCGCTCGAACCTTTTGAAAAGGTCATCAACACAGTGCGCTTTTCGCGGGGGCTGTTCGGCAAGCCGCGCGACGAGGCTTTGATTGAAAAGGTTCTACGCCAGCTATCGCTTTGGGATAAGCGCGACGCCCGGATTCGCGAGCTTTCGGGCGGTATGAAACGCCGTGTGCTGATTGCCAAGGCGCTGTGCCATGAGCCGCAGGTTTTGTTTCTGGATGAGCCGACAGCGGGTGTCGATGTGGAACTGCGGCGCGACATGTGGCAGGTGGTCGAGGGTCTGCGTGAAAGCGGTGTGACGATCATTTTGACCACCCACTACATTGAAGAGGCCGAGGCGATTGCCGACCGGATCGCGGTAATCAACCACGGCGAAATCCTCTTGGTCGAGGACAAGGACAAGCTGATCCGGCGGATGGGGCGCAAGACCCTTCGGATTGATCTGGGCACGCCCATCGACGCGGTGCCGCTCGGCTTGGCCGATTATGACCTTGAACTTGCCGACGGCGGCGAGGCCTTGATCTATCATTACGACACCCAGGGGGAGGGGACGGGCATCACCCGGCTGTTGCAGGCCTTGGCCGCTGAGGGGCTCTCGCTGAGTGATCTGCACACGCGGCAGTCGAGCCTTGAGGAGATTTTCGTAAGTCTGGTGCAGGAGGGCGCGGCATGAACTGGCAAGGGGTGAAGGCCATCTATGTCTACGAGATGAAGCGCTTTTTCCGCACGATCATGGAAAGCCTTCTGTCGCCGGTGATCTCGACCACGCTGTATTTCGTGGTCTTCGGCGCGGCCATCGGGAGCCGGATCGACGAGGTCGAGGGGGTCACCTATGGGGCCTTCATCGTGCCGGGCTTGATCATGCTGAGCGTGATGACGCAGGCGATTTCCAATGCCTCTTTCGGGATATACTTCCCCAAGTTCATCGGCACGATTTTCGAGCTGCTGTCGGCGCCGATCAATTTCTTCGAGATCGTTCTGGGCTATGTCGGGGCGGCGGCCACCAAGGCGCTTCTCATCGGGGTGGTCATTCTGCTTACGGCGGGGCTCTTCGTGGATATCGAAGTGCGGCACCCACTGGCGATGCTGGCCTTCCTGATCCTGACCTGCCTGTCGTTTTCGCTTTTCGGCTTCATCATCGGGATCTGGTCGGAGAACTTTCAGCAATTGCAACTGATCCCGCTACTGGTGATCACCCCCTTGGTGTTTCTGGGCGGGGCCTTTTATTCGATTTCGATGTTGCCGCCGGCGTGGCAGACGGTGACCCTGTTCAACCCGATCGTTTACCTTATTTCGGGGTTTCGTTGGTCTTTCTTTGGCTATGCCGATGTGCCCGTGGTGGCAAGTCTGGCGGCCATCGGGGTGTTTCTGGGGCTGTGCCTTGGAATCGTCTGGCTGATCTTCAAAACCGGGTATCGCATCAAAAGCTGAGGGCGCGCGTGACTTATTTGCCCCTTTGCTCCGGGCAAATGCGCCATTCTTTCACCCGGCCGGGTTTTGCCGCCTTGTTTAAGCCGCGCGGGCATTCTACATGCCAAGGCATGAAAGCGCGTATTCCATTTCTCAAACGCGGGCCACTTGTTGCGGTGATCCGTCTGCAGGGGTCCATCGGTATCGGTGGCCGCAATCAATTGAATGACGAAACGCTTGGCCCGGAGATCGAAAAGGCCTTCAAGCGTGGGAAGCCCAAGGCGGTGGCCCTTGTGGTCAATTCGCCCGGAGGGTCGCCTGTGCAATCTTCGCTGATCGCAGCGCGCATCCGGCGGCTGGCCGAGGAAAGGGGTGTGCCCGTACATGCCTTTGTCGAAGATGTGGCGGCCTCGGGCGGCTATTGGCTGGCGGCGTCCGCCGATGACATCTGGGTTGATCAAGGCTCCATCGTCGGTTCGATCGGTGTGGTCTCGGCGGGTTTCGGTGCGCCGGTGTTCCTTGCCCGCCAAGGGGTTGAGCGCCGGGTGCATACCTCGGTCCATTCCAAGAGTTTCATGGACCCGTTCTTGCCGGAAAAGGAAGAAGACGTTGCGCGCCTGAAAACCATTTTGGAGCAGATGCACAGCGGTTTTACCGACTATGTGAAATCACGCCGGGGTCCCAAGCTATCGAGCGACGAAGATTTGTTCACGGGTGAGTTCTGGTTGGGCAGACGCGCTTACGAATTGGGACTTGTGGACGGTATTGGACACATCGTGCCCAAGCTCAAAGAGCTTTATGGTGAGGATGTGCGCTTTGCCAAGTATGGGCGCAAGCGTGGACTCTTGCAGCGCTTCGGCGCAAGCATGGCGAACGATGCGCTAGCGGCGGTCGAGGAACGGGCGGACTATGCCCGGTTTGGCCTCTGAGGTGATCGTCAAGATTGTCATACTGTTTCTCGTGTTCATGGGCGTAATGGCCATGTTCGGAAAACTGCGGTTTCCGGGGCAAAAAAAGCTGGCCTCAGCCAAATGCCCGAAATGCGGACGCTTCCGCATCGGAAAAGGGCCCTGCCAGTGTCAGAAGAAGGTGCGTAAATGATTGAATGGGCGCTGGCGGGTTTAGGCCTTGTTATCTTGCTTCTGGCGGGCGATGCGCTTGTAAAAGGTGCCGTCAACCTGAGCCTGCGTCTGGGGGTCCCCGCCCTTATCGTCAGCCTCACAATCGTGGCTTTCGGCACCTCCGCGCCTGAACTTCTGATTGCGGTAAACGCGGTGCTGGATGGCAAGCCGGGGCTGGCGCTTGGCAATGTGGTTGGATCGAATACCGCCAATATCCTGTTGGTTCTTGGCGTCCCCGCGATCTTGTCGGTGCTGCATACCAGCGACTGCAATACCAAGAAAACCTATGTTTACATGCTGATCGGATCGGTGGTTTTCATTGGTCTCGCCTTTTTGGGTGAATTCAACATCGTTTCGGGCCTCATCCTTCTGGCAATGCTATCCTTTGTCCTGACCGATGCCTTCTTGGAGGCGGGACGCCATAGAAAGGCCAATGCAGCGCTTCTTTTGGCGGATGCGGATGGCGAGGAGGACGTAGAGGGTGCTGACCCGGACATGCCGTGGTGGCAGATCATCGTGTTCCTTGTGCTGGGACTGATCGGTTTGCCGCTGGGTGCGGACTTGCTTGTGGACAATGCCTCGATCATTGCGCAGCGTTTTGGCGTGAGCGATGCGGTGATCGGCCTGACGCTGGTGGCGCTCGGTACATCTTTGCCGGAATTGGCGACAACGGTAATGGCGGCCCTGCGCCGGCAGGCCGATGTGGCTTTAGGCAATGTCATCGGGTCGAACATGTTCAACCTCCTGGCGATCATCGGGATCACCACGCTTGTCGGGCCCATTCCGGTGGATCCGGAATTCTTGCGGTTTGACCTTTGGGTCATGTTGGGCGCATCGCTTTTGATCATTCCTTTCGTATTCTTCAAACAGGACATCGGGCGCGTTTGGGGCGTGGCCTTGACGGGCCTATATTTGGCCTATGTCACCATTGTCCTGACATAAACGGAGGCGAATGATGGCGACGGCATTGGTGACAGGAGCAGGCAAGCGGCTTGGTCGTGCGATGGCGCTTGAACTGGCACGGCGCGGTTTCGACGTTGCCGTACACTATGCCACCAGTCGGGACGAAGCCGACGCCGTTGTGCAAGAGATTACCGGCATGGGACAGCGCGCCCTGGCAGTGCAGGCCGATCTGCTGATCGAAGCCGAGGTGGAGGCGCTTTTGCCCAAAGTCATAGAGGCGCTTGGCGGGCCGGTGACCTGCCTTGTCAACAATGCCTCGATTTTCGAGTACGACAATATCCAGAGCGCCACGCGCGAAAGCTGGGACCGGCATATGGAAAGCAACCTGCGCGCGCCTTTTGTCCTGACCCAGGCCTTGGCCGCGCAAATTCCAGAGCCCGAGTCATGCGAAATGGATGAGCCGGTGGCGCGCGGGTTGGTCATCAACATGATCGATCAGCGCGTGCGCAAGCTGACGCCAGAGTTCATGACCTACACGCTGGCCAAGATGGGCCTATGGGCCTTTACGCAGACGGCCGCGCAAGCCTTGGCACCGCGTGTTCGGGTCAATGGGATTGGCCCCGGCCCCACATTGCAGGGCCATCGGCAAAGCGATCGTCACTTCCAAAAGCAGCGCCAATCGACTGTTCTTGGTCGGGGCGCGAATGCCGAGGATATCGTCGCGGCCTTGGCCTATTTCTTGGATGCGCCAGCCGTCACCGGGCAGCTTTTGTGCGTCGATGGCGGGCAGCATCTTGGGTGGCAGACACCGGATGTTTTGGGGGTTGAGTGAGCTTGCCCCAAGGGAAGTTGTGCACCTGTCACAGAAGCGTTAACTGAGCGTTACAAAAACTATAATGATTTCAATGTTTTGGCGCATGTGTAAAAAATTAATGTTGTATTTCAGATAGTTAATAATTCGCCTAATTTTTAAGCAGTTCGGTGAAATACGCTGGATTCAATGAGAATTTCCCATTGGCCGTGCTTTTCCCACAGAGTTATCCACATGAAACGGGGACAGGTTTCCTCTTGTACCAACGCCGATAAGATTGCAGCACATCCCGAGAATCATACCGATGGGCCCATGACCGACACGCCAGACGAAAAAACTCCCGATACCGGGCATGAGGTGATCCAGTCTTACCTCAAGACTTTGGATGCCTCGCCTGGGGTGTATCGGATGTTGGATGCGCAGGCCCGGGTGCTTTACGTCGGCAAAGCGCGGAACCTCAAGGCGCGGGTGTCGAACTATGCCCGGCCTGCGGGGCATACGCCGCGGATCGCCCGGATGATCCGTGAAACCGCTTCGATGATGTTCCTGACAACCTCGACCGAGACCGAGGCGTTGCTGTTGGAGCAGAACCTCATCAAGCAACTCAAGCCGCGCTACAATGTGTTGTTGCGTGACGACAAGAGCTTTCCGAATATTCTTGTCACCGCGCATGACTTTCCGATGATCAAGAAGCATCGCGGCGCGAAGAAGGAAAAGGGCAAGTATTATGGCCCCTTCGCCAGTGCGGGCGCGGTGAACCGGACGCTGTCGCAGTTGCAGCGGGTGTTCCAGCTTCGCAATTGCACCGATGCGCAGTTCGAGACCCGCACGCGGCCCTGCCTGCAATATCAGATCAAACGCTGCACCGCGCCTTGTGTGGGGTACATCAGCAAGGCGGACTATGCGGCGGCAGTGAAGGATGCGCAGCGGTATCTGTCGGGGCGGTCGACCGAGATTCAGGACAAGCTCAAGGCGCAGATGGCCGAGGCTTCGGAGGCGATGGAGTTTGAAAGGGCCGCTGCCCTGCGCGACCGGATCAAGGCGCTGACGCAGGTACAGACAGCGCAGGGCATCAACCCGCGCACGGTGGAGGAGGCCGATATCATCGCCCTGCATCTTGAGAAGGGGCAGGCCTGTGTGCAGGTGTTCTTTGTCCGGGCCGGGCAGAACTGGGGCAACCGGGATTTCTATCCGCGCGTTGGGGCCGATGTGGAGGAGGCCGAGGTGCTGGAGGCCTTCATCGGGCAGTTCTACGACACCAAGGAACCGGCGCGACAGTTGATCCTGTCACACCCGATTGAAAACGCCGATCTGATGGCCGAGGCCCTGACCGAAAAACTGGGCCGGAAGGTGACATTGCTGATCCCGCAAAAGGGCGAGAAGGCCGAGTTGGTGGATGGCGCGCTGCGCAATGCCCGGGAAAGCCTTGCCCGCAAGATGGCGGAAAGCGCCACCCAGGCCAAACTGTTGAAAGGACTGGCAGAAGCCTTTGACTTGCCCGAGCCGCCACAGCGCGTCGAAGTCTATGATAACAGCCATATTCAGGGCAGTCACGCGGTGGGTGCGATGATCGTGGCGGGCCCGGAAGGCATGATGAAAAACCAGTACCGCAAGTTCAACATCAAGGGGGATGACCTGACCCCCGGCGATGATTTCGGGATGATGAAAGAGGTGCTGACCCGGCGCTTCAAACGTCTGTTGAAAGAAGACCCCGAGCGCAAGGAAGGGCATTGGCCCGACCTCTTGTTGATTGATGGCGGCGCGGGGCAGGTGAGTGCCGTGGCCGGGATCATGCGCGAGATGGGCGTTGTCGACATCCCGATGGTGGGTGTGGCCAAAGGGGTGGACCGCGACCACGGCAAGGAAGAGTTTCACCGGGCCGGCAAACGGCCTATGGCCCTGCGCCATAACGATCCGGTTTTGTATTTCATTCAACGGCTTAGGGATGAGGCGCACCGTTTTGCCATTGGCACCCATCGGGCGAAACGGGCCAAGGCCATGGGGGCTTCGCCGTTGGATGAAATCCCCGGGGTGGGCGCGGCGCGCAAACGCGCGCTACTGGCGCATTTTGGCTCGGCCAAGGCCGTGAGCCGGGCAGCGCTGGCGGATTTGAAGGCAGTCGATGGCGTTTCGGCGGGCTTGGCGCAAAAGGTCTATGACCATTTCCACGAAAAGGGCTAAGTGCCGGAATTTGCGACGAATTCCGGACCTTTTTCCGGGCGGAAAACGGCACATCGAATTGCCTGACGCTCTGTCTTTCCACGGCTGCGAATCCGGGCTAGAACGGGGCCATGACATGGAACATTCCCAATATCCTGACTATCTTGAGGCTGTTGGCGGCACCGGGGGTGGCGGTGATGTTCTTGTACTTCAACCGGCCATGGGCCGATTGGTTTGCCCTGACGCTTTTCATCGGTGCGGCGATTACGGATTACTTTGACGGGTATCTTGCAAGGCTTTGGAAACAAACGACAAAGCTGGGCACGATGTTGGACCCGATTGCCGATAAGGCGATGGTGGTGATCGCGCTGATGGTCATCGTTGGCTATTCGAGCATGTCGCCTTGGCTGGTCCTGCCCGCCACGGTGATCTTGTTCCGCGAGGTTTTTGTATCGGGCCTGCGGGAGTATCTGGGCGATACCGCCGGGACGTTGAAGGTCACGCAGCTGGCAAAGTGGAAAACCACCGCGCAAATGGTTGCGATTGCTGTGCTTTTTGCCCAGGGCGTGTTCGAGCACTACCTTGGTATGTCAGCGATGGGGATGGATCAGGCGCTGTTCGATGCCATATTGAGTGGTGAGGAAGAAGACCTGCATGGCCTTCGTTGGAAGATGATGGGCATGGTTTGGACGGGTCATGCGGGGCTGTGGCTGCTGTGGATCGCGGCCGCGCTGACATTGATCACGGGCGTGGATTACTTCAGGAAATCAACGCCTTACTTGAAGGACTAAGTTGATGGACGTGCTCTATTTCGCATGGGTTCGGGAGCGGATCGGACACCCCAAGGACAAGATCGAGACCAACGCCGGCACGGTGCGGGAACTGGTCGAAGAGCTGCGCAGCCGTGAAGAACGCTATGAGGCGGCTTTTGCCGATCTGGATGCCTTGCGGGTGGCTGTGGATCAGGAGCTTACGGACTTTGATGCGTCGCTTGACGGGGCACGGGAAGTGGCATTTTTTCCTCCAATGACAGGGGGTTAGATGGATATTCGGGTTCAGGAAGACAGCTTTGATCTGGGGGCGGAGGCCAATGCCTTTGCCGCGCGGCAAAAGGGCATGGGTGCGGTTGTGACCTTTACCGGGATCGTGCGCGATTTGGGGGAGGGGGATTTGCAGGCGATGCAGATCGAACATTACCCCGGCATGACCGAAAAGGCGATTTCCAAGATCGCCGAAGAGGCGCTAAGCCGTTGGAATATTGGTGATATTCTGGTCATTCATCGGCATGGGGTCTTAAAGGCCGAGGATTTGATCATGATGGTGGCAACATCTTCGCGCCATCGGGTGGATGCCTTTCAGGCGGCGGAATTCCTGATGGATTACCTCAAATCCCGCGCGCCGTTTTGGAAGAAGGAAGTCACGCCAGAAGGGGCCGATTGGGTCGAGGCCAAGGACGAAGACGAAGACGCGCTGAGCCGCTGGTGAAACGTACGAGTCGTACGTTTTGTACGTGAGTTTCGTACGAAAATCGGGGGGTGGCTTTGTAGGGTCGTACGAGTCGTACGAAATGTTGCCAAAATGAGGGGCTGCGCCCCGCAGGTTTGACTGGTGTGAGGGGCGCTGCCCCTCTTGGCCTGCGGCCAATTCACCCCGGGATATTTGTGAACAGAAGAAGGTAGGGTCTAGCGGTAGCTTGAGGGTGGCTGTCCGAAGTGTTGCGCGTAGACGCGGGAGAAATGCGCGGAGGAGGCGAAGCCGGTGGCGAGTGCGATTTGCGTGAGGGGCAGGGAGGAGTTGCGCAGCAGGCTGCGGGCGGTGTCGAGGCGCAGGCTGCGGTAGAAGCCCATGGTGGAGCGGCCCAGCTTGTCCTGAAACAGGCGGTTGAGGTGGCGGGGGGAGACCCCGGCCATCTGCGCGAGGTCCTTGAGGGTGACCGGATCGGCGATATGGGTTTCCATGGTGGCCACCGCATCNAGGATCGCCGGATCGGTGGTGCCGAGGCGTTCGACGAGGCCGGCGCGTTGAGGGCCGATGGAGGGGCGGACCTCGGTATGCATGAACCAGTCGCTGACGCGTCGGGCGAAGGGCGCGCCGTGGTGGCGGGTGATGAGAGCGTGCATCAGGTCCATCGGCGCGGTGCCGCCTGCGCATGTCACGCGGTCGCGGTCGATCACGTAGAGGGTGCGTTCGATGGCGAGGTGGGGGGAGATTTCGGCCAGTGCTGTGGCGTGTTCCCAATGGACGGTCATGCGGCGACCGTCCATCAGCCCGGCGCGGGCAAGGATCACCGGGCCGCCTGACACACCGCCCAGCCGTGTGCCGCGCCGTGCCATGCGTGCGAGCCAGTTGGCGATGCGGGGCGCATCGAAGCGGCTGGGGTCGCCGCCGGCGATCACGAAGAGGTAATCGAGGTCGAGGTCATCGCCGACTTGCGCCTGCGGGGTGACGCTGGCCGCGCCGGAGCTATGGATTATTGGTGTGCCGTCGGTGGTGATATTGATCATTTCGTAAAGCGTGCCATCGGCGAGCAGGTTGGCGGCGCGCATCGGCTCGGTCAGTGACGCGTAGGACATGAGCGCGAAGCCATCGAGGGGCAGGAGGCCGATGCGGCGGGATGTTTCGGGGGTTTTGGCCATAACGGACAAGTATATGGCTGTTTTGGAAAAGTCTATGGGGGCGAGTCAGGGCATGGTCGCGCGAGCAGACACGAGGTTTCCGACCATGCGCTACAGTGCTTTACGAATTCTCCGCGAGGGCCTGACCGGCAACAAGGGATGGAAGCCCGTGTGGCGGGAGCCGGAGCCGAAGGCCGAATATGACATCGTCATCGTGGGTGGCGGGGGGCATGGCCTTGCCACGGCCTATTACCTTGCCAAGGAATTCGGGCACAAGAATATCGCGGTGCTGGAAAAGGGTTGGCTGGGCTCGGGCAACATCGGGCGGAACACGACGATCATCCGCTCGAACTACATGCTGCCGGGGAATGAGCCGTTTTACGAGATGTCGCTGAAGCTGTGGGAAGGGTTGGAGCAGGACTTCAACTATAACGCCATGGTCAGCCAGCGGTCGATCCTGAACCTCTATCACAGCGATGCGCAGCGGGATGCTTTTGTACGGCGGGCCAATGCCATGATGCTGGCCGGGGCGGATGCCGAGATTGCCGATGCCGATCAGTTGCGGGCCGAACTACCGTTTCTGGATTTCGACAATGCGCGGTTTCCGATCAAGGGTGGTTTGTTTCAGCGGCGCGGTGGCACGGTGCGGCATGACGCGGTGGCCTGGGGCTATGCCCGGGGGGCGGATGCGCGGGGTGTGGACATTATCCAGAACTGCGAGGTTACAGGGTTCGACATCGAGAACGGGCGCTGCACCGGCGTGCAAACCTCGCGTGGGGCGATCCGGGCCAAGAAGGTGGCGGTTTGTGTGGCCGGGTCTTCGGGCCGGGTGATGGAGAAGGCCGGGATGCGCCTGCCGATCGAGAGCCATGTCTTGCAGGCCTTTGTGACCGAGGGGCTGAAGCCGGTGATCCCCGGGGTCATCACCTTTGGCGCGGGGCATTTTTATGTCAGCCAGTCGGACAAGGGTGGGTTGGTCTTTGGCGGCGATATCGACGGGTACAATTCCTATGCGCAGCGCGGCAACCTGCCGGTGGTCGAGGACGTGGCCGAGGGTGGCATGGCGATCATGCCGATGATCGGGCGTGCAAGGTTGCTGCGGTCCTGGGGCGGGATCATGGATATGTCGATGGATGGTTCGCCCTTCATCGACAAGACCCACATCGAGGGCCTCTATTTCAATGGCGGTTGGTGCTACGGCGGGTTCAAGGCGACCCCGGCCAGCGGCTTTTGTTATGCGCATTTGTTGGCCAAGGGAGAGCCGCACCCGGTGGCCACGCAGATGCGGTTGGATCGGTTCATGACCGGCAACCTGATTGACGAAAAAGGCGTGGGCAATCAGCCCAACCTGCATTGAGGGAGGCCAGAGCATGATTATCAACCATCCCCTTCTTGGCCCGCGCGATGCTGCGGAGTTTGTGTATCTGGGCGATGCGAGCCTGATCGACCGGCCCGATTGGGAGGCTGAGGATGCGGCAGCGCAGTTCCACGCCTATGGCTATTTGCGGGACAATCCGGCGGGGGCGCATCAAGAGCTTTGGTATCACGAGCAGGGCGACCGTTCGTGGCTTGTGGTGACACGGGACACCACGACGCATGAGATTACACAGGTGGAACTGGCCCGGGATGTGGCCCGGGCGCGGGGGCGCGACAGATGAGCCAGACACATCGGATTGGTGACGGTCAGGTGGACCGGAGCCGCGAGATCAGCTTTCGGTTTAACGACAGGTGGATGAAGGGGCATCCCGGCGATACGCTGGCCTCGGCGCTTTTGGCGAATGGTAAAAAGCTGGTGGGGCGATCGTTCAAGTATCACCGCCCGCGTGGGGTGTTTACCTGCGGGAGTGAAGAGCCCAATGCGCTGGTGCAGTTGCGAACCGGGGCGCATCAGGAACCCAATACGCGGGCGACGACCGTAGAGTTGTTCGAAGGCCTGAGCGCCACGAGCCAGAACCATCGCGGATCCTTGGAGTGGGATCTGATGGCGGTGACCGACCTGATGTCGCCGTTCCTGAGTGCTGGGTTCTATTACAAGACTTTCATGTGGCCGCGGGCCTTTTGGGAAAGACTCTATGAGCCGGTGATCCGGTCCTCGGCGGGCTTGGGCCGGTTGTCGATGCAGGAAGACCCCGACCATTACGACAAGGGGTTCTTGCATTGTGATCTGTTGGTCATCGGCGCGGGGCCATCGGGGTTGATGGCTGCGCTGGTGGCGGCGCGCAGCGGGGCGCGGGTTATTCTGGCTGATGAGGATTTCGCGCCCGGTGGGCGGCTCAATGCCGAGACGCTGGAATTGGGTGGTATGGCGGGGGCCGATTGGGCAGCACGGGTGGTGGCGGAATTGGCGGATATGCCGAATGTCCGTGTGATGCCGCGCACCACGGTATATGGCGCTTATGACCACGGGGTTTATGGCGCGTTGGAGCGTTGTACCGATCATTTGGCCGAAAGTGGCGGTAAGCCCCGGCAAATCCTGTGGCGGATTTATTCCAAGCGGGCGGTTCTGGCGGCGGGGGCGACCGAGCGGCCAATTGCCTTTGGCAACAACGACCGGCCCGGTGTGATGATGGCGGGGGCTGTGCGCGCCTATGTGAACCGCTTTGGCGTGACGCCGGGGCATCATGTGGCGGTGTTCACCAACAACGACGATGGCTGGCGCACGGCCAAGGATTTGGCCGGTAAAGGCGTTGAGGTGGTCGCGGTGATTGACAGCCGTGACAAGCCGGCGGTTTGCGAGGTGCCCGGCGCGCGGCACGTTCGCGGGGCTGCGGTGATGGATACCGTGGGCCGCAAGGGCGTGAAGGCGATCACCCTGACCGATGGGCAGGTGATCCCGGTGGATTGCTTGGCGGTGTCGGGCGGGTGGAACCCGAATGTGCATTTGACCTGTCACCAGCGGGGCCGCCCGGAGTGGCGCGACGATTTGCAGGCCTTTGTGCCCGGTGGCGCGCTGCCGCCCGGTATGGCCGTGGCGGGGGCTGCGAACGGGCAAATGACGCTGGCCGCCGCATTGGCCGAGGGCCAGGCGCAGGCCAAGGCGCAGCTTGAGGCGCTGGGCCATACGGTAGCGAATGTCGACGTGCCTGAGGCCGAGGATGAACCGCGTGAGGCGGCGGCCTTCTGGCATGTGAAGGAAAGCAAGAAGCGCGCCTGGGTCGATCAGCAGAATGATGTGACCGTCAAGGATGTGAAGCTGGCCAATCGTGAGGGCTTCCGCTCGGTCGAGTTGTTGAAGCGTTACACGACGCTGGGCATGGCGACGGATCAGGGCAAGACCTCGAACATCGCGGGTTTGGCGATTCTGGCCGAGGAAGCGGGCAAGACCATTCCCGAGGTCGGCACGACGATTTTCCGCCCGCCTTATACGCCGGTGCCCATGGGTGCGCTGGCCGGTCGGGCGCGGGGCAAGGATTTCCGCCCCTATCGTTTGACGCCAAGCCACAACTGGGCCGAGGAAAACGGCGCGACTTTCGTGGAGGTGGGCAATTGGCTGCGGGCGCAGTGGTTTGCTCGGGACGGCGAGAAGGGCTGGCGCGACTCGGTTGATCGTGAGGTCGAGATGACCCGCAATTCGGTGGGTATTTGCGATGTGACCACGCTGGGCAAGATCGACATTCAAGGCAAGGATGCGGCCGAGTTCCTGAACAAGGTCTATTGCAACGGCTTTGCCACGCTTGCCGTGGGCAAGGTGCGCTATGGTCTGATGCTGCGCGAGGATGGGATTGCCTATGACGATGGCACCACCGCGCGGATGGGGGAAAACCATTTCGTGATGACCACGACCACAGCCAATGCGGTTGTCGTTTTCCGTCGGTTGGAGTTTGCACGGCAATGCCTGTGGCCCAATCTGGACGTGCACCTGATTTCCACCACCGATGGCTGGGCGCAGTTTGCCGTGGCTGGCCCCAATTCCCGCAAGTTGTTGCAGAAGGTCGTGGACAAGGAGCACGACCTGTCGAATGAGGCCTTCCCCTTCATGGCCTGTGGCGAGGTGACGGTTTGCGGCGGGATGCCCGCGAGGTTGTTCCGGATCTCGTTCTCGGGGGAATTGGCTTATGAGATCGCCGTGCCGGCGCGCTATGGCAACTCCATGATGGATGTGTTGATGGAGGCAGGGCGCGAGTTCGATGCGGTGCCGTATGGGACCGAGGCGCTGGGCGTCATGCGCATCGAGAAGGGCCATGCGGCGGGTAATGAGCTGAACGGGCAAACCACGGCGCATAACCTTGGCATGGGCCGGATGGTGAGCCAGAAAAAGGAATGCATCGGTAATGTGCTGAGCCAGCGGCCCGAGATGCTGCGCGAGGATGCGGTGAAGCTGATGGGGCTGAAGCCGGTGAACCCGGCGGAGCCCCTGATTGCGGGCATGCATTTCATCAACCGCAATGCCGTGGCCAATATGGACAACGATCAGGGCTGGATGACATCGGTGGCCTATTCGCCCAGCCTTGGGCATTCCATCGGCCTTGGTTTCATCAAAAGTGGCGATACCCGCAAGGGCGAGATTCTGCGCGCCGTCAGCCCCGTGCATGGCCGCGAAGTGCTTGTCGAGGTGGTCTCGGCCCATTTCATCGACCCGGAAGGAGAGCGTCTGCGTGCCTGAGTTCAGCTTGATATCGGCCCCGCCGCTGGCGGGTTATGACGAAACACTTGGGGGCATCCGGTTGCGAGCGCCTGAGGGGGTGGCGATCGTTTCCATCGCCTTGCCGCTGGGCGGCGAGGCGGCGGCGGAGAAGGCGGTCAAGGCCGCTTATGGCGTGGCCTTGCCCGAGGTGGGGCAATCGGTTGTGGCCGGTGACGCGCGGCTGGTGCGATTGGGTCTGGATCAGGGGTTTGTGATCTTTACCCATACGGAACCGACTGCCGAGGCCCTCGTGGCCGAAAAGCTGAAGGGCAAGGCCTATACCACCGATCAGACCGATGTTTGGGTCGCGCTTGAGATCTCTGGCGCGCGCTGTCGTGACGCCTTGGAGCGGATTTGCCCGCTGGACCTGCACCCTGATGCCTTTGGTGTGGATCAGGCCGCGCGCACGGTGATGGAGCACTTGGGCGTTTTGATCATCCGCACCGGCGAGGAGGCCTATCTGTTGCTCTCGGCTTCGTCCTCGGCGGGGACGTTCCAGCATGCGCTGCACCAATCCATGAAGAATGTAAGTTAACGTAACGCGGGCGTGCCGCCTGTCAGCTAGGGGAGTTTCATCATGTATCTGGAAAACCTTGAGACAGATCGGCCCGCCCTGCCCGGTATGGCGCAGGCCAAGCGCAGCCTTGCGGGTGAGTTTGTATTCGTAAGTCAGGATGCAAGCGTCGGGTTCGCGGCGGAGGCCTGTATTGATGTGCTGCGTGCGGCGAACCGTTTGACCGGGCGCGAGACCTATGGCTGGCGGCACCTGAGCGGTGACGAGGGCCTTGAGGCGGTCGATGGCCCGCTGTGTGATGCGGGCCAGATCTTGGTACTGATCGGGGGACTGGAGCGCGCTTGGCGGCCTGATGCGGCGCGGGTGGCGGCCCTGCGCCGGGCCATTCGTGATGCCGCGCGGGTCTGCGTGGTGGGCGCTGCGGTTTTCGTGCCTTTGACGGCTGGTGTTCTGGGAACCAAGCGATTGGCCGTTCACCCGAATTTTCGCCCCGGTGTAGAGGAGTTGGGCAAAGGGTTGGAGGTGGATGAGGGCGCGACCTGTCACCACAAGGCCCTGTCGAGCGCGATCAGTCCGGCGGCGGCGATGCGCATGATCGTTGAACTGGTCGGCGCGCGGGATGGAGAGTTCACGCGCTCGGCCCTGTCGCGGTACCTTGGCCTGACCGAGCCGGAAGGCGATACCGTTGCAGGCGAGCATTGGCGCTACAAGCGAATGGCGCAGGGAGACGAGGTGATTTGCGAGGCCTTGCAGATCATGCAGGAGCATCTGGAGGATACCCTGACCGTGGGGCAGATTGCCGATCTGCTGGATGTCTCCCCCCGCAAGCTGGAGCGTGGGTTTCGTGACATGCTGAAGCAATCGCCGCTGCGGGTGTATCGCGATATGCGGTTGGAGCGGGCGCATCGCCTGTTGCAGCAGACCCCGATGCCCTTGGGGGAGGTTTCGGTCGCCTGCGGCTTTTCCAATGTAACACTGATGAAGAAGTGGTTTCACCGCAAGTATGGCGAGAGGCCCGAGGCGGTCCGCCGTCATGCCTTTGGCGGCACTTGTGCCGCCTGAGGCATTCGGTTTCTAGGGCGGGGTGACGGGGCGGTTTTTCCGTTCGAGTTGGCGTTCGAGCTGCCGTTCGCGGAAAAAGACGTAAAGCCCCGAGGCGACGATCAATGCGATGCCTGCAAAGCTGAGCGCATTGGGCAGGTCGCTGAAAATCCAGTAGCCAAGCGCGGTGGCGGCGACGATTTCAAGATATTGCAGCGGGGCCAGAAGCGAGGCGGGCGCGAGCGAGAGCGCGAAGCTGATGCAGACATGGCTGAGCGTGGCGATGATGCCGAGGCCGCAGAGGAACCAGATATCGCGCCCGCTGGGCCAGCTTGGGTCAAGCGGACCGATGCCGGAGCCATCGGCCATGGCGAGGATCGGCAGGGCGAGGACCAATGCGGCGGTGCCGGTGTAGACCTGAAGGGTGATCGGGTGCATCCGGGTCGCCATGCGCCGCGTGAGGATCATGTAGAAGGCAAAGCAAAGCGCTGTGACCAGCGGCAGGAGGGCGACGGGGCCAACCCTTTGAAAGCTGGGTTGGATGATGAGCAGCGCACCGGCAAAGCCGACGGCGCAGGCGATATAGCGGCGCGGGCCGAGCGGTTCACCAAGCAGGAGGCCGCCGAGGAGAGTCAGGATGAACGGCTCCACGAAGAAAATCGCGATGGCATCGGCGATGGGCATGAAGCGCAGGGCGGTGAAGAAGCAGGCCGTGGCGACGAGGAGAAGCACACCGCGAATGAGGTGCAGGGCAATTTCGCCTGAGCGTGGGCGGTGCAGCCAGCCGAAAAAGGCCGCCAAGGGCAGCAAAAGCGCTACCTGAAAGACAAACCGTGTGGCGGCGATCTGGCCGATGGCGATGTCATGGCTGGTCAGCTTGGCAAAGCTGTCTTGCAGCGGGGCCAAGATGCAGAACCCCACCATGAGCAGGATGCCGAGCGAGGTGGTGGCAGTGTTTTGGGACATATGCGTGGGCCTTGCGTTTTGTCTTGGCCCACGTTCACCAAAAGCGGCGGTTTGTCAAAGGGGCAGGCGGGCCAAGGCCTTTCGAAAGGCCTTGGGGACGCGATTTCGAAATCGCGTGGGAAGCGCCTTGCAAGGCGCTTGGGGAAAGGCGTTTCGAAACGCCTTGCGGGTCAGGCCCCGTCAAGCCCGGTCAGCAGTTGGGGACGTTGACGGCGAGACCACCCAGTGAGGTTTCCTTGTATTTCTCGCTCATATCCGCGCCCGTCTGGCGCATGGTTTCGATGCAGGCGTCGAGGGGGACAAGGTGCGTGCCGTCGCCGCGCAGGGCCAGCGAAGCGGCGGAGACCGCCTTGATCGCGCCCAGCCCGTTGCGTTCGATACAGGGCACCTGCACAAGCCCTTTGACCGGGTCGCAGGTCATGCCCAAGTGATGCTCAAGCGCAATCTCGGCGGCGTTTTCGATCTGCTCCGGCGTGCCGCCCAGAACGGCGGCCAAGCCCGCCGCGCCCATGGCCGAGGCGCTGCCGACTTCGGCCTGACAGCCCGCTTCGGCCCCTGAAATCGAAGCGTTGTATTTAACCAGCCCGCCGATGGCGGCGGCGGTCAGCAGGAAATCTTCGATCTGCGCCTCAGACGCGCCGGGGACATGTTCCAGCCAGTATTTGATGACAGCCGGCACCACGCCCGCCGCGCCGTTGGTGGGGGCGGTCACCACCTGACCGCCAGCGGCGTTTTCTTCGTTCACAGCCATGGCGTAAAGGCTGATCCAGTCGTTGATCTTGTGCGGGGCTTGCAGATTGGTGCCGCGTTCGGCCAAGAGGGCATCGCGGATGCCCTTGGCGCGGCGTCGCACCATCAGGCCACCGGGCAATTCGCCATCGGTGTGCATGCCGCGTTCGATGCAGTCATCCATCACCTGCCAGATGCGCGCAACGCCTGACGCCAAGTTTTCCGGCCCGCCGCGGGAATGTTCGTTGGCCTTTTTCATCTGGGCAATAGTTTTGCCGGATGTCTCGGCCATTTCCAGCATTTCGGCGGCGGATTTGAAGGGGTAGGGCACCGGGTCGCCCTCATCGGTATTGCGGCCTTGGGCGAGTTCCCCTTCGGTCATCACGAAGCCGCCGCCGATGGAGTAATAGGTTTCTTGCAAGATCACGTCGCCCTGGGCGTCGGTGGCCATCAGGATCATGCCATTGGCATGGCCCGGCAGGTTGGGGCCGAAATCGAAGGTCAGGTCATCCTTGGGGTGGAACTGCAATTCCGGCAGGCCGGGGGGGCGGACGGTGTGGGTGTCGCGGATTTGCGCCAGCACCTCCTCGGCTTTGTCGTGGTCATAGGTGTCGGGCAGGAAGCCCGCGAGGCCAAGGATGGTGGCGCGGTCGGTGGCGTGGCCGACGCCGGTAAAGGC
>PR_CR_10_Liq_1_inCRDRAFT_1000338_pt1 | contig 29398 bp, 28 predicted proteins | sample PRCRCaboRojoPR_3_FD_10241 | JGI IMG/M metagenome (IMG submission 10241)
TGAGATTGTCACTTAGCCCGTCTTCGCGGATGAATTGCGTGTTAAGCAGGTTTAAGCCCTGCAGGCTAAAAAGCCAAGGACTGCCTTCTTTTTGGTACTCTACACGGGCATCTAAAAAATCAAAGCTGGTGCGGTCATCTGCTCCCGGATTGCCATAATTGTTGTAGGTATACTCTCCCCGCAAAACAAAATCTTTAAACACTACCGCAGTGAGCTCAAATGACGGGCGGTGATTGGTAAAGGTGCTGCTGGTATTGGCGCCCAAATAATTATTATGGGTAAAGTTATAGTTCACATCAAGGTTAGGCCATTTCTCAAAGTTGGTGCCTATGCCTGCTGTGTACCCCTGATTAAAACTACTGTTGTTATTATTACGCCGATCCACTTGATTGTTGGTGTTGTTGTAGCTGTAGCTGAGGCGGGCATCGGTTTTAAAATATTCAAACTTTCTAGACCAGGAGCCCGATGCGGTGAAGTTTTCATTAAAGCCTGGCGAATTGATGGGCGTAAATACGCGCTCTCTTCCTTGAAATAAATAATCTACGGCATTGGTCACTCCATCTAGCGTTCGGCTGTAATTAAGGCTGGCAAAAATGTTGGTGAAGTTGAACATGTCAAACTTAAAATAAGACAAATTGAGATTGTGCAAGGTGGCGTTTCTCAAGTCATTGCTTCCCTGAAAAAGGCTGTTGTAACTTTGCAGAATAATACCGTCAAACACCTGGTTGATATCAAAAAACTGCGCTTGTAAACTGTAGCGCAAGGTTAGGTTTTCACTTTTACCAAAGGCATAGCGCACAAAAGCATCGGGTAATACCAGGTTGTAGTTTTGCGTCTCTGTGGTGCCGTTTTGGGCATCAAATATTTGGTAGTTGTGGAAATTAACTCCTGGGCGAATCGTGAACTTACCCAGCTTGGCTTTCCAATGCAACCCAGCAAAGTAATCATTGAGGCTAAAATCGGCTTGGTTGTTTAACACAGAATCGGGGAAGGCCTGCTGGTCGGCAATTTCACCTTCGGCTAAAGCCGACTCAAAATCCTGGTTATTTAAATTGGTACCGGCCGAAAGCTCCAGGTGATTTTTTCCATTTAAGATATAGTAATAGGAGGCACTGCCTTGAAACTGGCGACTGTTCACTACCTGGTTTTGAACCAGATTGTTAAAGAGGGTAAGCGAGTCTCTGAGCTCTGTAAAAAGCGGCACAAAAAGCGGCTGGTTAGAGCTGAGGGCAAATGTAGGGTCTTGCCTTTTTATCAGGTACTGCGCTTCTACGCGGTACACACTTTTACCAGCCTCTTTAAAAAAGCCCAGTTCTTGCTTTAGCTCGTAGGGCTCTTGCCGGCTACGGGTGGTTAAGTCGTTTTGAAAATCACCAAAATCTGAAAACAGTCCGGTACTATTGCGCTGGTTGGAGTATTTGGCAAAGGCATCGTAATTCACCTGCAGGCTGGGGTCTGGCTTGTACACGGCACTTACTTTGCCCAGCGTGGTTAAGGGGTGCTGGTGGTTTTGCGCATCTAAATTTTCCGTGCCGTTTAAACTGTCTAAACCAATGTAGGTACGCGTGGTGGTATAGGGGCTGCTAATCACACTTTCATTCACAATAAAAAAACCGGAAACGGTTAATTTTTTGGAGGGCGAATAATTGAAGTTGGCGGCTCCAAAACGGCTAACCATATTTTCAGCACGGTTATTTTGACCCAGGGGAATACCAATATCATCAATGGCAAATTGAAAGTTAGAACCTGAGCGATTGGCGAGGTTCCTAAATCCGCCTGAAAAGCGGAAATAATCGCGCAGTGTAAAAGCAGGTTTGCCCAGGTTGTTGATATCGCCAATAACATTAAAGCTGGCCTTGGGGCTGTAAAAAAAGGCGTTGGTATGGGCCAGGTAGCGTTCCGGGTCGCCCACCTTGGCTTCGTAATCACCAAACCAAAGGTTTTTCTTGCCTTCCTTCAATTTTATGTTTAGCGCTACCCGGTCTTCGGTGCTTAAACCCGCTAAGGGTTGCACTTCTTCATAATTACGTACCACCTGCACTTTGTCTACCGCATCAGCCGGAATATTTTTGGTGGCAATTTTGCTGTCTCCGTCAAAAAAATCCTTGCCCTCAACCATTACTTTCTCCACGGTTTTGCCCTCTACTTTTACCTGGCCATCTTCATCTACCTCCACTCCGGGCAGCCTTTTTAACACGTCTTCCAGCTTTTGTTCTTGCCCGGTGGTAAAAGCATCTGCTTTGTACGAAATGGTGTCACCCGTAATCACCACCGGCATCTCATCCACCACCTCTACCTCTGCCAGGGTTTCAGTATCCGGCTCCAATTCAATGGTTAGGTTTTGGCTTTCGCCCGAAAGGGTTACCGGTACCAAACGACTGCGATAACCCAAGTAGGAAATGGCCAAAAGGTACTTTTTGCCGGTGGGTAGTTTAAACCGAAATTGGCCATCGGCATCGGTAAAGCCGTAGGTAACCATGCTGCTGTCTTGTGCGTTTTGCACCAACACATTGGCCATTTCCAGCGGGGCCTGATTTTCATCGAGAAGTGTGCCGTTTAACTCCGTTTTTTGGGCGAAGCCCCAAAAGGCGCTTAGCAAAGCACAGGCGGTAAAGAGAATTTTTTGCATAAAAAAGTTAAGAGTGCGAAATGAATGAAAGGTTTAACCACCAATGGTTATGGTCATGCTGCCTCCTCGGCCGCGACCGCCTCCCTCACCAGCGCGGCTCTTGTACATTTTTTGCATCTGCTTAATTTTCTCAAAAGTAATTTCCGAGTATTCCTCTAATGAAACCTCTTCGCCCTCGGTAGGTGCCTCAATTTCAACAGGCTCTGTAGGATTAAGCACCACTTTAGTGCAAAGCATCACTGTAGAGCCATTGTTTAGCTCCATGATTAGGCCAGGCAAACCTCCGTATTTATCGGGGCCATTGCTAATGGGGATTTGCATGGTGTACCAAGCGGTGAGATTAATGGTGTCTGAATAGGTACTATCCTTAGTTTCACCCTCGCTGTTGCGCGATAGGGTCATGCGCTCAAAAACCTTAGTGGCAGTAGCCTTGTAACAAGTGTACTTGCCAATGCTTTTGGTTTCTTTACCTAGCTGCCACTGGTATTGGCTTAGGCTGTCTTTTATTAAAAACTTCTTGCTAAAAAACTCCTTCTGCTCGGCAAACTGCTGATTTTTGAGGTCTTTGTAAATGAGGCCGCTGGCCCCACCAAACATTGACATAAAGCCGCCCATTCGCAAGCCCCCTTCCTTTTCCAGCTCCTCTACCTCTTTAAAAACAGACTCTTGTCTATTAAAGGTTAAGGTGTATTCTTTGCGCAGCTCCTTGGCCATTAATTTTTGAATCATGGCCTGTTGGTCTGGGCTGGCACTGGTGCTGTCCATTTTAAAAGGTAGATCTGTAAGGGTTTTATAGGTGGCTACTCCGGTTATGCTTTGGCTCATTAAAAGGGTAGAAAACAAAGTGGCCGCTAAAAAGGAAAGAAACTTCATGGTACTAATTATTTACTCAAGCAAAGATTAGCCATTTAGTATAGACCTATGGTTAAATTGCCGTTAAAAGAAAAAAGCTTAGTGGTATAAAAGCCGCAGAAGCTTTTTTATAGCAGGCGTAAGGCCTCCCGAAAATTCTTCCACTAGGGCGATTTTTGTAACCCGGCTCTGGGTGGGATAGGGATACACTTTATTAAAAAGAGCCCCGGCCCCTAAACCTTTTTCTTTAGCCAAAATAAGTTCCTGAATCATTTCTCCGGCATTGGGCGCTACAATGGTGCCACCCAAAATTTTTCCGTTACGGGGGTTTAAGCGGTTCTTTTTCAAGAAAAGAATCAGGCGGCCGTAGCGGTAGTTGGAGGTGGTGGCACGGTCATCACCATCCATTTTAAAATCAATTTTATCATAGGCCAAACCACGGTTTTCTATCTCACTTTGGCTTAAACCAAAGGTGGCCACTTGTGGGTCGGTAAAGGTTACCCAGCTAAAATTGTCGGTAGTCCACTTTTTCTTGAAGGGCCAGGGGCTAAAAAAGTTGGTGAGCAAAATAGTGGTGTGCAATTCAGCCGCATGGGAGAATAAGAGCGTTTGCGCGGCATCACCCGCAAACACCACCTTTGAGTTGCCTTTGGCCCGCAGGTAGTCGTCAATGATGGGGCGGCTCTTTTTCATTTTCACTCCGGCCTTTTCCAATTGGAGACCCTGGTAGGAAATCTCTCTGCCAATACCCACCAAAACGGCATCACAGGGAACTTTTTGAGTTTGCCCATTTTCATTTTTGAGCAAGGCGAGCTGGCCGTCTTCAAAGGCCTGCAGCTCACAGTTGAGTTGAAACGCAATTCCTTCTTGTTCCAACCGCTCCTGCACCAAAGCCGAAACCTCTGGTAGCTCTTTATTCATGATTCGGTTACCCCGGTCGGTTACCACCACCTTAGATCCTAAGCGCGCAAAGCACTGGCTCATTTCCAGGCCAATGGGCCCCGCACCTACCACCAAAAGGTTTTTAGGAAGTGTTTTTAGGTTAAACAGGCTTTCATTGGTGTACACTTTCATTTGCTCCTGGCCTGGCACTTGAATCATGCGGGGCTTGGAGCCCGTAGCCACCAAAATTCTTTTGGCCTTGACCTTCTGGCCGTTAACTTCAATTTCCTGCTTACCCGTAAAGTGCGCTTCACCAATTTCAACGTCTATGCCTTCTTCTCTTAAATACTGAGGACTTTCATGCGCACGAATAATATCCTGCCTGGAGTGAACGTACTCTAGTACCCGGTCTAAATTAGTTTCGCCCGTAAGGGTAAAACCAAACTGGGTGCTTTCACGCGCTTGCGCCAAGGTATTGGCCACATGAATAAGCGCCTTGCTAGGTATGCAGCCTGAGTTTAAGCACTCACCGCCAAAGTTGTGCTGGTTTTTTTCAACCATTAGCACTTTAAAGCCAAACTTGGCCATACCAATGCCAACTCCTAAGCCTCCAGAACCGGCCCCAATTACAATAATGTCATAGTGACTATTCATGTGGCAATGGAATTAAATGGAGTTTATACCGAATGGTGAAATGAATTTTGGAAAATTTGTGAATGAGCCTGGCTATGCTTCAGAAATTAATTGAGCAAAAAGTTGGCTCAACTTTTCATCGGCCGTGCCGGCTACCTCAATAATTTCCTCAATGTTTACGGGTTGTAGGTTTTTGGGGTCGCATTCATCGGTAATAACCGATACGGCCAAAACCGGTAAATTCATGTGGCGCGCTACAATAACCTCAGGTACGGTGCTCATGCCTACCATGTCGGCTCCAATAATTTTTAAATACCGGTACTCTGCCCTGGTTTCTAAATTGGGCCCGGACACGGAAACATACACACCTTCTTTTAAAGTGATGTGCTCTTTTTGGGCTATGGACTTTAGTTGGTTAATCAATTGCAGGCTGTAGGGTTCGCTCATATCGGGAAACCGTGGACCTAAATTATCTAAGTTGGTGCCCGTTAAAGGGTTTGCGGGTTGTAGATTGATGTGATCTTCAATGAGCACCAAGTCGCCTTTCTTAAAATCAAGGTTTATACCGCCCGCAGCATTGGAAAGTAAAAGCTTTTTAATGCCTAGCATTTTCATCACCCTTATGGGGAATGTGATTTCCTGCATGCTATAGCCCTCGTAAAAATGAAAGCGCCCTTTCATGGCCAATACCTTTTGCTGGCCAATGGTGCCTAAAATCAAGTGCCCGGCATGAAACTCCATAGTAGCCACCGGAAAATGTGGAATGCGTTGGTACGGAATGGACTTTTCTATTTTTAGGTGGTCAATAAACTTGCCCAGGCCGGTACCTAGTACAAGGCCAACATCGGGGTTGGCAAAACCATTTTGTTTTAAAAAGGCGGTAGCTTCTTCAAGTTTATGGGTCATATTCTGGAAATTTCTTTAAATCTTCTAGAGTATCTAAATCGCTTAAGGTGGGCAAAAGTTGAAAACTTAGGCCATTCTGTTCAATTTTTTCCTGGGTTTGGGCTAGAACCTGAGCCGTGCTCCAATTCACCCGATTAAAAAGGTCATAAAAATGACGCAGACCTAAGAGGTAATAACCCCCATCGGCTGCAGGGCCAAGCACTACCTCATCATGATCCAGGACTTCAAACGCTTGCTCTACAACTGAGGCACTTAACTGCGGACAGTCTGAACCAATAATCACCACTTTTTGTGCTCCCTGGGCAAAGGCCTCTTTAAAGGCGAATGCCATGCGGCCGCCCAGGTCTTCTTGCGGCTGAGCATACCGGGTAAAATGTGGCGCCTGCCATAAATCATCATCGGCTACAGCCTGGCCATACCATACTTGGCGCTGGGCGGCCACCTTCATAGCTTCTTGCTTGGTGTGGTGTAATAGTTTTTTATACACTTCGGCAGCAGCCGGGTGGCCAATGCTTTTACCCAGCCTGGTTTTCACCCTTCCGGGGATGGGTTGTTTAACAAAAATTAATAACGTACGGGAAGATTTACTGCCGGTCATCAACTATTTTTTGACGGTAATAATTTAGTAATTCCTTTTGAGGATAGCCTCTGTAAAAGCGCCACCAAATGTTAAAATAAATCCACTGTAAACGCAGGGCTCCGTTGGCTCTATACTTACGGGCCGAAGTAAGCATTGGTTTAGCCACAATTTTAAAAGTCTCGAGTTTTCGCGCTCTGCGCACAATATCTTGATCTTCCATTAATAGTAGCTCTGTGTTATAGCCGTGTAATTGTTGCCAAAGCGCATGGGTTACAAAGAAACCCTGGTCTCCAAAACGCACTGCATTAAAATTAAAACGGGTGAGGTAGGCGCTAAAACTTAATAGCCAGTGGTTCCAATCAAATTGCAATCTAAAGCAACCACTGCTATAGCCTTTGGCTATGGTTTGCTTAATAGCTTGATCAAATCCTTCTGGTGGCTTACAATCTGCATGCAGAAAAAAGAGCACCGGCGCCTTAGCCAGCTTTGCGCCTTGGTTAAGTTGAGGGCCTCGGCCTTTTTTAGGAGACTTGACTACTGCAAAGCCTAGCTCACGGGCCAATTGAGGGGTGTCGTCTGTGCTGCCTCCGTCACTTACAATTACCTGAATATGCGGAGCCGAAATATGGGGCGCTAAGCGCTTGAGGTTTGCCTCCTCATTAAAGGTGGGGATAATAATACTTAAATAGGGATTGAGAGTGGCCAAACTAATACTGGCAAAAGTAATTACAGGAGCTCACGAACCCGTTCATTAAGCTCCTCCATTTTTATGGGCTTACCTAGGTATTCATCAAAACCCTGGTTTAAGAATTCTTCACGCTCACCTTCCAGGGCATGAGCCGTTAAGGCGATAATCAGGGGAGCCTGCTCACCCAATGCTTCTTTTATTTTTTGAGTGGCTGTAACACCGCCTAATATTGGCATTTCATTACCCGTAAGTATCAAGTCAAAGCTATCATTTAACACATAATTAAATGCATCTTCTCCGTTATTGGCAAAATTTAAGGTAATACCATGCCGTTGGAAAAGTAAATCTACCCGCTTACGATTTATAGCATTGTCTTCAGCCATTAAAAGCTTACGATTTGCAGGTGTTTCCATGCCCCTCCAGCAATTTTGGGCTAATGTAACCAATTCGAAAAAATGCTTTAACCTTTGGTGTAGACTTTTCCTGGCAAAGCTCTAACCATGCCCTTGAGTTCAAGAGTCATTAAAGCTTGCAATGCCTTGGAGGTGGTTTTTCCCAATTGGTTGCAAATGTATTCTAACTCTAGGCCGCGGTTCTCTTTTTCCAGGAGGTCAAAAAGTTCCTGCTCTTCGGCCGTAAGGCTGGNAAAAAGCTCAGACTGAATGGTTTTAGATTTATCTTGCTGCCAGCCCATAATGTATTCCAAGTCTTTTACTCCGGTGAATAAAGCCGCCTGATTGCTTTTAATAAGTTGATTGCATCCTTCACTGGAACGATCATTTACGCGGCCTGGCACGGCAAAAACATCGCGGTGGTAGCTATTGGCTAAGTCTGCGGTAATGAGAGCTCCACCCTTTTTGCCCGCCTCTACCACCAAGGTAGCATCGCTCATGCCGGCAATAATGCGGTTTCGTTTTGGAAAGTTTTCCCTATCGGGCTTAGATCCGCTTATAAATTCAGAGATGAGAGCGCCCCCGGCCGCTATAATCTCCTCCGCTAGTTTACGATGCAGATGCGGGTAAACTTTATCTAAACCGTGGGCCATAACCCCTACGGTAGGTATTTTGTGGTCTAAAGCACCCCGGTGAGCAGCCGCGTCAATACCGTAGGCCATACCGCTTACAATTAAGGGGCTCATGTTCTTGAGTTCCTCCGTAAACCTGGCCGTAAAGTTTTTACCATAGTCTGTAGCGTTACGGGTGCCAACCACCGCCAAAACCTTGGCCCTATTAAGGTTGCAGTTTCCTTTTTGATACAAAATGAGCGGGCCGTCTTCACAGTGGCGCAGTCTGCGAGGGTAGCTTTTATCTAGAAAGAAGTGGGCCTTGAGCCCATGCTTTTCCATGAACTCTAATTCTTGTTCGGCTCTAGCCAGATGTTTAGTGTTTTTTAAATCGGACAAAACCGGTTGAGTTATGCGCTCTACCTGAGCCAAGTCCTTTTGGGAGGCCTTAAAAACAGCCTGAGCACTGCCAAAAGTACTGATGAGCCTTTTAGCTAGCCGAGGGCCAAGACCGTGGGTTAAGGTTAAGGCAATTTGATAATGCAGTTCAGTTCCAGGTTTAAACATAGGTACTAAAATTATTGGGCCTTGAAATTTAGTGAATTGCCTAATTTTAAAGTCGCATTGTTCTTAAGCAGTGGCAGTATTGAGTCATTTTTGTAGATTTGTTTCATTGTGAGAACCACCATAGATCAACATATAAGCGACCTTTTATATTACCATGAGTGTGTGGTAGTGCCTGGTTTCGGTGCCTTTTTAACTCGTTACCACCCGGCTGAGGTAAATCAAGCCACCAACATGTTTAGACCACCCTCTAAGCGAGTGGCCTTTAACCAACGCATTAATGAAAATGATGGCTTATTAGCCAAGCACATTGCCAAAGTAGAAGGGGTGAGTTATGAAAGAGCTTTGGAAAGCATTGCCTTCTCAACACGCAGTTGGCGAAGAATTCTTCAATCAGGCAAAAAAATAAACTTGTATGGCGTAGGGCGCTTATTCTATGACGCTGAAAACCTGCTTCAATTTAGCCCGGCTTTAGACATTAATTATAACATCCATTCTTACGGTTTAAATATTTTTAGAGCTACCGCTATGGAGCGAGAACAACAAATTAAACGCAGCGTAAACCGCGCCATTGAGAACAAATCCAATGCTAAAGCTGCCCAAAAAAACAGTGAAGGCAAAGGAAAATCTAAATCTAACAATGGCTGGATAAAATGGGCCGCCATTTTGGGTCCGGTATTTGCCATTGCCTTGTACAGTTATTACAATCCTGAAAAAGTAGACAGCGCGGCCGGATACATCAGCAATGTTTTTGTAGAAGACCGTGACGCAAAAGCAAATAGAGAGGATAGTAATGCGGAGGCCAACCGCGTTTCTACAGAGTCTGAAAAGAGCAAGGAAGAAGGTCTTTACAATTTAAAAGACGGCCCGGCTGAAAGCCAGGAAATATCAGACGCTGAAAAAAGCGACTATGGTGTAGAAGAGGCTCCTGTGAGTTCCAGTGAAAGTGAAGAAATGAATTCAAGCACAGGCTCTGCGGCCGATGCTTCCAGAGCCAACAGTGAAAGCACCTACAACAGCTCTTCTGAAGCATCTGCTACGGCCCCTCTAGAGCAACCTGCTTTTCAAATTGTAGTGGGATCTTTTAGCGACAAAAGCAATGCGAATAAATATATTACGGCTCTTGAGGCCCGCGGTTACGAGGCCTATTTAGCAGGCACTTACGGTGAGTACACACGCGTGGCCGTAGGCCGCCATAGTAGTAGAAGTACTGCCTTGGAAATGTTGCAAGACATTCGCACCCAAGTGAACTACAAAGCATGGCTTAACGAGAATTAAAGCCGTAATTTTGCAGAAAATTTCTGCATGAAAGCTAAAACACCGCGGGAATCATTAACGGTTCTCACCGAGATAGTTCTTCCCAACGATACCAATAATCTTAAAAATCTTTTTGGTGGCCAGCTGCTTAGTTGGATGGATCGTTCTGCGGCTATTGCGGCCCACAGGCATTGCAAGCGGATTGTGGTCACGGCTTCAGTTAACAATGTTTCCTTTAACCAGCCTATACCGCAAGGTGCCATTGTTACTTTAGAAGCCAAGGTGTCTCGCGCTTTTTCTTCCAGTATAGAAGTTTTTGTAGATGTATATATTGAAGACCAAACCGTAGCTGGCAAAAAAACCAAAGCCAATGAAGCCATCTACACTTTTGTAGCGGTTGACCAATTAGGAAACCCTATTGGGGTGCCAGAGGTAATTCCTGAAACGGAAGTTGAAAAAACCCGTTATGAGGGCGCCTTACGCAGAAAACAACTGGCCTTGATTTTAGCGGGAAAGATGAACCCATCAGACGCTACTGAATTGAAGGCTCTTTTTTTAGGGGAAGAGGGTACGGATACAGAATAGCTTTATCCTACATGCTGCAGCTGAATAAGCGCAGCAGCTGCCAAAAGCAAGTACAAGCTATCGCGAAACCATTTGTTGGAACTTTCGGCCAGCACTTTACTAATTACCCAGGCAAAAGGTGGTATTAAAAAAACCATCCAAAGTATTTTGCTACTTAAAAAGAGTAAAAGCACCAACACCCCCACCAAGGCTAAATACCAAAAACTATAAGTCACCCTTTGCATATTATTAGCCCTACTTAACAAGACAGGTAGTTTTTGAAGAACGGCTAAGAGCAAAAGAGCTAGTGGTACCAGCGTCCACATACTCAATTGCGCAAAGGCATTAATTGACAAGCTTATTTTTTGCAAGCCTGCCAACCAATATGTTAATAAATTAAAACCAAACCAACTGCTCACAAAGGCTGGAAAAAAAACCCCGGCACAAAGTCCTAAAAAACCAGACATAAAGGCCCGGGCGCTAAGCTTTCCCTGAAAAAAGGTAAGCATTAATTGAAGGGGGTAAAGGCCTAAAAGTGGTGGGTACAACAAGCTGAAAAACCCAATAAGTAAGCCAATGTCAAAGGATAAATACTTGGCCGATTTTACCCGTACCAGTTGGCTTAATTTCCAGTAAAAAACAAAGGCTATAGGTAATAAGACCAATGCCTCAAAGGCCCCGGCAGCCAATAAGGCCGCAAATACCAGAAAACCCACACACACCATAAGATGGTTGTGCCCATTAAAAAGCCGGGTGCGATTAGTGTATTCATTAAAAGCTGCGGCAATAATTAAGGGTATTACCACCGCCAAGAGCTGGGTGGGCAAGGAAGGCAACTCTAAAGATAGACCCAAAATTTTGATTTGCAGACTTTCAACCGGCAAGAGAAATACTGCACTTAGTAGCAAAAGGGTAAACGTTAAAGCGTTTACCAAACTCCCTACGCTAATATGGTCAAACAGTTTTGCAAACATGATTGCTTTTTAGCTACTTTTGAAGCCCAAATTTTAACCCCATGCAAGTAAAAGACATTGTTGAAGGATTAGGTGATTTTCTTCTCTGGACTTTTGAAATTCTTCCCACTTTGGGAAATATCCCCAACTTTTTATTTATACTAATTGGTTCCATTTTATTTTTATACTGGATGGGACAAATGTTAGGTCACCAACGCAGAGGCGAAAAGTAATCCCTTTTTACGCATCGTGGCCAATATCGGTACGGTACGTTATCCCCTCAAAACATATAGTTTTTAAGGCTTTGTAACTGTGTTGCAAAGCCTTTTCTTTTGTAGGGCCCAAGCCGGTAAAAGCTATAACTCTGCCACCAGCAGTCACTACTTCCTTATTCTGCGCTTTGGTTCCTGCATGAAAACTAATCACATCTTGTAGCTGAGGTATTTGGGTTAAACCCGAAATGACCTTACCCTTCTCATAGCTTTCTGGGTAACCTTCAGACACGGCCATAACTGTGCAAGCAAAATTTTCATCAATCTCCAAAGGTTCTCCACCCAAAGTCCCCTGAGCGGCAGCCTTAAGCAACTGCACCCAATCATTTTTTACCCGGGGCAGCACCACCTCGGTTTCGGGATCTCCCAGGCGCACATTGTATTCAATAACATAGGGCTCTCCTTTAACCTCAATTAAACCAAAGAAAACAAAGCCACGGTAGTAATTACCCGCTTGGGCTATGCCTGAAATGGTTGGTTTCACAATTCGTTCTTCAACTTTTTGCATGAGTTTTTCATCGGCAAAAGCCACTGGTGAAACCGCACCCATGCCCCCGGTATTTAATCCTGTATCCCCTTCTCCTATGCGCTTGTAATCCTTAGCCACCGGTAAAATCTGATAATTTTTCCCGTCTGTGAGGGCAAATACCGAAAATTCACGGCCACTCAGAAACTCTTCAATAACCACCTCATCACTGGCGGCCCCAAATTTTCCTTGCAGCATAGCAGCTAATTCATCTTTAGCTTCTTGTAAACTTTCTAAAATGAGTACACCTTTGCCAGCAGCTAAGCCATCGGCCTTGAGCACATAGGGGGGCTGCATTTTCTCTAAAAATGCCTGGCCTTGTGCCAATTCATCCTTTTTAAAGCTTTGGTACAAAGCGGTAGGAATGGCGTGTTTTTGCATAAACTCTTTGGCTACGCGCTTGCTTCCCTCTAATTGGGCAGCGGCCTTATCAGGGCCAATCATTAGAATGTGGCTTAAGGCAGTTTCGCTTTGAAAGTAATCTACCAACCCAGCTACCAAAGGCGCCTCTGGGCCTACCACCACCATGGCAATATTTTCTTCTTTACAAAGGGCTCCTATGGCTTTAAAATCCATTGGGTCTAGCGCCAAATTAGTGCCTACTAACTGTGTTCCGGCATTTCCGGGGGCAATAAAAAGTTGCTGGCACTTTGGACTTTGGGCAAGCTTCCAAGCCAAAGCGTGCTCGCGGCCTCCGCTTCCTAATACTAAAATATTCATGAGGTGATTTTAAAGCCGGTAAAGGTAAAACTTTGTGTGCGCACAAAATGAGCTAAGTAGACTGATTTTACAGACTTCAATCATTAAATATTCTACTTTTGCCGCATAAACAAAATGACAATTATATGTCTGCAAATTTTTCCTCTCAACTAGAAGCGTTCATGAATACTGTGAGCGCCAAAAACCATCACGAGGCCGAGTTTCTGCAAGCTGTAAAAGAAGTTGCCGAAACTGTGATTCCATTTATGGAGGAAAACCCTCGCTACAAAAATCATAAGATTTTAGAGCGCATGGTTGAGCCCGAACGTGTAATCATGTTTAAAGTGCCTTGGTTAGATGATGAAGGTAAGCCACAAGTAAACCGTGGTTACCGAGTAGAATTTAATTCTGCCATTGGCCCATACAAAGGCGGCTTACGATTTCACCCCAGCGTGAACCTATCTATTCTCAAGTTTTTAGGCTTTGAGCAAATCTTTAAAAACGCCCTTACCACTTTGCCTATTGGCGGAGGTAAAGGGGGTTCTGATTTTGACCCTAAAGGTAAAAGCGATAATGAAGTGATGAAGTTTTGCCAAAGCTTTATGACTGAACTGAGCCGCCATATTGGTCCTGACACAGACGTGCCTGCCGGTGATATAGGCGTGGGTGGTCGAGAAATTGGCTATATGTTTGGTCAATACAAGCGTATCCGCAATGAGTTTAGCGGGGTACTTACCGGTAAAGGTGTGAACTGGGGGGGTTCATTAATTCGCCCTGAAGCCACAGGTTATGGCGTAGTGTATTTTACAGCTGAAATGCTGGCTTCTAAAGATCAAGAGCTAAAAGGAAAAACCGTGGTGATTTCCGGTTCTGGAAACGTGGCTCAGTTTGCTGCCCAAAAAGTGTTACACATGGGAGGCAAAGTGGTGACCATGTCTGATTCTTCAGGTTACATTCACGTACCAGAAGGCATTCATTCCGAAAAGCTGAATTTCATTATGGATCTTAAGAATAAGCGCAGAGGCCGAATAAAAGAGGTGGCGGATGAGTTTGATGGCGTAAGCTACCACGAAGGAGCGACCCCTTGGAGTGTAGCCTGTGACGTGGCCCTGCCCTGTGCTACCCAAAATGAATTAAAAGGAGATGACGCTAAGACTCTGGTAGAAAATGGCGTAACAGCGGTTGCGGAAGGTGCCAACATGCCTTCAACCCCTGAAGCCATAGGGGTTTTTGAAGAACACAAAGTATTATTTGCACCTGGTAAGGCTTCTAATGCCGGTGGAGTTGCCACCTCTGCCCTAGAGATGAGCCAAAACAGCATGCGTATGAGCTGGACAGCTGAAGAAGTGGATCAGAAATTACGCAATATTATGAAGGGGATTCACGAAAACTGCCAGAAATACGGCACAGAAGGTGGCCACATAAATTATATAAAAGGTGCCAACATAGCCGGCTTTGTAAAAGTGGCAGATGCCATGATTGATCAAGGCCTGGTGTAGAGTGTAACCTGCTAACCTTAATTAAAAAGCTGCCTTAGGACTTTGTTTCTTGGGGCAGCTTTTTTAATTTAAACTTATGCGCGCAAGATGACTGCATAACCGGTTAAACTTGTCTATAATAATAGGTGGAGTTCCGTATTTACTTAAAAGTTGCAGGTATTCTTTCCGCAGTTCCTCCCAACGGGGGTTTTGAGCAATGGTGGCCAAGGTTATGCCCCTAAAGGCCCTTAGTTGGTGATTAAAAGAGTACATAGAATTGCCTGTAGGGTTCGCATTAAAAAAAGCTTCTACCTGGCGCACAGAAGTCATTTTTTCTAAAAACTCGAAGCCCTCTGTTTCAAAAAAGGTTTTTACAAAGCAGACGCTCTCCTCCAAAGATGAAGTATTTTCTACCCTTAATTTAAAACCAGGCTTACCTAAATAATTGGCCAAGTTGGTAACAGTAGTATTGGATTCCTCTTTGTAGCCATTTACACCATTGCTAAACGGCATTACGGTTTCTTCCACCAAATTAATGCGGCAACCAAAGGTGCATTCTACCACTAGACGGTCTGCGTATTGGGTGTTACTGAAAATTACATTGGTAAAACCACCCTCCCGGTACTTTCTAAACTGATTAAGTACCGGATAGAGCTCATAACCATGCTCTTCAAAAAACCCATTTAGGGCTTTAAAAAATGTGTCACTATCACAGACGCTACTCATCTCTAAGACGACTATCTGAGCGTATGCCATTAGGTTCTATGTAGCGCTTAGCTTCATGCTCCTCTTGGCGAGGCTCCCTCACGTATAGCACCTGACCACTAAAATGAAGGTCTTTACCAGCTAAGGCGTGATTAAAATCTACCAAAACAGATTCAGGCAACACCTCACTAATAGTGCCCAGCCTTTCATTTCGGCTACCCATGCTAAAAACCAAGCGGTCCCCTTTCTCAAAGTTTTTATTTGGAAAACGCTCACTGTCGGGTAAATCCTTGAGAGCTACTTCTTCAATATTATCAGGATCTAGAGGGCCGTAGGCATCTTTAGCCGAAATCATAAATGAAAAGGAGTACCCCTCTTGTAAACCTTCCAATTCAGCTTCAAACGCGGGCAACATGCTCCCGGCCCCAAAGTAAAATTTCAACGGCCAATGCTCGTCCATAATTTCCATGACTTCGCCATTTTCACCACCTTCGCGAAGAATATACTTTAGCTCAACAATAAGGTTCTTATTAATTGTTTTCATACCACCACAACCCATAGTTGCGCTTAAAGTTTCAGCTAACTAAGCGTAAAACGCGTAATCTTATGCCAGTAAAACCTCTTCATATTAGCGGCAAACTAAGCCACGTAGAAAGTTCCATTTTTACCCTAATGAGTGCTTTAGCCCAAAAACATCAGGCGCTAAACCTTTCTCAGGGTTTCCCCGATTTTGAAGTAGACCCGGTTTTAATAGAGCTGGTGCACCAAAACATGAAGGCGGGGCATAACCAATATGCTCCCATGGCAGGCGTACCAGAATTAAGGCAGGCTATAGTAGATTTCACGCAAGATTTATACGGAGCCCAATACCATCCTGATAAAGAAATAACCATTACCGCAGGGGCTACCCAAGGTATTGCCACGGCCATTGCAACCACCATACGAGAAGGAGATGAGGTTATTCTTTTTAGCCCGGCCTATGATTGTTACATGCCCATGATTGAGCTCAATGGCGGCACCCCAATTACCGTAAAATTAGAACACCCCAATTATAGCATAGATTGGAATCAGGTAAAACGGGTAGTGAATCACCGCACCAAAATGATCATTATTAATACTCCGCACAACCCTAGCGGCAGTGTGCTTACCCAAGACGACTTAAATGCGCTGGCCGAAATTGTGGAAAATAGTAACATTCTGTTATTGGCCGATGAAGTTTATGAGCACATTATTTTTAATGGTGCTCAGCACCTCAGCATTAGAAGTCATGAAGTTTTAAAGCAGCGTGCTTTTGTGATGGGGAGCCTGGGGAAAAGCTTGCATGTAACCGGTTGGAAAACCGGATATTGCCTGGCGCCTGAACCACTCATGAAAGAATTTCAAAAAGTGCATCAGTACCAGGTTTTTTGCACTAATAAACCCGTGCAGTTGGCTTTGGCCGAATATTTAAACACTACAGACCTACGCGCTATTGGTGGCTTTTATGAGCAAAAGCAAAAAGTTTTTGAGAAGGCCTTGGCCTCAACCGGCTTCAAGGCATTGCCTACCTACGGCAGTTATTTTCAATTGGCTGATTATAGCTCCGTAAGTACGCAGGACGATATGACCTTTGCCCATGAATTAACGGTAAAGCATGGCGTGGCCGCTATTCCCGTCAGTCCTTTCTACCGCTTTCCTACAGACCACAAGGTGCTACGCTTTTGCTTTGCTAAAAACGAAGAAACCCTGGAAAAAGCCGGGGCTCTTTTAGCGAAGTTGGGCTAAAATTCAGTCATTTTGATAAAATACACCGGGGCCAATTTTTAGGGTCCAGTTGTAATCATTGTAATCTACTGACACCTTGGTACTAGGTATAAACCCTCTGTTTTTTATAATTTCCAATGCACCGTCTTCTCCGCCAAAGTCACCGCTAAACCAATCCATTAATTTAGGCAGGTGAACTTGCTTCTCATCGGCATTATAACGCACCTGACTTTGCAAATACTGCTGAGTACTTTCATTTAATTGGCTGTTGATAGTGGCCTCATCGTAAATACGCACTGGTGGGCATGAGCTGGCACCGCAGTTTAAAGCAAAGTGTATGCGCCAGTCAATTTCATCAACCATGTAGGGCTTGTGCCAATCTCCGCCAAAGGGATTCTTAAAATAACCATAAGAATACTTGGAGGTGCCCCGCCTTAAAACGCCATGCTCAATATTATCAAAACTTACGGAAGAGCGCGCTACGGTTAAAATATCATCGCCAAAAAAGTCACCACGCTCTTCGTACAAACCAGGATTTTGTTTGAGCTTATACTGTATTAAGCCGTTGTACAGGTTTATCCAAAAAGCCAGGCGCTTTTGATCGGTGTCTATTTGTGCGGCCAGCTCCTGCGGATTAGCATCCGCAATTATGCGGACAAAAGGACTAGCATCTTGGCCGTTTTTGAGCGCTCTTAAAAGGTTTTGAGAGGTTTGAAGGTAGCTTTGGGCACTGAGGTTAAAACTGAGTGTAAAGGCAATTAGCGAGGTGAGGAATTTCATATATTCTTTATAAACAAGTACGAAAAGAACCAGCCAATAGTTCAAACAGCCACTTTACTTTCTCTTCAAGGTAATTAACCTTAGTTGAGCTTTATTTGTAGGTTGAGGTTAAGACCCAGCGAATAAGGAATTACGTCAAAGGGGTAATCATTGGTATAAATGGTGTTGGTGAAATACATGAAGGTGGGCTCAAGGCCAATGTTCACTTGGGGGTTTACCCAGTATTGCATGCCTATTTTCATGCTTAATGAGCCCATAAATTTGCGGTAAGAGCGCTCAGAAAGGTTGATTATATCTAAGGTGCTGTAGTCTAAAGTTGTGCCTCTTGCATTCAAAAAGTACAAAAGACTGGCCCCGGCTTCTAGATTCAGGCGCAAATGCTTAGTAGCCCAAGGCTGGTAGCTAATGCTGAGCGGAATATTAAGGTAATGGAACTGATTGTCATCATTAAAAATTACCTGCTCAGGGTTTTCACTAAGATCATAATTGAGTATCTCTCCGGTATTGGGATCTATGTTGCTTTCCCTGAACTTTCTAAAATTAAAGTTAGCCTGATACGTGTTGGTAATGTATTCAAGTCCTGTATTTAGGTAGGTGGTAGGTGCTACTCTACGGCTAACTTCAAAACCAATGTTTAAGCTAAAACCTCGGTTTTCATTGTTCTGCATTTCATCTATAAAATCGCTGTGCAGCAAATAGGCCTTATCGGGGTTTACCCTAAACTTTCTAAAGGTAAAATTGGGATAAACATTAATGCTGTAACTCCAAGGGCTTTTGGCCTGTAAAGGACTAATATACCTGGGAGTATGGGGCTTACGCCTTAGCTCTGAAACAAAGTCTGGACTGCGGCTTTCCAAAAAGCCCGGCTTTAGTATGAGTTCTTGAGTAACCGAAGGATTTGTAAACACTAAGTTGTTACCGGTAGCCCTGGGCCTGGGGTCTGCAATGGGTAAAAGCTTAGGGCGTGGTGCAATTACATTACGCTTAGATAAGTTACTGAGTGGCGCTACTTTGACCTGGTTGATGCTAACAGGGGATAAAAGGGCTTTTTTCTGCCCTTTTATTTTAGGGGTATTTACCTGGGCTAAGGCAGGGTTTTGCTTTGGTAAGGGTGCAGCGCCAAGGCTTACCTCGGATAGGGGCTGTTTTGCAGAAACATTGGCGGGCAGCGCTTTAAAATGAGGGGCCTGCCAACCGTCAAAAGAATTGGGTCGTTGATAGTTGGGACCAAAAAGCAGGTTTTGGTTTATGAGCAAAAATAGTAGCGTCACCGCCCCCAAGCTCACGTAAACTTTAAGCCTCCTGAAAAACAGGGCTCTTTGCAGCTTCTTCTCAAACACTTCCCAATCATTGGGGGCGGGCGTCTGTAAAAAGCTGACGCGCTGCTTTATGAAATGTTCAATATGACGTAAGGGGTCTTTCACTGCTTAAGCCTGCGTTAAAAATTTGTACAACATTTTTTTGGCTTTGGCCAGTTGGCTTTTGCTAGTGCCTTCACTTACGCCCAACGTTTCAGCAATTTCACGGTGGGTGTAGCCGTCTAAAACGTACATACTAAATACGGTACGGTAGCCGAGGGGCAATTGGGTAATTTTATCAAACACTTCTTGCGCACTTATTCCTTTTTGTTCAATCACTTCAAAGTCTTCAATGGAAGCATCTGGCAACTGAACCTTATCTAATTTTACTTTGATGCCCTTCCGCACTTCCTTTCTAATGGCGCTTATACTATTGTTAATCATAATGCGCGTAATCCAGGTTGCAAGTGAGGAATGACCCTTAAACTTTTGAATATTCAGAAAAACCTTAATAAAACCATCATGCATAAAATCTTGCGCTTGCTCTTCACTTTTAGCATACCTGCGGCAAATGCTCAGCATTTTTCCCGAAAAAAGCTCATACACCCTTTTCTGTGCTTTGCGTTCTCCGGCCTGGCAAGCCGCTACTAGTTCTTGTTCAGATGCAGTCAGCAAAATTTCTTTGGCTTGGACAAAACCGCCCAAGTCTTCTATTCTAATGCTATGTTCTGGTTTTGAACTCAAGTTTTCAATGGTTCTTTACACTCTGTTAGACCGCGGTCCTTTAAAAGGGTTGTCTAAAAAAGACCGATGTTTTTACTAAAGGTAGCAAAAAAATGCGGCCTGTACGATTGCTCGTACAGGCCGCATTCAGGATAACTCGTTTATTTACTGTTTCTTAATGTTGGCCGTAATAGAACTTATGGCGGCTTTAAGCTCTGCTATTTTTGTGTTTATGACTTGAACGGTTTCACTCCAGTCTTCTTCAGGCAAGTTTTTTAAACGCTCTATTTCTTCTTCCAGTCGTTCACTTTGCTGCTGCAGCTTGGTCACGGCTTCATCAGAATGCTCTTCTACTGAACCAGACTCTAACCCTTCCAAAGCTTTGATGTCACTTTATGCATCATTCAACTCTTTCCTAAGAGTTTTTATTTTGGCCTTAATGCCTTCTTTGGAGTACTTTTCTTTGAGCTTGGCCAGCATCACTATTTCCTCTTGCGCCTCATTTAAGGCCTGCGTTGCTTATTCTTCTTGTTTTTGCACATCTGCCAGGCTTACAGCCGATGATCAACCGATGGCCTAGTATAGCTTAAAGCGATACTTAAAAACTTCCATTTCATATTTTTCATTTTTTAGTCAATTAACATCCATTGCTGACCCTCAATCAAGGGTTCTGCTTTTTTGTACTTCATGGTTTTCTTTTCACCGGTACTCAGGTTTTGAATGGTGACCTGATCATTGCGGCCAAACTTTTTTTCGCTTACCACCGGCTTAGGTTTGGGCGGAGCCACAGGCTGTGCTTCTGAAGAGCCGCCCCCGCTGGCGGCTAACTGCGGGTGTGAGGTTTGCAGCTCATCATATTTAACCCGTTGTGGAGCCTTAGCTTCCCGCACTTGGCTTTGGTCTTGCACCGGTAACTGCCCCTTAAACAAGAAGCTGGCAATTTCACGGTTGGCCTTATCTACCATAGTTTTGAAAAGCTCAAAAGCCTCAAACTTGTAAATAAGCAAAGGGTCTTTCTGTTCATATTGTGCGTTGCCCACGCTTTGGCGGAGGTCATCCATCTCGCGGAGATGCTCTTTCCAGCTATCATCAATCATGGCTAGCGTTATGGCCTTCTCCAAGTCTCTGATTAATTGGCGACCCTCAGTTTCAACCGCCTCCTTTAGGTTAGTGGTTACATTAATACCCTTTTGGCCATCGGTAATGGGAACTACAATATTTTCATAATTATTTTCTTCGTTCTCATACACATTGCGCACAACGGGCATGGCCATTTTAGCTATTAGCTCATTTTTTTCAGTGTAGGCCCGTAGCACTTTCTCATGCAAGCTTTCCAGCAGGTTATCAGCCGTAATCTTCTCAAAATCTTGCTGGCTAAAAGGCTTGTCCATACTAAATACCCGCAACATATCTAAGTTAAAAGCATCGTAATCTTTAGCCTCATGGTGCACAGCTAAAATGGCTTCCAGGGTATCGTAAAACATGTTGGCAATGTCTACCTGCATGCGTTCCCCATAAAGGGCGTTTCTTCTCCGCTTGTAGATTACCTCACGCTGGGCGTTCATCACATCATCATACTCTAAAAGGCGCTTACGGATACCAAAGTTGTTTTCCTCTACCTTCTTCTGAGCGCGCTCAATGCTTTTAGAAACCATGCTGTGTTGAATCACCTCGCCTTCTTTCAAGCCCATACGGTCCATGAGTTTGGCCACCCGCTCTGAATTAAACAGGCGCATGAGGTTATCTTCTAAAGACACAAAAAATTGCGAGCTGCCAGGGTCTCCCTGCCTTCCGGCCCTACCGCGCAATTGGCGATCTACCCTACGTGAGTCGTGGCGCTCTGAGCCAATAATGGCCAAGCCACCCGCCTCTTTACACTCAGGCGGAAGTTTAATATCTGTTCCCCTACCAGCCATGTTGGTGGCAATGGTAACGCTACCGGGCTGGCCCGCCTCAGCCACAATTTCACTTTCTTTTTGGTGCAGCTTGGCGTTGAGCACGTTGTGCTTAATCTTACGCAATTTTAAGGCGCGGCTTAGGAGCTCTGATACTTCCACGGAAGTGGTGCCTACTAATACCGGACGACCTTGCTCTACCAACTTGGTAACTTCTTCAATTATAGCATTGAATTTTTCGCGCTTGGTTTTGTACACTAAATCCTCGCGGTCGTCTCGGGCAATGGGGCGATTGGTGGGTACTACCGTTACCTCCAGCTCATAAATATCCCAAAACTCCCCGGCCTCGGTTTCAGCCGTACCGGTCATACCGCTCAACTTGTTGTACATGCGGAAGTAATTCTGCAAGGTAACCGTAGCGTAGGTTTGAGTGGCGGCTTCAATTTTTACGTTCTCCTTGGCTTCAATGGCCTGGTGCAACCCGTCTGAATACCTTCGCCCGTCCATAATACGGCCGGTTTGCTCATCCACAATTTTCACCTTGTTGTCCATCACCACGTATTCTACATCCTTTTCAAAAAGGGTATAGGCTTTTAAAAGCTGATTCATGGTGTGAATGCGCTCACTTTTCACGGAATAGTTGCGCATAATCTCCTCCTTCTTCTCGGCTTTTTCGGTGCCTTCCAGGCCCGAGTTTTCAAGCTCTGACAAGGTGGTTGAGATGTCTTCTAAAATGAAAAAGTCCCTGTCGGTGTCGCTAGATATTAAGTCAATGCCTTTATCCGTAAGGTCAATTTGGTTGTTTTTTTCTTCAATGGTAAAAAACAGTTCATCATCAATGATGTACATATTTTTACTCTGCTCTTGCAAAAAGGTGTTCTCTGTTTTCTGCAAGAGGGTTTTCATACCGTCTTCGCTTAAAAACTTTATTAACGCTTTGTTTTTAGGCATGCCTCGGTAGGCTCTCAGCAGCTTACGGGCGCCCTCTTCACGCTCTTTCTTATCAGCGGAAGCAATTAAATTCTTTGCTTCTTTCAACTCTTTGGCTACCAAGGCGCGTTGGGCCTGCACTAGTTTATCTACGTGCGGCTTTAACTGGTTAAACTCCTGACGGTCGCCTTTGGGGGTGGGCCCCGAAATGATTAAAGGCGTACGCGCATCATCAATTAAAACAGAATCTACCTCATCTACAATGGCATAATTATGTTTACGCTGCACCAAATCCTGGGGAGAGCGCGCCATGTTATCACGCAAGTAGTCAAAGCCAAACTCGTTATTAGTTCCGTAGGTGATATCGGCCCGATAGGCTTTTCGGCGCTCTTCTGAATTGGGTTGGTGTTTGTCTATACAGTCTACCGAAAGGCCGTGAAACTGGTAAATAGGACCCATCCATTCAGCATCTCTGCGGGCGAGGTAATCATTTACGGTAACCAGGTGCACCCCGCGGCCAGATAAAGCATTTAGGTATACCGGCAAGGTGGATACCAGTGTCTTACCCTCTCCGGTGGCCATCTCAGCAATGGCGCCCTTGTGTAAAATGGCTCCACCTATTAATTGCACATCGTAATGGAGCATATCCCATTTGGTAAGACTCCCGGCTGCCTTCCACTCATTTTTCCAAGTGGCCGTATCACCTTCCACGCTTACAGCATCCAGGTGGTCACTTAATTCTCTATCAAAATCTGTAGCCTTTACCGTGAGCGTATCATTTTCTTTAAACCTGCGAGCAGTTTCTTTTACCACGGCAAAAGCGGCCGATTGGAGCTCCTGCAGCTTTTCCTCCAATCGCTCGGTAATTTTTTCTTCCAGTTTATCAATCTGAAGATAGATCTGCTCTTTTTCGTCTACCTCAATGGAGGTGTTGAGCTTTTCGCGCAAAGCGTTTATCTCCTGCTGCTCTTCCTGTATGTGTTCTTGAATTTGCGCCTTGAATTCTGCCGTTTTGGCGCGCAGCTCGTCATTACTTAAATCGGTTAGCTTTTCATACTCGGCATTTACCGCCTCCGCAATGGGCATTAATTTCTTAATGTCTCTGTCACTTTTAGTACCAAAAAGCTTTTGAACTATATTACCTAGCATAGGTATAATTTGGGTTTAATTTCTCTGTAAAGCCGCAAAGGTAAGTAACCTAAGCACCAATTATAGGGTAATAATCACGCCAATCTTAATCTTTGGGTTTCGTCTTGCCGTGCGAACTACCGTAAAAGTTGTAGTTTAAAAAAGTGCCCACCATGCAATGTTACCAACAAGTTTTAGTAGCCAATTCGTCTGAATCTATTGACAGTAACGGACTCAACCCACTATTCATTTTAGTCTTTGGCGCATCAAAAGCGATAGACAGACAGCCCGCCTTGCAAACCCTCAAGGAAAAATTGCCGGAAGTACTGCTTACCGGCTGCTCTACGGCAGAAGAAGTTGCGGGTGAGCAGGTGAATGATGATAGCCTGGTAATTACCTACGTTGCCTTTGAAAAAACCAAAGTGGTAGGTCATACTGAGCAAACTGAAAACGCTGAAAACAGCGCAGAAGCCGGTGAAGTGCTTTTGGCCAAGTTTGACCAAAAAGATCTTAAACATGTGTTTGTACTTTCAGAAGGTTTGAACGTGAATGGCACCAGTTTAGTAAAGGGTATGCGCAAAACCCAACGGAGAAAGTAGCCATTACCAGAGGCCTTGCCGGTGACAGCTCTGATTTTAAACGCACTTACGTGATTAATTCTAAGGGTGAAATCCAAGATAATATTATTACAGCCGTAGGCTTTTACAACGCAGACCTGCAAGTTGGCTATGGCTCGCTGGGGGGCTGGGACTCTTTCGGGCTTGACCGCCTGGTTACTAAATCTAAAGGCAACGTACTGTATGAAATTGACAGGCAACCTGCCCTAAAACTCTACAAGTCATTTTTAGGCGATAAGGCCCAGGAACTGCCGGCCTCGGGTTTATTATTTCCTTTAAGCATGCGGCAAAATGAAAACGATGCTCCCTTAGTACGCACCATTTTGGGCATTAATGAAGAGGAGCAAAGCCTAATCTTTGCAGGCGATATTCCTGAAAAAACTTACGTGCGATTAATGAAGGCCAATGCAGACCGGCTGATAAACGGAGCAGAAGGAGCCGCTAAAGTTAGTTTGGCTAAGGGCCTAAGCCCTCAATTATCAATACTTATAAGTTGTGTGGGCCGTAAATTGGTTTTAAAGCAAATGGTTGAAGAAGAAGTGGAGGCGGTGTCTGAAGTGGTGGGCGATGCTTCTGCCCTTACCGGTTTTTACTCGTAGTGATAAATTGCCCCTTTCTTGCAACACGCTGCCTGGGAGTTGCATAACCAAACCATGACCATTTAAAACCTCTAGTCAATAAATGGAGAAAAGTAGGCACCGCCTGTTAAGGCGTCAGTTAAAAAACATTTGCCGCCTAATCTGAACCCTTATGACTTAGGCAGTCTCTTAGATGCTGTAGATAAGGCCTACCGCGATTTTGCAAATGATATTGTGCAGGGCAAAAAGACCTTAGAGCAAAACTCAAAAGAGCTTTTTAAGGTAAATGAAGAGCTTAAGACCCGGGTACAAGTAAAACCCAGAAGGCCGAAGAGCTCAGCACCCGTATTGAGTCTATTGTAAATTCACTACAACAAATAGTTTTACAAACAGGTTTAGAAGGCTGGTGAACCTACTTAAGCCCCGCCTGGACGGCCATTTTAAGGATTATGTTTTTGCGGAAGATTGGGAAGAAAGAAAAAACGTCTGAAAGATTGATTGGAATGCAACAAAAGCGAAAGTCGTTACAGGATACGTTATCGTGCCAAAGATCAACACATTCGCTGGGTAAAAGCCTTTGTAAACCTCAATTACAAAAGTGCTGGTGGCTTTGTCTGCCGATGTGTGTGCAACTTCTGAAAATGAACAAGCGCCCGAATTATTTGATGTTAAAGTGAGTAAGCCTTTTAAGGCGCAAGAATTGCAAAAAATTATTTTAAAATCCATTTAATTATGAATCGCTGCATAAGCTTAGGGCTTATCAGTCTTCTTTTTAGCATTGGCACTATGGCGCAAGAACCGGTAGAAAGCTTCGGTTACCGAACCATGCTTAAGGGTTTACTGAGTCATTCCGTTTCGGAAATCTCAGTAGACAGTTTAGCCACAAACTACGCACAGTTTACGATACTTGATGCGCGTGCGCAGGCCGAGTATAAAGTGAGTCACCTAAAAGGAGCGCTTCACGTAGGTTATGATTCTTTTCAACTTAGCCGTGTTGCCGGCATTGCCAAAAATGATCCCATAGTGGTCTATTGTTCGGTGGGGTACCGCAGTGAAAAAATAGCCGAGAAATTGCAGGAGGCCGGCTACACCCAAGTATTTAATTTATACGGAGGCATTTTTGAGTGGCTCAATCAAGAAAAAACTATTTACACCCCCCAGGGCGGGGCTACCCTTCAAATTCACCCCTACAACAGCATATGGGGTTTTTGGCTAAACCGCGGCCAAAAAACCTATGAGTAAAAAAAAGCCCCCCGTAAAACGGGAGGCTCAACGTATTTTCTGCTTTAACAGAGCGTTTCAATATTCATCCTCATTCCAAAGAAAATCTTCTTCAGAAGGGTAATCAGGCCAAATGTCTTCAATGGACTCGTAAATCTCTTCTTCCTCTTCTTCCATGGCCTGTAGGTTTTCTACCACCTCTAAAGGCGCTCCTGTACGAATGGAAAAGTCAATCAGCTCGTCTTTTGTTGCGGGCCAAGGGGCGTCACTTAAGTAACTTGCTAATTCTAATGTCCAGTACATAATGCTACTATTAATTTTTGCAAAAATAATTTTTTACCGCACCCAAACAAGTAATGGGCTTAAAAAGTTTTATTTCTCTAACCCTTTGAATTCCAGGGTGTTTCTTCCCCTCCGTGTTTGTAGGTATAAAAACGAGCCAGGGTAAAGAGGTAATCACTTAATCGATTAAGGTATTGGATGATGCGTTCATCTACGCGGTCTGCATCGGCCAAAGCCACTACTTTACGCTCTGCTCTGCGGCATACGGTGCGCCCCACGTGGGCCTGTGAGGCGGCCAAATCTCCACCCGGCAAAATAAAGTTTTTAAGAGGGGGCAGCTCTTCATCCATGGCGTCCATGGCCTTTTCCAGGTGCGTTAGGTCATCTTCCGCCAGCTGGGGTAGCTCCATTTTGGAACTGGGGCCAGCCGCCAAATTTGAGCCTATGGCAAACAGCTTGTTTTGTATGGCCACCAAGGTAGCCTCCTGCTCCTTGTTTTGGGCTGCATCGCGTATAAGCCCAATTACCGAGTTTAGCTCATCAGTAGTACCGTAGGCCTCAATGCGCAAATCACTCTTTTTAACGCGGGTACCGCCTAGCAGTGAGGTCTCGCCTTTATCGCCTTTTTTGGTGTAAATTTTCATATCCTGAGAAAAACATCTTGTTTATCAGGGTAAAGAATAAAAAACTATTGGAATGGTTTACAAAAAATTTAAAAACATGAAGGCGCTAAACGTAACACGCTCAAATAGGCTTTGAAAAATTTGAACCTTTAAGGCACCTGAACCTTTGAAACCCTCACAAGCTCCCAAAAGAATAACGTATTTTCGGAGCCTTGTGAACGAGAATTAGATCCCAATAACCCGCCTCCATGGAAGGAATGATTGAACTTGCTGGTATTTTAGTGTTGAGCGTACTGGCGCAGTGGCTGGCCTGGCGCATAAAAATACCGGCCATTTTACCACTCATCATTATTGGTTTGGCCATGGGGCCTTTAAGCGCCTTTATCTCTCCCTCTGGCTCCAAGCTGCTAGATGGCGATCAAATCTTTAGCGGAGACCTGCTTTTTGCCTTTGTATCCATTTCAGTAGGCATTATTCTCTTTGAGGGAGGGCTCACCTTAAAAATTAAGGAAATTAGAGACCAGGCCGGGGTAGTGCGGAACCTGTTGATTTTTGGCCCGGTAATTACACTGGTAGGCGGAGGATTAGCCGCGCACTACCTGCTGGGCTTGAGCTTTAGGCTGGCCTTTCTTTTTGGTGCGCTCATCATAGTATCGGGCCCCACCGTGGTTACGCCTATTTTGCGCAACGTGCGGCCCAATGTGCGGGTTAACAATGTGCTCAAATGGGAGGGCATTTTAATTGACCCACTGGGCGCCTTAATTGCGGTATTGGTCTATGAGTTTATCCAAACCTCAGACTTGGAAAATGCCGATACCTTGGAAGTCTTTAAAGAGTTTTTTATTACGGTTTCAGCCGGAATAGTGATCGGTGCTCTGGCCGCATTTTTCCTGCGCTGGCTGATGGCCAAAAACCGCATTCCCAAGTATTTGCGCAATGTGGTGGCCCTGGGCCTGGTGGTTTTTGCCTTTACCTTTGCGGAGCTCATCGCCCATGAGGCGGGTCTTATGAGCACTACTTTCATGGGAATCATTTTGGCCAACATTAAGGTGCATGAGTTTAAAAAAATCCTCTCCTTTAAAGAAGATGTGAGCATCATACTTATTTCAGTGCTGTTCATTTTGCTTTCCAGCCGAATCAATGTAGATCAGATTGAAAAACTTGGTTTGGAGTCCCTGATTCTGTTCGGGATTGTGATTCTACTCATTAGGCCACTGGGCGTTTGGCTCAGTACCCTGGGCTCTAGCTTTAATTGGCGTGAGATCTTTTTTATGAGTTGGGTAGGGCCCAAAGGAATTGTAGCTGCTGCCGTAGCTTCACTCTTTGCCCTGCAACTCACCACGGGAGAGTCTACAACCATAAATACAGAGCAAGCTGAACTGATTTTACCGCTTACCTTTTTAATGATTGTGGGCACCGTAATTCTGCAAGGCGCCAGCGCTAAACCCTTGGCTAAAATTCTTAAAGTGGAGCGTGAAGATCCTACCGGCTTTTTAATGGTGGGGGCCAATGAAAACGCCCGGTTTTTAGCAGCTTTTCTTAAAGAGCAGGGCCTAGACGTTTTACTGGCCGACACCTCCAAGCCCAACCTGGCCGAAGCCCGCAAGCAAGGTTTTGAAACTTATGAGGGCAACATTTTAAGTGATAATGTTTTTGATGAGCTTGACCTCACCAACCTGGGGCACCTGATGGCCCTTACCAGTAGTGCGGAAATCAACAGCCTGGCCACCAAATATTTTGAAGAAGAGTTTGGTGCCGAAAAGGTGTACCGCCTAAGCAGTAAAAAAGAACAAGAGGTTAAGGACATGGACTTTCCGGCCAACGTGCTGTTTACCGGCTCAACCGATTACCTCAATCTGGCACACAGCATCCGCCAGCACAAAAAGATTGAGTTGCGCAGCTTTGCCAATGAGGAGGAATTTCGGGAAATGAAAAAGGAGTTTAAAAGTTCCATCATCCCTTTATTTCTGGTGAAAGATGACGGTAAGGTAGAAACCATTAAAAGAGAGTTACCCGATTACAGCAAAGGGAGCCAATTAGCTTTTATTCCTAAGGCCTAGGCCAGCTTGGCTCGATCTTAGTCATCAGTTCCTTCCAAACTTTCCCCTTCAAAAAGGGTCTCTACCGGTTGAGCGTTTAGGCCTTTTTCTTCGCGCAGCCAGCGCGCAAAAATATCTTTATAGCCGTGGGTTACGTATACATTCTCTGCTTGGGAAAGCGTAACCGCCTCATTCAAGCCTTGCCAATCGGCATGGTCTGAAAGCACAAAACCACGGTCTGCCGCTCTGCGTCTGCGCGCACCACGTAAGGCCATCCAACCACTGCAAAAAGCGGTGGCATAGGGGCTAAACTTCTTAATCCAGGGTGAACCCATGGCTGAGGGTGGACA
>PR_CR_10_Liq_1_inCRDRAFT_1000339_pt1 | contig 29372 bp, 23 predicted proteins | sample PRCRCaboRojoPR_3_FD_10241 | JGI IMG/M metagenome (IMG submission 10241)
GAGCGGCTCGGGCTCGCGCTCCGGCAACCGCTCCCGCAGCAGCGGTCCACGCCGCAGTGCACCGCGGCGGAGCGCGCCGCGGGTGATGGACGAGCTGTTTTGAGCGCCGGGCATAGGGCCAGCCGCGGGATGCGGCTCATGCACCGACCGCGCCGGGGCTGACCACCCCGGCCGGCGTCGTCGCCAACGCGACGTCGGCGCCTTCGCCTGAGCTGATGCACAGTGCGCCGCCGGCGGGTATCAGGCAGCTGCCGCCGCGCTTCAGCCGCAGCCGTGATGCGCTGCCCCGCAACTCCACAGCCCCGTCCAGCACCAGCCCCAGCATCGCCGCGCCCGGCTGCAGCGGCGCCGTGGCGCCGGGTGCCAGCCGCAACCGGTGCAGCGCGAGCTCGGCCACAGGGGGCTCGTAGCTGTGCCAGCCGGCATGGTCGGCCCGGATGGAAGGGGTCAGGATCTCCGGCGCATGCGGGTCCAGGTGCAGCACCTCCAGCAGTGCCTCCACGTCGATGTGCTTGTCCGTGAGGCCGCCCCGCAGGACGTTGTTGGAGTTGGCCATCACCTCCAGACCCGTGCCCGCGAGGTAGCTGTGCAGCGCTCCGGCGGGCAAGAATATGGCCTCCCCCGGGCGCAGGTGCAGCAGATTCAGGAGCAGCAGGGACAAGAGTCCGCGGTCGTAGTGGCCGGCTGGGGAAAACCGGCGATGCGCCTGCAGCAGCCAATGACAGCGCGCTTGCTCTGGATCGGTTGGGGGATCAGTGCCTGGATCAGCCCGTCCCTCGGTGGGGTCGGGCGCCCTGCGGTGGGCCTGAGCAACCACCGGCCCCAGCAGCGCGTCCACCGCCGGCTGGGGCAGGCGCATGAAGTCCGCGTAGAGCCGTCGCAGCCCGTCGGTGGTGCCGTCCAGGCGTGTCGCCAGGTCGGCGAGCGATGGCCAGCGCGCCAGCTCGGCTTGGATTTCCTCCAGCGGCCGAAAGCCCCGCAGCGCATGGAAGTCCGTCAGCGCCACCAGCAGCTCCGGCTTGTGGTTGCGGTCGCGATAGCAGCGTTTGGGGTCGTCGAGCGCAAGTCCGAGCCGGTCTTCCCGCGCAAAGCCGCGGGCCGCCTGGTCGCGGTTGGGGTGAACCTGGATGGACAGCGGTGTCGCCGCCGCAAGCACCTTGAACAGGAACGGAAGCGCATTGCCGAAGCGCTGCACTGTGGCTGTGCCGAGCAGGGCCTCGGGCGCCGCAGCGATGAGCCGGTCCAGCGGCACTTTGGCCGGGCGCAGGCAGACGGCGGCGGGCAGGTCCGGATGGGCGCCGATCCAGAGCTCCGCCTGGGGCGCGGCGGCAGGGGCTGGCGCGCCGAGCAGCTCCGGTATGAAGCGGTGATCCCCCCACCCGTAATGCTGGATACCGCAGCAGAGCGCCACCGGATGGGGCCGCGCGACATAGGCGGCGATGGCCGCGGCGATGCGCTGCTGCGCCGGGTCGGGCACGCCGCCGTTGGCTGCGGCCATGGCTCAGCGGGCGCTGTCGCCGGTGATGGGAACGAAGCGCACGGGCAACAGTGCCTGCTCTTCCAGGCGGCCGTCGGCCTGCTTGGTGAGCACCGTGAGCTGCTGGATCTCGCCGATGCCGCCCACGGGCATCACCAGGCGCCCGCCGACCTTGAGCTGCTCGATGAGCGGTTGCGGGATCTTCGGGTGTGCCGCAGTGACCACGACGGCGTCGAAGGGGGCCGCCTCGGGCCAGCCCAGATAGCCGTCGCCCGCGCGCACATGAACCTGGTCGTAGCCCAGTGCCTTGAGGGTCTCTGCGGCGCGCTCGGCCAGCTCCGGCACGATCTCCACGCTGTAGACCTCCACCCCCATGGCGCCCAGCACTGCGGCCTGGTAGCCGGAGCCGGTGCCCAGCTCGTAGACCCGGTCGCCTGCATCCACACCGGCCAGATGGCTCATGACGGCGACGATGTACGGCTGGGAGATGGTCTGGCCCTGGCCGATGGGCAGCGGGCTGTCGCGGTAGGCCTGGGACTTAAGCGCCGGCGGGACGAAGGCCTCCCGCGGCACACTGCGCATGGCAGCGATCACCGCGGCGTCGAGCTGGTCGGTACCGAGGTAATCCGCGGTGGCGGCGACATCCCGCTGGATGCCGTCCACCAGCCGCTCACGGGCGGCGGCATAGCGCTCGGCGTCGTCGGGCGCCGTGCCTGCGCCGGCGGCGGTACCGCCCAGGCCGAGCAGCAGCAGCGCCGGCGAGAACAGGCGCAGCAGGCGTCGGGATGGGTTTGGGGCGTGCATCATGGCGGCCGTCGGTTAAGGGCTGCCTTTGCCGGCTCGCGGGGCAAAGGTCATTGCAGACGGAGCCCGTGCGGGGCACGCTTTCGATCTTAGCACCGCCCGCAGCAGGAGAGGGAGGCATGTTGGCTCCATTCAGGTCCGTCGTCACCGTCAATCCAAGCAGGGCTGCCCGGCGACGCGGCAGCGCGCGCCGCCGATTCAAGCCCGGATGGCCGGGGCTTCTGTGCGCCGCCGTGCTGGCCCTGCTCGCGGCCACCGCAGCGCTGCCGGTCGCGGCAATGGGGAGCGCGGCAATGGGGGGTGCGGCAATGGGGGTGCGGCACAGGCGGTTGCGGCGGAGGGCGCCGGCACCGGTGACATTGCCTGGGTCACCGGCAGCGGTCCGGAGGCCGAGGTCCATCTGTACTTCTTCTGGTCCAAGTCCTGTCCGCATTGCCGGGAGGCCCTGCCCCAAATCGAGCGCATGGACGCGGAGCTGCCCTGGCTGCGGCTGCACACACATGAGCTCACCGCGAGCCGCGCCAGCGTCGCCTTGTACGTGGACATGGCAGAACAGCTGGGACGCGACGCGCGCTCGGTGCCGGCCTTCTTCATCTGCGAGCGGATGCTCACCGGCTGGGACGATGCGGACGGCATGGGCGCCCAGATCCGTCGCCTCGCCGAGCTGTGCCGGCCGGCGGCGAGTGCCAATGGTCCGGCTGCGGCTTCCGGGCCGGCTGCCGGGGCGGGGAATGCGACTGGGGCTGGGGCCGGGGCTGGGGCTGGTGGCGCGTCGGGCGGCGGCCTGTTCCCGGAGGCGGCGGCCGGGCCGCTCAGTGTTCCGGTGCTCGGCAATGTGGATGCCGAGCGGCTGTCGCTGCCCGTGTTCACCCTGGTCCTCGCCGGGCTGGATGCCTTCAACCCCTGCGCCTTCTTCGTGCTGCTGTTTCTGCTGAGCCTGATGGTGCATGCCCGCTCACGGGCCCGCATGCTGCTGGTGGGCGGCACCTTCGTGTTCTTCTCGGGGCTCGTCTATTTCCTGTTCATGGCCGCCTGGCTGAACCTGTTCCTGGTGGTGGGCGGTGCCCCGGTGGTGACGGTCATCGCGGGCCTGGTGGCCGTGCTGATCGGTGTGCTCAACGTCAAGGACTTCTTCCGGCTGCGGGCGGGCCCCAGCCTGTCCATCCCCGAGGGCGCTAAGCCTGGTCTTTATCAGCGGGTGCGCGGGCTGCTGAATGCCGAGCACCTCGGCACCATGCTGTTCGGCACCGTCGCCCTGGCGCTTGCAGCCAACAGTTACGAGCTGCTCTGCACCGCGGGCTTCCCGATGGTCTACACCCGCGTGCTGACCCTGCAGGCGCTCTCCGGCTGGACCTATTACGCCTACCTGGCGCTCTACAACCTCATCTACGTGCTGCCGCTCGCCGCCATCGTCCTCGTCTTCACCTTCACCCTCGGTGCCCGCAAGCTGAGCGAGCGCGAGGGGAGGGTGCTGAAGCTCCTCTCCGGTGTCATGATGCTCGGCCTGGGCCTCACCATGCTGCTGCGCCCGGACGCCCTGGGCAACCCGACCATCGGCGTCGCCCTGCTCGCGGCGGCGCTGCTGGTCACCGCTGCGGCCCTGTGGCTGACGCGGCGCTCGCCGGTGGGTGCCTGATGCCGGTGCGCCGCGCACGATAATCCGAGCCGACATGAAGGGGGAAAGCATGGATTTGACCGATAAAGTCGCCGTGATCACCGGCGCCAGCCGCGGACTGGGCGCCGGCCTTGCCGCACGCTTTCTGGAGCGCGGTCTCAAGGTCGGCGTCTGCGCAAGGCACCGCCCGGCGCTCGACGGCGATGACACCAGGCTGCTCACCCAGGCCGCGGACGTCACCGACTACGCCGCCATGGCGCAGCTCTGCGCCGACGTGGTGGCCCGCTTCGGCCGCGTGGACCTCTGGATCAACAACGCCGGGCTGCTGGCGCCCATCGGCCCCTTGCGCGACAACGACCCGGATGCCTTCGCCCTGAACATCCAGGTGAACGTCACCGGCGTGTTCAACGGCAGCCGCGCCTTCATCCGCCATGTGCGCGAGCGCGGCGGTGACGGTGTGCTGCTCAACATCAGCTCCGGTGCGGCGCGCAATGCCTACGCCGGCTGGTCCGCCTACTGCGCCGGCAAGGCCGCCGTGGACCGCATGAGCGAGGCCATCGCCCTTGAAGAGGCCGGCAGCGGTCTGCGCGTGCATGCCGTCGCCCCGGGCATCATCGACACCGACATGCAGGCCATGATCCGCGACTGCACCCCGGAGCAGTTCCCGCGGGTGCAGAAGTTCCTGGATCTCAAGGCCAAAGACGCCTTCAGCTCACCCGCCTTCGTCGCCGACCGGATGCTGGAGCTCGCCTTCGACCCCGCCGCGGACACCCCCGTCGCCACCACCCTGCCCCTGGAGCACGGCTGAGCGACCACGCCAAAGCCCCAGGATTCGGGGACAAGATTCGCGGACGGTAAACTTAACTTCGGTGCTGAGCCATTGCCGGCTCAGCACCCAGTACACCTGCGCCGAAGTGACACCAACGAGCCTTGCGCACTGCGAAGCCCGCTTCCGCGTCGGTATCGGCGTCGCTGTCGGTATCGATCCCGATCCCGATCCCGATCCCGATTGTTCGCAGTAGTACGGGGCCGCTGTACTGGGGTGGATGAGCGAAGCACATCCCCCAGAGGGAAGCGGCGGATGCGCTGCGCTTATCCGCCCTGCAAGGGTTGGATTTGTTGTTGAACCGTCACGTGCTTCGTCCATGCCGGCGGCGTGCCGTCGAGCCACCGGCTCGGCGCGGTCACTTGAACAGGTCCTCCGCGGCCCGGCGCAGGCTGTCCGCGTCCGCCGTGTCGCCCGGGGTCTGCTCCGTAAAGGTCGGCTCGAAGTAACCGCAGAAGTTGGCCCGATCCTTTTCCGTCACCTGGTCCGCAACCGGCTCCGCGCAGTCGTTGGGCCGGCCGGGGGCGTACCAGCGGCAGTTGCGGCAGCAATGGGTGGATTTGCGGCAGCCCGGGCAGGTGCCCTCGCGGGCGTAGTCGAGCTCCGTGAGCTCCGTGCCGCAGTGCCAACAGCGGCCGATGGCGGGGTAATGCATGGCTCGGCTCCTCCAAAGTGCCAAGGACTGTCCGGCTGGCGCGCAGCGGCTCGTCGGTGTGCGTGGCCTCAAGCATGCCCTTAAGTGAAGCGCATCGGAAGCCCGGTGTGGCGGGCGCGGGAGCTGGTGCGAGGCTGCGGAGCACCGGAGGCCAGGCCATCATTTGCCGCCGGCGGACTGAAGTCCGCCGGCCCCAGGGTGCCGACTGAAGTCGGCGTACCCGGGCGGCCGCGCGACTTCCAGTGTGGGTCACCGGGTGCGCGTCCCGCCCGAAGCAATAGGGGCGGGCCGGAGAGTTGGTCGGGCATGCGCCTGCGCTCTACTCCGGCTGAACGCGCAAGACGTCCGTAAGCTCGGTGAGGATACGGCGTGCAAAGCCGATGGGCACCGAGTAGTGGCCCTCGCCCGGCAACAGTGTGAGGCTGGTATCAGGCAGATGCGCCGCGAGCCAGCGGGCGTGGCTCACGGGGACGGTACCGTCCGCCTCGCCATGCCAGATGCGGATGGGTCGGTGTATCTGCCCCAGTTCAAGGCCCCAGTCGTGGGTGTAAAGCCACAGATCCCGCCGCGCGCCCAGGGCGCCGTTGCGCATGGCGTCCGCGATGGTCCGGTTGAGGATGGCCGCGGTGTCGCCCGCACGCAGCACGGCCCGGTCGGCGGCCGGCGCGGCGATATGGCGGAACTTCTCCACCAGCTGCGGCCAGCGGGCGAGCACGGCGGTGGTGGGTGCCCCGTAGATCAGGTCGGCGACCCAGCCGGGCCAGCGCCCGACCCGCAGGCTGGCGCGGGCGGCGGGGTTCATCTGTCTCGTCAGTCTGGCGTGATGAATCGGACCAAGGGGACACACCAGGGTGCAGGCGGCGAGGGCGCCCGCCCGCGCAGGCGGCAGGCGCGCCGGCAGGTGGCAGGCACAGGCGAGCGCGTAAGGGCCGCCGCCGGAGACACCGACGATGGCGAAGTGGGACAGCCCGAGCGCGCCCACCAGTGCGGCACAGTCGTCTGCCCAGTCGGCCAGACGGCGGCCGGGGGCGTGGTCAGAGTCGCCGTAGCCCGGGCGGTCCGGCGCGATGATGCGGGCGCCGGCGGCGACGGCGTCCGCGTGCATGAGCCGCGCCTCCCGCCGCGAGCTGGGAAAGCCGTGGCAGTAGAGCACCGGGTGGCCCGAGGCGGCGCCGTACTCGGCATAGGCGAGGCGGCGCCCATCCGGCAGGGTCACGAAGTGCGGGCCGTCGTCCGGCTCGGTGGTGCCGGCTTCGTGCGTATGGATGCTGGTCATCGGGCTGCGGCAGCGTGACTGGGACCGCTCCGGGGTGGCGAGTCGCGCAGCCGGCGCACAGGGCGGTCAGCGGCAGGCATCGGCACGCTCGCCGTCCAGCTCGATGATCTCCAGGCGGTGGTTGCCGCAGGGATGGACATCGGAGGGACCCTGTGTCAGCAGTACCAGGCCCTCGGCGATGCCCTGCTCCGTGAGCCAGCTGCGCACGAACTCCGTCCAGTCCGCCAGGTCGGTGCCGACCTCCTGCGGGTAGACGCCATAGCTGAAGCACAGGCGCTGGGCCGTCTCGGGATTGGGGGTGAAGGCCACCACCGGGCAGGGCAGCCGGAAGCGGGCGATGCGCCGGGCGGTGTTGCCGCTGCGTGTGGGCACCGCCACCAGCCGCGGGTGGCTGCGCTCGGCGGTGTGGTAGGCGCTGCGGGCGATGAGGTCCACGGCGCGGCGGCTGCCGTCGGCATCATAGGCGCCGACCCGCTCGGCCTGCAGGCGCAGATTGCGCTCCGGCTCGATGGCGGTGGCGATGCCCGCCAGCATCTCCACGGATTCCACCGGAAAGCGCCCCATGGCCGACTCCGCCGAGAGCATGACACAGTCCGTCCCGCCCAGGATGGCGTTGGCCACGTCGGTGGCCTCCGCCCGCGTCGGCCGGCGCAGGGTCACCATGGACTCCAGCATCTGGGTGGCGGTGATCACAGGCTTGCCCACCCGGTTGGCGAGCTCCGTGATGCGCCGTTGCGCGACCGCGATGGTCTCGATGGGGATCTCCACGCCGAGGTCGCCGCGGGCCACCATGAGCCCGTCCGCGGCGTCGAGGATGCCCTCCAGGTTCTCAAGGGCCGTGGCCCGCTCGATCTTGGCGATGACAAAGGGGTCGTAGTCGAGCGATCGGGCGGTGTCGCGCACCGCGCTGATGTCCTCGGCCGTGGCGACGAAGGACTGGCTCACGGCGTCGATGCGATGCTCCGCGGCAAACTCGAGCCAGGCCCGGTCGTCGTCGGTGAAGGCGCTGATGCCGAGGTCGATGCCCGGCAGATTCAGCCCCTTGCGCGAGCGCAGCTCCCCGCCCGCGCGCACGTTGCAGACCACATCGCAGCCCTGCACCTCGACGACCTTGAGCAGGATGAAGCCGTCGTTCAGGAAGAGCCGGTCACCGGGCTGCACCGCCGCCGGCAGGCCGGGGAAGCTCACGCTGACCCGGTCTGCGGTGCCGACGCAGTCCTGGGTGGTGAGCGTGATGAGCTGGTCGCGGTGCAGCTCGATGGGCTCGTCCGCAATCTCGCCGACGCGCATCTTGGGCCCCGGCAGATCGCCCATGATGGCCACGCGCCGGCGCGTGTCGGCAGCGGCCGCCCGCAACCGGTCGATGACGCCCGCGTGGTAGGCCGGATCACCGTGGGAGAAGTTCAGGCGGGCCACGTCCAGACCCGCCTCGATGAGCGCGCGGAGCAGCGCCGGCTGGTCGGACGCCGGGCCGATGGTGGCCACGATCTTGGTCTTGTGCGGGCGGTATTGCATGCTCAGGGTTCCGTGCTCGCGGCGCCAGCGGCCAGTCCGCGGCGCCCGTCATAACCTGCGATGTTAGCGAACCCCGAGCCTCGGCAGGCGTTGCAGTCTCGTGACGGACGACGGGCTGCCGGAGTACCTCAGCGTCGAGCGGACTTTCGTGGTTTTGCTGTTGCCCGGCGTCAGCGTCGGCACGGCGGCAGCGAGCCCCTCAACCTCGCCCTGGTCAGCGCCGGCCAGGCCGCCGTCTACCCGCAGCACTGCCGAGATGGGCGTTACTACGCCGCGCAGGACAGGGCGCGGGACGTGGGGCGCGGGGTGTGGGCGAGGACGGGGCCGCAGCGGCCCTGAGGGTGGCGACGCCGATTCACGCTCCGTATACTCTGCGGTCACTATGTTAGGGGGACCCCCGATGGCATCCCCGGAAGGCAGCATACGAAGGAGAAGCGAGCATGCGGAGTTTGCAGATAATTGCGGCGTTGACCGCTATGGCTGGATGGACCGTACCGCCGGCTGAGGCCGGAGTGTTCTACGATGCGGTAACCGACGGGGACTGGAGTGATCCTTTTACCTGGACACCCTCCGGCGGTCCCCCGGGCCTGGATGATGGCGCGCGTATTGCCGGAGGCGTTCTCGGGGCAGATCCGGCGAACGTTTTCCTGTCCCGGGACACTGTGACGGACCTGGTGGAAGTCGGGACCGCAAGCGATGCCGAGGGCAACCTGCTGCTGAGGGGCTTCTCACTGTCCACGGGCTCGCTGCGGATTGGCTCCTCGACCAACGGCACCGGGACGGTCGACCACGCCGGGGGTCGCCTGGGCATCAGCGGGGAGCTTACCGTCGCAGGCGGCAATACCTTCACCTTCGCTCCACAGGACACCAGCGATTCGCTGGTCGTGAAGCTTGGCGCCGTTGCCGCCACCTCCGCCACGGCGAATATCAGTACCGAGGTCGAGGTGAAAGGCGACGGCAGCACGCTGCAGCTCGGTGCGCCGCTGTCTCTCGCGGAAGACCTGGATGTATGGGGCGACACCAATGGGACTGCCTTCGTACAGGCGGCGGGCCATGACATCTCGGTGCGGGATCTCGTCCTTGGACTGGATGCCGGCCCAGGATACGCGGGTGACATCATCGATGACGGTGCGATCATCGTGAGCCGTGATCTCGTTGTCAGGGCGGGCTCCTTCACGCTCGATGCAGATGACCGAGTGACCGGCGGTCTAAGCGTCAGGAATGGCGCTGGGGTCACCACCGGGGCCGCGACTAACGTCAGTGGAGAGGTCAGCGTCACGGCAGCTGGAAGCCGCCTTGATCTTGGCGCCGCGCTGAGCCTGACGGGAGACATCACTGTTTGGGGTACAGATACAGCCCTCGGGCCGGCCGTGCTGGATGCTCGCGGCCACGACATCACGGCCCGTAGAATCGATCTGGGGAGCACTTACTGGGCCGGCCAACTCACCAACGACGGTGCCATCCAAGCAGACTCCCTCGACGTCGGCTCGGGCAGCGCGCTGCTGCTGACAGGCGGCGATGATGTCGTCCTGTCGTCATTGCGGGTCCAGAACAGTTCTGCCCTGACAATTCGGCAGTCACTGGGCGAATTGAGCGGGTTGACCTTTGACGGCACAACGCTCGATCTGCAGACAAGCGGACTGCTCGCGCTTGAGTTCGACGATGCGTTGACCCCTGGACTGGACTGGGCCTTCCGCTGGGCTAATCCCGCTACCGGCGACGACTGGGTGGGCGAGCTTTCCGATCTGATCGCACAAGGCAATATCCAGTGGACAGCACCGTGGGCCGTTTCGGTGTTCGGCCACACTGATGGCTATACCTACATCGGCTACAGGGATGCGCAGGTGCCGGAGCCGCGCGGGCTCGTGTTGGCAACCCTTCTCGCGGGTGTCGGGTATCTGAGCGTGGTCCGGCGCTTCGGGGCGCGCCCTATCCGCGGCGGCCGCGCTTCGAAGCCTTGACCAAAGGCGCATCCTGGTGACCCAACCCGCGGGCCCGCCCCCAACGCCATGCCGCACCCCGTCGTCAGCATCGCCGAGCCGACCACGCCCAAGGCGGAGTACTGGTCCGCCGCCGGCATCGCCGTCTTCCACGGCAGCACGGACCCGACCGACTTCCCGCCCCTCGACGACGGCGCCGCCCAGCACCACTGGCTCGGCGGCTTCGGCGCCGCCTGGGCCGAGTGCCCGGCGGGCGCTGAAGGCTGGTGCGCGCAGCCGCTGGATGTGGCGCTGATGCTCGCGCTCTCCGGCCGGGAGCAGCTGCTCGCGCGGGTGTGCTGCGGGGAGGGTGCGCCGGCGGTGCTGCACTGACAATCTCCCGCAGCACCGGCGCCGGCATGCGAGGGGACTATTTCCCGAGCGCGCGAACCTGCTCACGCATCCGTGCGACCGCGTCCTGCCGGACAGCAGTGTCATCCCCGTAGCGCTGCGCGACGGCCGCGATCTCCTGCGAAATGCTCTGCTCCCAGGTTGCCCCGGCAAGTTTGTCGGCGGCCTGCGTCTTTCGCGCCCGCAGCGCCGCCAGTTCCCGGCCGCGGTCAGCCTGCAGCTTTCTGATCGCCGGGCGCGCTGGTGATGCTCTCCGGCTACCACTCCCAGCTCTACGCACGCGAGCTGCGCGGCTGGCGCCTCGGAACATGTCAACCTTTTTCCGACACTCGCCGGTGTGATTGCTAGTTCGATATGGCGCGCGCTCGCTGCCGGCGAGGCCCGGCAGTGCCCGGCCGCCGCGCGTGGGTGCAGGCGCCGCGCCTGACCGCGGGGCGCGCGGACTGCTCCGGGCGGCACTCAGCGTCGGCCAGGGGCGCCAACCCGACCGCCCGGCTGCGATCGCGGCGCCCGCGTGGCCTGGACGCTCGGACGCCCCTCGTCGGCCCCCACTGCGCCCGTGCGCTGTCACGCCCCTTGCAAACACCGCAAGGGCCGCGCCAGCGCACTGGGGCGCGCGCCAGTCGGCCCAGTGGGCTCGACGTACTTGCGGTAGGTCCATCCCGGCCCGTTGCTGCGCCAAGTTGTCAGGCAGCACCAGTCCTGCATTGATCGGAGCCCCGCGGCGCCTGCCGGCCTCGGATGCCCGAGCCGGCGGACCTTGTTGCAGCTGATCGGCTTTGTTGGGAAGCTTGGAGATCGACAATCCATCGGGCAGCGGTGCGCCCGAGGGGCGGTGACATGGGACTCGCACTCAAGCTCTACGATCAGCTCGACGCGGCCGCCGACGATCGGGCGCGGTTTCGGCTCATCATCGAGGCCATCGGTCAGCTCGAAGAGGGCTGGCCGCGGCCGGGTGAGGTCGCGCGCACCACGGACGTGCGCGAGGCGGGGCTGCGTTTGCAGATCGAGCTCGGCGGGGTGCGCAAAGAGATCGTCCAGAGCAAGAACGCGCTGCTCATCTGGCTGGTGTCGCTGATGTTTCGCCCAGGTGCTCGCCATTGCCGCGTTGGTGAAGCTGCTCTGAGCCCGTCCTGATCTTTGTTGCGCGTCGGCACCCGCGATCTTGCCCTCGACCGCCCACCCCCAGCCCGGCCAGGGCCGCCCCGGCGATGGCGAGCCCGGTGCAGCGCCGCCAGAGCACCTCTCGGGCGCCGTGGAGCGGGTCACCTTCCACAGCCCGGAGAGCGGCTTCTGCGTGCTGCGGCTCAAGGTGCGGGGGCAGCGTGACCTGGTGACACTCACCGGGCAGGCAGCGAGCGTGTCGCCCGGCGAGTACGTGGAGGCGGACGGCTGGTGGGTGCAGAGCCGCAGGCATGGGCTCCAGTTCAAGGCGCGGCAGCTGAAGGTGATCCCGCCGAGCACGCTGGAGGGCATCGAGCGCTATCTCGGCTCCGGCATGGTGAAGGGCATCGGCCCGCACTTCGCCCGCAAGCTGGTGCGGGCCTTCGGCGAGCGGGTGTTCGATGTCATCGAGGACAACCCCGAGCGCCTGCTGACGCTGCCCGGCATTGGCCCCAAGCGCCAGCGGCGGGTGACGGATGCCTGGGCGGAGCAGAAGGTGATCCGCGAGATCATGGTCTTTCTGCAGTCCCACGGTGTGGGCACCGCGCGCGCCGTGCGCATCTACAAGACCTACGGCGAGGCGGCCGTGGAGCGGGTGCGCGAGAACCCCTACCGGCTCGCCCTCGACATCCACGGCATCGGCTTCAAGACGGCGGACCAGCTGGCGCAGCGGCTCGGCGTCCCAGCCGACTCACCCCTGCGCGCCGGCGCCGGCGTGCGCCATGTGCTGCAGGAGATCGCCGGCGACGGCCACTGCGCCGCGTACCTCGACCAGCTGACGGCCAAGGCGGCGACCCTGCTCGGCATTCCGCCGCCCGGCATCGAGCAGGCCATCGCCGCAGAGATCGCCGACGAGCACCTCGTGGCGGAGACCATCGACGCCCGCCCCGCCGTGCTGCTGGCGGCCCTGCAGCGGGCGGAGTTGGGCATCGCCCGCGGCATCGCACGTCTGACGCTGGACTCGCCGCCCTGGGGTCGGATCGACACCGACAAGGCCCTCGGCTGGGTGGAGGGCAAGACGGGGATGACGTTGTCGGCGTCGCAGCGCCAGGCCATCGCCGCCGCCGTCAACGGCAAGGTCACCATCGTCACCGGCGGCCCCGGGGTCGGCAAGACGACGGTGGTGAACGCCATTCTGCGCATCCTGCGTGCTAAGGGCGTGGCCGTGCGCCTCTGCGCCCCCACGGGCCGTGCCGCCAAGCGGCTCGCGGAGCTGACCGGGCAGCAGGCCAAGACCATCCACCGGCTGTTGGAATTCGACCCCCAGGGGATGGGCTTCAAGCGCGATCAATACAGCCCTTTGGAGACGGACCTCCTGGTCTGCGACGAGGTCTCCATGGTGGATACAGCGCTCATGAATCAGCTGCTGCGGGCAGTGCCCACAACTGCTGCCGTGCTGCTGGTGGGGGACGTGGACCAGCTGCCGTCGGTGGGCCCCGGGGCGGTGCTGGCCGACCTCATCGGCTCGGGGCGGGTGGCCACGGTACGGCTCACCGAAGTCTTCCGGCAGGCCGCGGCGTCGCGCATCGTCGTCAACGCCCACCGCATCAACCGGGGCGAGCCGCCGCTGGCGTCGGCCAACGACGCCGACAGCGACTTCTACCTGATCCGCTGCGAGAACCCGGAGCAGGTGCACGAGCGCCTGCTGCGGGCCGTTGCCGAGCGCATCCCGGCCCGCTTCGGGCTGGACCCGGTGCGCGACATCCAGGTGCTGACGCCCATGCACCGCGGCGGCCTTGGCGCCCGCGCGCTGAACCTCGCCCTGCAGGGGCTGCTGAACCCCGCCGCCGAGCCACGCATCGAGCGCTTCGGCTGGACCTATGCCCCCGGCGACAAGGTGATCCAGCTGGTGAACAACTACGACAANGAGGTCTTCAANGGCGACATCGGCCGCGTCCACAGCATCGACACCGAGGAAGGCCTGGTGCACATCGACTTCGACGGCCGCCGCGTGGACTACGAGCTCGGCGAGCTGGACGAGATCGCGCTCGCCTACGCCACCACGGTGCACAAGGCCCAGGGCTCCGAGTATCCCGCCGTGGTCATCCCGCTCGCCATGCAGCACTTCACGCTCCTACAGCGCAATCTGCTCTACACCGCCGTGACCAGGGGGAAGCGGCTGGTGGTGCTCATCGCTGAGCCCAGAGCGCTCAACACCGCCGTGCACCGGACCGGCGCCGGGCGGCTCACGCGGCTGCGCCAGCGGCTCACCGAGACGCAGGTGCCGGACGGGCAGGGGCGCCTGGCGCTGTGACCTGACGGTGACGACCACTGGCCCGTCACCGGCACCATCGACGACCCCTTTGCCAGCATCGGCCGCGCCACTTTGGAGGGCGTCGCCGGGCCCGGCGATCGCATCCTGCTGCGCGGGGGGACCTACCTGCTGAACAGCGGTGCCTGGATCGGCGCAGGCGGCGACGGCGGCGCGCCGCTGAGCCACGACTACGACCTGATGAGCGGCTACAACGGCGCCATCGACATCCGCATGCCTGCATCGTGCCCAGTCGGCGGCGGCAAGTCACGCCGCTTGGACTGTATCGACTTGCGGAATTCGCCGGGCCAGGGGGCAACCGTTCTATTTGGGTTGATTGTCCTGATCCTGCCGCTTGCCCATCNCCTGGGACGGCCCCNNAGCCTCCCNTAGGCGCACTGAGNCNCGCCNGTTGCGCNCTTTGCCCCGCTTCCGCATCCAGACCGCACCCAAGGGTACTTAAGGATTTTTTAATCAAGCCTCGCCTAGGCTGTACCCGTCCGTGCCCCGGCAAGGTGTCTGACCTGCCTGCGCCCGGCGCCCGCCGTTCCTTCCCCCCGGTTCGGCAGCGCGGGCGCCGTGCCCCAGAAGCGGCGGGCCAGGCGCCGCAGCCGGAGCGCGGGCGACCACGCCGGGTTGACGCCGAATGCGCGCGGGGTGAGCAGCGGTTCAGTCGTGATGCCCAAGCGCTCGATTCAATCGGGTGCGGCTCCCGGTCTGGGTGGTGCATTGCGTGTATCACTGCTGTCAGCGATGCGCGTGGGCAACCGGGCAGTGGACGAAAGCGCGGAATCATCCACGCTCAATGGCAGCCGGCAGCCTATGTGGGCGACTGGTTGTGTGCGATACGCCGGAAGTGCCCGCAGGGGCGGATCGATCCAATATACGATCCCTATTGAAGAGTGTCCGAAGAGTGCATCCCGGAACCGCCTATGTATATGATCAAATTAATCATAAAGTCCTAAAAAATAATAATAATGGGCTGAATCGTCTTTGTCTCGGATACGCTGAGACAACGGATGAAGCAGGCATCGCATGTGCGCATGACGTGTCCGGAAAAGACGTTCGGAACGTGGACGCCCCGCGCCCATTGCAATTCCTCGATGTCAGGTCAACCGCAATTCGCAGGCGGCTGCTCAGCATTTTGCGGCCTTGCTCACAGTCTTGCTTCCAGCTGCCGGGCTAATTAATATCCTTATTCAAAAATAGGGGAACCGCCCATCAATTAAGTAGGTTTTACGCTTAACCACAAGCAGCTGAGAAAAGCCGCTTGAGCTTGCGCCGGTTATCGGCGTGCCCGACAGACGCGATCCAGCGCGTTTCAAACCAGAGTGGAGTGGCCGGATGACGACCCGCGAGACCTTCAGTGATCACCTCAGGCGCCACGGCGTGAGCCGCCGCAGCTTCCTGCGCTTCTGCGCCATGACGGCATCCGCGCTGGCGCTGCCGCCGGCGCGGGCGCGAGCGCTTGCCGCGGGCTTGAGCGCCGCGCCGCGGCCGAGCGTCATCTGGCTGTCGTCTCAGGAGTGCACAGGCTGCACGGAATCCCTGATCCGTGCGGCAGAGCCCGGCATTGAGTCCCTGATCCTGGACCACCTGTCGCTCGACTATCACCACACCCTGCAGGCCGCGAGCGGAAACGCCGCGGAGGCGGCGCGGGCCGCCGCCGTCGCCGAGCACTTCGGCGCCTATGTGCTGATCGTGGACGGCGCCGTGCCCACGGGTGCGCAGGCGGCCTGGTCAACCGTTGCCGGCGAGACCAACCTGGACATGCTGCGGCATACGGCTGAAGGCGCCGCGCTGGTGCTCTCCGTCGGTACCTGTGCCGCCTTCGGCGGCCTGCCGGCGGTGGCGGCAATCCGGGCGCCGGCGCTGAATCAAGGCGCGGCGAAGGGCGTCGGCGACCTCATGCGCGCGGGACTGGTGCCGCGCCGACCGCTGGTGAATGTCCCGGGCTGCCCGCCGGTACCGGGCGTCATGGCGGGCGTCATCGCACATTTCCTCGCCTTCGGCGCACCGCCCGACCTGGATGAGCTCGACCGTCCGCTCGCGTGGTTCGCCGAGACCGTCCACGACCGCTGCCCGCGGCTGCCGCACTTCAACCGTGGGCGCTTCGCCCGTGCCTTCGACGACGACGCGGCACGCCAGGGCCATTGCCTGTACGAGCTCGGCTGCAAGGGACCGGAAGCCCATAACGCCTGCGCGTCGATGCGATGGAACCTGGGCACCAGCTTCCCGGTGCTGTCCGGGCATGGCTGCCTCGGCTGCTCGGAGCCCGGCTTTTTCGACCGCGCCCTGGCACCGGGCGGCGACCGCTTCACCGGCAGCGTCTTCTACCCGGACGAGCCGCCCGCGGGCTGACCGGCGGCCCCGCCCCGAGTCCCTGCACCCGCAGCGGACGGCCTGCGGCGGCCATCGCCACAGGCCCGGGCCCGTCTGCGCCTGAAAAACACCCCAGCAGCACGCCGAGCAGCACCTCGGCAGCATCCGGAGCAGCATCATGAGCACCGTCGTCGTCGACCCTGTCACCCGCATCGAAGGCCATCTGCGCATCGAGGCCGAAACCGAGAACGGCATCATCACCAGCGCCGCCAGCGCCGGCACCATGGTGCGCGGGATCGAGAACATGATGATCGGCCGCGATCCACGCGATGCCTGGGCCATCGCGCAGCGCATCTGCGGTGTCTGCACCCTGGTGCACGGGATCGCCTCTGTGCGCGCCGTGGAGCAGGCGCTGGACTACCCCATCCCGCCCAACGCCGAGCTGATCCGCAACCTGATGATCGCGGCGCAGTTCGTGCACGACCATGTCATGCACTTCTATCACCTGCACGCGCTGGACTGGGTGGACGTGGTCTCGGCGCTGGAGGCCGACCCGGCGGCCGCCGCGGACCTGCAGCAGTGCCTGAGCCCCTGGCCCAACAACACCCGGGGCTACTTCGCCGATGTCCGGGACCGCCTGGCCGCCTTTGTCGGCAGCGGCCAGCTCGGCATCTTCGCGAACGGCTACTGGGGCCACCCCGAGTACCGCCTGCCCCCGGAGCTGAACCTGCTCGCCTTTGCGCATTACCTGGAGGCCCTGGACTGGCAGCGCCGTGCCGCCCGGCTGCACGCGCTCTTGGGTGGTAAGAACCCGCATCCGAACTTCGTCGTCGGCGGCGCCCCCTGCGCCCTCGACGGCAACCCCGGCAAGACCGCCCTGGACCGGCGCGGCCGGCGCGTCATCGCCGAGGTCATCGCGGACATGCAGCGCTTCGTGGACCAGGTGTACGTCCCTGACACCCTGGCCATTGCCGAGTACTACAAGGACTGGACGCTGCGCGGTGAGGGGATCGGCAACTTCATGACCTACGGCGACTTCCCCGACCCGGAGGTCGGTATGGACGATCCGGCGCGGCTGTTCATCCCGCGGGGTGTCATCCTCGGCCGGGATCTCACCAGCGTGCAGCCGGTGGACCTGGACGACCCCGACCAGGTGCGCGAGTCCGTCACCCACTCCTGGTACGAGTATTCCGCCGGCAAGGACGCCGCCCTGCACCCCTACGACGGCGAGACGCGCCCGCGCTACACGGGCCCAACGCCGCCCTATCAGCGCCTGGACCCCGAGCAGGGCTACTCCTGGCTCAAATCCCCGCGCTGGCGTGGTCAACCCATGGAGGTGGGGCCCCTGGCGCGGGTGCTGATGCTCTATGCCACCGGTCATGACGCGACCCGCGCGCTCGTGGACGGGACGCTGGAGCAGCTGCGCCTGCCGCTGTCGGCGCTCTACTCCACCCTGGGCCGGGTCGCCGCCCGCACCCTGGAGACCAAGCTCATCGCCGACCGCATGCCCGGCTGGCTCGACCGGCTGGAGGCCAACATCGCCGCGGGTGATGTGAGCACCCACAACGACGCCCTGTTCTATCCCGCCCGCTGGCCCGCGAGCGCCCTGGGCGCCGGCTACACCGAAGCCCCCCGCGGCGCTTTGGCGCACTGGGTGGTCATCCGCGACGGCCGCATCGCCAATTACCAGTGTGTCGTGCCCAGCACCTGGAATGCCGGACCCCGGGACGCGGCCGGCGTCGCCGGACCCTATGAGGCGTCCCTGCGCGGGCAGCCGCTGCACGACCCGGCCCAGCCCATCGAGATCCTCCGCACCATTCACAGCTTCGACCCCTGCATCGCCTGCGCCGTCCACCTGGCGGACGCCGACGGTGGCAGCCGGATCGAGCTGAACGTGCGCTGAGCGTCGTCTGCCGGGCGCCTGCTGCTGTTACGGATGTGTGTCCGTCATCACCTGAATCCTGCGGGGTATCACAGATGCATCTTTTTCAACTCATGCCTTGGGGCCGTGGCCGCGCATGGCCCATCAATCGCCCACACTTTCGCGCGCTCGGCGCCGGCGCCCTGCTGCTGCTCGCCTGCAGCGGCGCCATCGCCTGGCCCGGCTACGGCGAGGAGGTGGACGCCTTCTGCGCCGGCTACGACGGCTCCACGCCCTTTGCCGATCTCGGTGGCGGCGGCGACGGCTGCCTGCTCTGCCATCGTGACCGCTCGGGCAGCGGGGCCCAGCCGGGCACCTGGGACTGGTGGCGCAACCGGACCTTCGAGCTGTACTGCACCGGCACACCGCCGAACCGGGCGCCGGATGGTCACATCACCGCGCCGCTCGCCGATCAGCGCATCAGCGCCGGCAGCACCCTGCGCTTCGAGGGGGCGGGCAGCGATCCCGACGGCGATGCGCTGACGCTCAGCTGGGACTTCGGTGTCGGCACCGCCACCGGCCCGGGGCCGCATGTGGTGACCTATCCAAGCGCCGGCACCTTCACCGTGCGCCTCGCTGTCGCCGACGCCGATCTAACGGACCCGACCCCGGCCACGCGCCGTATCGAGGTGACCGCGGCCACCGGCTGCATCGATGCGGACGGCGACGGCTGGCTCGCGGGGGACGCCAGCTGCGCACCCATCGATTGTGACGACGCCGATCCGAGCGTGAATCCCGGGGCCGTCGAGGACTGCGCCGACGGCCTCGACAACGACTGCAACGGACTCATCGACGGTGCCGACCCGGCCGCCGTCGCCTGCGCCGGCTGCCTGGACGCGGACGGCGATCGCTTCAGCCCCGAGGGCGGCCTGTGCGGACCCATCGACTGCGACGACACCGACCCGACCGTGAACCCCGGCGCCGTGGAGGACTGCACCGATGGCCGCGACAACGACTGCGACTTCTACCTCGATGACACGGACCCGGATTGCAGCGGCGATGACTGCCGCGGCCGGCTGCTCCCGGATCCCGGCCTGGGCGTGCTCGTTGCTGTGGACCCGGGTGCTGCGGAGCCGCTGGACGGGCTGGTGGTGAGCGGGCCGATCCAGGTCTTCGTCGCCGACCGCGACGGCATCGAGCTGGTCCACTGGTTCGTCGACGGCGAGCTCGTGGACAGCGATGGTACGGCCCCCTGGACGCTGGGCGCCGACGATGAGGACACGGACGCTGGCGGGGCGTCGGGCTTTCTCGACACCCGGGAGCTGGCGAACGGCTGGCATGGCATCACCGCGGACGTCACGCTGAGCGAAGGCCGGCAACAGCGCTTCACGGCCGCCGTGCTCGTGGACAACCCGGATCGCCCCGGTAGCGAGGATGACGATCACAGCGACGATGACGGGGAGCGCGGCGGCGACCCCGAGGACGGCGATGAGCGCGACCGCGATGACGACGAGCGCGATGATGGACGGGACCGCGATGACGGGGGGGATCGCGAGGACGATGACGACCATGGCCACCGCGAGCGCGACCGCGACCGCGACGACTGATGGTGTCAGTGTGGCGCGCTGGCAGGCAACAGGGCGACTGTCCGCGGCGAGCGTTGCCGGCGGCGGCTGTCAACGGGCTGGTACAGCGGCGCCGAAGTCTGGCGAACAATCGGGATGGGTATCGCTGTCGGGATCGATTCCGATGCGGGCTTCGCAGTGCGCAGGACTCGTTGGCGTCACTTCGGCGCAGGAGAGCTAGGGCAGCACGTCGGCGACGGCGATGCCCCGGGCGTCCGCAGCCCGGAGCGGCGTGATCCGCTCGGACGCTCCGAGCACGGTCCGGCGCGCGTAGTCACCGCCGGCGGGCTCCCGATGCACCTCCAGCACGGCATCGACGAGGTTCAGTATCCAGTACTCGGGGATGGCGTTGCGGGCGTAGAGTGAGCGCTTGCGGGTGCGATCGAAGTCGAGGGAGCTGTCGGCGACCTCGATGACGAGCACCGCCGTCGTCGGGTGCGCATCGCGATAGTCGCGTGGGGTGCCGGTGACGACGGCGATGTCGGGCTCGGGCTCGGAGTGCCCGTCGATGGCGAGGGGCAACTGGGTGCGGACGTCGAAGCCACGACCGAAGGCGCTCCGCATCGCTTCTTCGGCGAGTCGCACGCCCGTTGCGTGCAGGCTTTCCTGTGGCGCCATGTCCAGAATCTCGCCATCCACCAGCTCTACGCGGGACTCCGGGTGGAGCCCGCCGGACGCAATGAGACGCTCGTACTCGCCCCGGGTCCAGACGTGTGGCAGGTGCGCGGCGGCGGGCATCAGTCGGCCTCGGGTCGGCGTGCTGAACAATGGGGTTTGGCTGCCGCCGCAGTATAGCCAATGCGCCGGCGCCTCCACCCGTCGCCGCGCGGCGGCCGTCCGCGACGGCGCGCTACTTGTGCAGAAACCCCATGAACTCCGCGCGGGTGCGTGGGTCCTCCTGGAAGCTCCCGCGCATGGCGCTGGAGACGGTGGTGCTGTTCTGCTTCTGCACCCCGCGCATCATCATGCAGGTGTGGCTCGCCTCCATGACCACGGCGACGCCGTGGGCGCCGAGATGCTCCATCAGGGCGTCGGCCACCTGGTTGGTGAGGCGCTCCTGCACCTGGAGCCGGCGGGCGAAGACGTCCACCACGCGGGCCACCTTGCTCAGGCCCACCACCTTGCCGTTCGGCAGATAGCCGACGTGGGCGTGACCGAAGAAGGGCAGCATGTGGTGCTCGCACATGCTGTAGAACTCGATGTCGCGGACGATGACCATCTCCTTGACGTCTTCCTCGAAGACGGCCTTCTTGATGATCTCCTCCGCGGAAAGCTCATAGCCGCTGGTGAGAAAGTCCATGGCCTTGGCCACCCGCAGCGGTGTGCGGCGCAGGCCCTCGCGCTCCGGGTCTTCGCCGATCTCGTGCAGCATCTGCCGCACCAGGCGCTCTTTGGCCTCGTCGTAGACCTCGTTGTCCGCCTCAGCTTCAAAGCTGTCGGCATAATGGCCGTCGGTGGCGATGCGCGCGATGCGCCCTTCTGCTGCCATGGTCGTCTTCCTGCTGGGTCGGTCGCCGCGGCCGGGTGGGGCGCCGTCCGCGTCTTAAACGCTCGAAATCGAACCCGGTCGCTGCGGCCGGGCCCCTGTGGTTGGCGCAGACATAGGGGCGCGCGCGCGGATTCCCATTGCGCTGTGTGCCGGCGGCTTTCTGGCGGCGGCACCCGGCTTCCGGTAGCATAGTGCGCTGAAACGCTCGGCCGCTGTCCACTCGAACGCGCGGGGAGACCTGTCTTCGGCCGACCACACTTGTGCGCGCTCGACCGGGCCGGCCGCCATCTACGCGAGCATCCGCAGCGGAGGCGCACATTTCCGCCTCGACCAGCGCCAGCCCGACCAGCGCCGGCCCGACCATCCCGGCTGCGCGGCCGGTCCGGGACTCGGCTCCTCTGCCGCGCCGGCATCCGCCCCCGGCCGGTCCCCTGCACGCCGACCTCTCAGCGCAGACTGCCGCGTCGGCCGGTCCTGACAGCACGCTGTGCCGCTCGCCATCCCCGCTGCCCCAAGCCCGAGGAAACAAGCATCATGTGTGGATTCTGCGGTGAGATCCGCTTCGACGACCGCCCCATCGACCTGGCTGCACTGGCCGCCGTCAACGCCGTCATGGAGCCGCGCGGGCCGGATGCGAGCGGCCTGTTCCAGCAGCGTCGCGTGGCCCTGGGGCACCGGCGGCTCAGCATCATCGACCTCAGCACCCATGCCAACCAGCCCATGGTGGACAGCGACCTCGGGCTCACCGTCGCGTTCAACGGCTGCATCTACAACTACAAGCAGCTGCGCGAAGAGCTCGCCGGGCAGGGCTATCGCTTCTTCAGCCACGGCGACACCGAGGTGGTGCTCAAGGCCTTCCACGCCTGGGGCCCGGACTGCGTGCATCGTTTCCACGGCATGTTCGCCTTCGCCGTCGCCGAGCGGGACACGGGCCGCCTCACGCTGGTGCGTGACCGCCTCGGCATCAAGCCGCTGTACTTCGCCGAGCTGCCGGGCGGTGTGCGCTTTGCGTCCACGCTGCCGGCGCTGCTCGCGGGGGGCGGCATCGACACCGATCTGGACCCCGTGGCGCTGCATCACTACATGCATTTCCACGCCGTCGTGCCGGCGCCCTACACCATCCTGCGCGGCGTGCGCAAGCTGCCGCCCGCCACCATCCGCGTGATCGAGGCCGACGGCACCACCCGCGAGCACGGCTACTGGGCGCCGACCTTCGAGACCCTCCCGGAAGAGCAGGGGCTCAGCTTCGAAGACTGGCAGGATCGCGTGCTCGGCGCATTGCGCACCGCTGTGGACCGCCGGCTGGTGGCGGATGTGGACGTGGGCGTGCTGCTTTCGGGGGGGCTGGATTCGAGCCTCATCGTGGGACTGCTGGCGGACCAGGGTCAGAGCGGGCTCAACACCTTCTCCGTCGGCTTCGAGAGCGTCGGCGACGAGGCCGGGGACGAGTTCCAGTACTCGGACATCATCGCCAGGCACTACGGCACCCGGCACCACAAGATCCATGTGGATTCCGCCTCGCGCCTGCTGCCGAACCTGCCCGGCTGCATCCGGGCCATGGCGGAGCCCATGGTGAGCCACGACGTCATCGGCTTCTACCTGCTCTCCCAGGAGGTGGCCAAGCACGTCAAGGTGGTGCAGAGCGGGCAGGGCGCCGATGAGGTCTTCGGCGGCTACCACTGGTATCCGCCCATGCAGGAGAGCACCGATGCGGTTGCCGACTACGCGCGGGTCTTCTGCGACCGGGGCCACGAGGAGTACCTGCGCGCGGTGCACCCCAGGCTCCACGGCGACGACTACAGCCGCGACTTCATCCGCAGCCACTTCGCCATGCCCGGCGCCGAGGCCGCGGTGGACAAGGCGCTGCGCATCGACCAGCTCATCATGCTGGTGGACGACCCCGTCAAGCGTGTGGACAACATGACCATGGCCTGGGGCCTGGAGGCCCGCGTGCCCTTCCTGGACCACGAGCTGGTGGAGCTCGCTGCGCGCATCCCCGCCGAGCACAAGCTCTGCGACGAGGGCAAGTGCGTGCTGAAGGCCGTCGGCCGCCGGGTGATTCCCAAGGAAGTCATCGACCGGCCCAAGGGCTACTTCCCGGTGCCGGCGCTGAAGTACCCCCGCGGCGAAGTGCTCGACATGATGCGCGACGCCGTGACCTCCCAGCGCGCCCGCGACCGCCGGCTCTTCCAGCCCGAGTACGTGCAGACGCTGCTCGCGGAGCCCGAAGCGCACATCACCCCGCTGCGCGGCTCCAAGCTCTGGCAGGTGGCGTTGTTGGAGCTTTGGCTTCAGGAGCAGGGCGTCTGAAGGCAGTACCAAGGACGCCTTACGGAGTACGACGGGGCCGCGTCGCACCGGTAGCCGGCGCCCCGAACTTCGTACGCCGTACCAACCGCGAGAGCGCCGACGTCCAAGCAGTAACAAAACGGGACGAGAGGACAATTGCATGACCAGCCCAAGAGACAGCATCCACCACCGACTGGAGCGCAAGCGCGGCCCCTCGGTGAGCAGCTGGGACAACAAGCCGCGCAGTGACGACGAGACTTGGTCCGAGACCGTCATCGACTGCGGCTGGGGCCGGCTCATCTTCGGTCAGACCTTCAACGACCCCCAGCGCCTCGCCCGCTCCCTGCAAGACGAGCAGCAGGGGCGCCGCGACGTGGCGCTCTACCTGCGCGACCCGCACGTGGTGCTGTCCTACGCCCCGCAGGACCTGTTTCTGGACCCGTCACACACGTTCCGGCTCTGGTTCGAGCGTTACCAGTTCACACAGCGCCGCCCCCGGGGCTTTGTGGTGCGGCTGCTCACCAGCCACATGGACGCGGAGGCGGCGCACCGGCTCTATGCCTCACGCAAAATGGTCCCGCCGGACCCGGACTTCATCTTTCGCCAGCGCGCCTCCCGGGTGCTGCACTACTGGGTGGCGGAAGACCTCCAGGACGGGGCCATTCTCGGCGTCGTCTGCGGTGTGGACCACGTGGAGGCCTTCGGCGACTACGAGCGCGGTGCGAGCCTCTGGGCGCTGTGCGTGGACTCGCAGGCACCCTATCCGGGCATCGGCGAGATGCTGGTGCGACAGGTTGCGGAGTTCTACCACGCCCGAGGGCGCGCGTTTCTGGACCTGTCGGTGATGCACGACAACCGCGGCGCCATCCGGCTGTACGAGAAGCTCGGCTTCGAGCGCGTGCCGGTGTTCGCCCTCAAGAACAAGAACGCCTACAACGAGCCGCTGTTCATCGGCAAGCAGCCGGAGACCAACCTCAACCCCTATGCCACCATCATCGTCAATGAGGCGCGCCGGCGCGGCATCGGCATCGAAGTCATCGACGCCGAGGCGGGGTATTTCGCGCTCAACCTGGGCGGGCGGCGCATCGTCTGCCGGGAGTCCCTGTCGGAGCTCACCACCGCGGTGGCCATGAGCCGTTGCGATGACAAGGCCGTGACCCAGCGCCTGCTGCGCCGCGCCGGGCTCAAGGTGCCGGCGCAGTGCGCATTCGAGGCCCTGGACCAGGCGGAGGCGTTTCTCACCAAGCACAAGCGCGTGGTGGTGAAGCCCGCCCGCGGTGAGCAGGGCGCCGGCATCAGCGTGGACATCCGCTCCGTCGCCGAGCTGGAGCGCGCCATCGCCGCCGCCGAGCGCATCTGCGAGACGGTGATCCTGGAGCAGTTCTGTGAGGGCGACGACCTGCGTGTCATCGTCATCGACTTCGAGGTGGTCGCCGCCGCCATCCGTCGCCCGGCCCATGTGGTGGGCAACGGCCGGAACACCGTCAACGAGCTGATCCAGATCCAGAGCCGGCGGCGCCGCGCCGCCACCGGTGGCGAGAGCTCCATCCCGCTGGACGACGAAACCGAGCGCTGCGTGTCCCAGGCCGGCTACCGCATGGAGGACGTGCCCCCGGAAGGCGAGCTGCTGGTGGTGCGCAAGACCGCAAACCTGCACACCGGCGGCACCATCCACGACTGCACCGATCAGCTGAGCCCGACCCTGGCGACGGCGGCGAAAAAGGCCGCACGGGAGCTTGACATTCCGGTGACGGGGCTGGATTTTCTCGTCCCTGATGTCGGCGGCTCCGAGTACGTCATCATCGAGGCCAACGAGCGCCCCGGTCTCGCGAACCACGAGCCGCAGCCCACCGCGGAGCGCTTCGTCGATCTGCTCTTCCCGCAGACGGCGACGCGCCATCCGGCCAACCGAGAGTCGTACGCTTGAAAGCCGTCCCTATCGATTCCGAGTACCTGCTCGACGTTCTGCTGCGGCTGCTGTTCACGCCGAGCCCGTCCGGCTACACCGACCGTGTGGTGCACCTGGTGTGCGAAGAGCTGGAGCGCATGGACGTGCCCTTCGAGCTCACCCGCCGCGGTGCCATCCGCGCCACGCTCAAGGGCGAGGCGGAGCGCCCCAACAAGGCCGTCGTTGCGCACATCGACACCCTGGGCGCCATGGTGAAGGCCCTGAAGCCCAACGGCCGGCTGCAGCTGGTGCCCGTGGGCCACTGGAACTCGCGCTTCGCGGAGGGTGCGCGCTGCACGCTGTTCACGGACCACGGCCAGCACCGCGGCAGCATCCTGCCGCTCAAGGCCTCCGGTCACACCTTCGGGCCGGAGATCGACACCCAGCCCACCGGCTGGGACCATGTCGAATTCCGCATCGACGAGCGGGTGTTCAACCTGGAGGACCTGCTGCGGCTCGGCGTGCATGTCGGCGACTTCGTTGCCATCGACACCTCGCCCGAGGTCACCGCCACCGGCTTCATCAATTCCCGCCACCTTGATGACAAGGCCGGCGCCGCCCTGCTGCTCGCCGCCACCAAGGCCGTGAAAGAGCAGGGCGTCGAGCTGCCGGTGGACTGCCATCCGCTGTTCACCATCTCCGAGGAGGTGGGCTCCGGTGCGTCGGCGGCACTGCACCAGGACGTGGCCGAGATGCTCACCATCGACAACGGCACCACCGCCCCGGGTCAGAACTCCAGCGAGTTCGGCGCCACCATCTGCATGGCGGACATGGGCGGGCCTTTCGATTACCACCTGACCCACCGCGTCATCCAGATCTGCCAGGAATTCCAGATCCCGCACCAGCGCGACGTCTTCAGGTACTACCGCTCCGACAGCGCCGCCGCGCTGGAGGCCGGCAACGATGTCCGCACGGCCCTGGTCACCTTCGGCATCGATGCGAGCCATGGCTACGAGCGCATCCACCAGGAGGCGCTGGAGTCCATCGCCAGGCTCGTCGCCATCTACATGCAGTCGCCGCCGCTGTACGCCCGCGACCGCTTTGAGATGGGTCCACGGGCGGGCTTCCCGACGGTGCCTGGGTGAGGCAGGGGCGAGGGGCGAACGGCTTGCCCTTCCGCGCTCGCCCTGCGCGTGGCGGCCTTGATCACGACTCCGTCCATGCGCGGGCCTACCCTGCGTAGTCAGGGCTTCCAGCCCTGATTGTGTCAGGCCAGGATGGCCTGACTTCGCAGTCAGCGGCCAAGGTGGTCGGCGTTATGATCAAGGCCCGCGTGGCACCGCGCCGAGACTGGACAAGCATGCCGCATAGCCCGATCTTCACAGGCTGCCCCCCGGCATTGGAGTGGATGGATGTCAACGGTCACTTTCGACACGCTGGAGCTTGTGGAGAAGCTCAAAACCGCCGGCTTTGCCCAAGAGCAGGCAGAGGCGGTGGTGCGCGTGATCGCGGACGCCCAACAAGAGCTCGTCACCAGGGAGTACCTCGACCACGCCCTGCAACGTGAATTCGCCTCGCAGCTCGGTCCCATCCGCACGGAGCTGGCCGTGCTCAAATGGATGATGGGCGTCGTCATCGGCGGCCTCGTTGCGCTCATCATCAGGAGCTTCTTTACCTGAGCCCGGTGCTGCTTGCTGTCCCCGAACGCACAGCGCCCGTGGCGGCAGGCGACCTCCGCCCCGGCCGGCAACTGGATCATCCAGCCGATGACAGGGAACAGATGCAGGGTAGACCACGCCGTCGGCGGCGTCCGCCCCGACGCGCTCCAGGGTCAGGGGACTTCACGGCCGGGCTCGGGAGCTCCGCCCGCGGCATGTCGAGTGCCGCCAGCAGCGCGCGCAGTTCCCGCTCGACCCGCGCACGGTCCAGGGTCTCGGCGATCAGGCGTTATTGGATCTGCCGGTCCAGGTCCAAGGCACGGCTCCGGTCGCCGGCGCGAACGGCGGCGCCGAGGTCGGCGAGGAGTTGGTCCAGGGTTGGGGGCATTCGGCTCCTACCTCCGGATGCCTGTCCACACCGGGGCGATCAGGCCGGCCGATCCGTTGGAGCGGCGAGGTCGGTGTTCAGGGCCTCGATGGCGGCGCGTGCCAGGAATCCGGCCCGGGTCTCGTGGCGCTGCCGCGCCTGTTCGTCGATACGGCGCAGCAGACGCACCGGCAGCGCGATGTCCACGTGCTCGGTCTCGTCGGACAACAGCGTCGGATCAACCTCGGCCAGCGCCCATGTCCAGCCCGCGAGCTCCGGGTTGGCGCGGTGGACCTCCAGCGAGCCCGGCGGCGGCACGGCACCGCCGTCGTCGAGCACTGTCTCGACCCAAAGCGCGATCACCTCCGCGGCGTTCGCCACGGCCTCGTCCAAGGTGTCGCCGGCGGAAAAGCAACCCGGCAGGTCCGGGACGACGACGCCGAATGCCGTCTCGTCGCTGCCGATCTCGATGGCGATGGGATACCTCATGGCGCTACCTCCGATGAAGGCCTGCCTGCTTCAACAGTTTGTCGGTCAAGCCCGGACCGAGATCCTTCTTCGGGTGGGGCACACTGATGTGGCCCGGGGTGGTTGGGGGCGTAAAGATGTGATGCGAGCCCTTCACGCGTCGCAGTGTCGAGCCCGCGCTCTTCAGCCGGCGAATCAACTCGGCACTGGTCACCTGGGCCAGCCGATGCTCAAATGGAGGCAGGCGACGATGTCGTCTCGCTCCAGCTCGGGATGATCCGCCAGGATCTCGTCCCTGGTCATGCCGGAGACGACCAAGTCCAGGATCGCCTCGACCGGCCAGCGCATGTGACGCACACAGGGCTTGCCGTGGCAGATGTCCGGGTCGATGCTGATGCGGCTCAGGTCGGGCATGATGGATGTCATCCGGGTTGTCTGAATCGAAGATACCCGGCGCTCGGGATGCCGGCAAATGCGCGCTCCGTTCTCGGCAAGTCGGCGCCTGGCGCATCGTCGCGGCCCGGGATGCCGCTCCCAAGATGCGCAGCCGTAGGGTGGGCACGCCATTTGTGCCCACGCGAACCGAATCCCTTGGGGTCGACACCTTGGTTGTGTCCGCACGCGTCACGCGCGACCCCGCCGACCTCGGTCGCCAGGGCCGACGGCCAAATGCTGGGATCGCACACAACTGTGTGTAGAAGTTTACCCGTGGACCGTGCACGATTTCCCACCAACACGAGGCGCATGGGTAAGCGATGTCTGCGACGCGACAAAGCAGAGCTCACGCCAGCAAGACGCCGCCGGGCCGACCCGGCACAGCCCGAGCCATCCGCCGTCGGCTAGCCGCTCAGAGCCTGTCGCAGCTCCCACAGGCCATCGTCGAGCCGCACCCGCGCGAACCAACGTGCGGCATCGCCAAGCACCAGCGGTCCCTGCCTGCCCAACTGCTGAAAAGTGCGTTCGCCCGCCACAGGGAGTGGGCTGGACACATGCTCGCGCGCAATTGAAACGCGCTGCAGGCGAGCGCGGCTTTTCAGGCGCATGGCTCGCCCGCCCGACAGGTCGGTACGGCATCTCTGACCACGCCCAGCGGCTGCGTCCCGCAGGTTGAAACACTGTGCTGGACAAATCAAACGTGACACGAACCCCCGTAGGCCGGATGCGGATGTGCAATGGGCGACCTGACCCCGGCGGTGCGTGACGGATGTGCAATGGGCGACCTGACCCCGGCGGTGCGTGACCCCGGCGGTGCGCGCGGCGTCCCGCAGGTGCGGCACGCGGGCCTCCAGGAACCTCGGGTCGCTGCAGGCGGTGACGACATCGCTCGCGAAGTCCCTGAGCAGGTCCCAGGCCCGGGCCTGGACGCAGCAGACCAGGGCGCAGGCGCGGGCGGCGCGCGCGGCAGCCGCACCAGGTGCGCGGGACACTGGCGGCAGTCGCTGGCGCCGAAGCCCGCGAGGGGAAACTCGGCTTGCGGCAGTGACGCCAGCGC
>PR_CR_10_Liq_1_inCRDRAFT_1000340_pt1 | contig 29278 bp, 23 predicted proteins | sample PRCRCaboRojoPR_3_FD_10241 | JGI IMG/M metagenome (IMG submission 10241)
CCGCTAACTATGTCTCCTACACGGCTGATGTCTGTGCCTATGTCCAGTGTAGAGCACAAAAATCCTAAAGCCCCGTTCAGCAAACTCAATACTATCACTAGCCGTTCTGCCATTTATTACTAAAAGTCCCTAAACAACTTCCCACCTAGTTTAAGAACTTCTTCAGGGGGTATTTCAGGTGCTTGTGGAAAGTGACTAGTGTACTTCCAGTTCTGGGACTGGGTTGGAAAGCACCAAAACAAAATGTCGTCTCCAAATACCTGCAAAACGTTTTGAACTAACCCCATATCGTACTTGTTTTCCTAAGTAAACCTTACTATAGGGTAAAACCTAAACTTCATAAATGCCATAGAAACTCCCATTTCTTGGAAGTACTCAATGTTGGTGTTGTTCCTAAGTATCAAGTTGACTTGCAAAAACAAAAGCGTAAAGCAAAAGTAACTGAAAACTCCCACTACTATGGAGTGGTAGTAATAAGCCACCAGCAAAAGGATACTAAAGCTGCTTTCAGAGTAAAGCGTAAACATAACTACTAAGTAAGTGTGGTAAAACCCCGCCAGCCAAGTAAAAAACACGTAGTAAAAAAAGTTCTTGTGGTTGTTTAACCCTACACAGTTGTTTATCCACACACAGTGATGGTCCATTCTAAGCACACATTCTTTACAAGCTGAACAATGATGGGCTCTTTGAGGTCTTTGCTTGCGGCAGGTCTTGCAAAGGTCATCTGTTTCAAGGTTAGTAACTGTGGACTTCCGGACATTAGCCAAGACCAAGTTAACCATTGTAAACCACCAAAACACAAAGTGAACTCCCATATAAAACTCATAGTGATACTCTGGAAACTTGTGTGGGTACTCAAAAGCTTCGTTCAAACTAACGTAGTGAGCAGTAACCAGTGCGAAAAAAGTGTGTGCAATTGTGAACAAGTATATTTTGTCTACTTTAATCATTATTAACTTAGTTACTTGGGGGAGGATTTTCTAAGTAAAAGTTACCTTTCAAGTCTGATTGTGAGGTTCCTTCCACTTGTACAGATCTTTTCGAACTTCTGGTAAACTAAGTCTAGTTGCTTAACTAATTCTTCAGGGTTAGGACAGTCTCTGAACTTAATCGTTTTTATCACTGCGTTTTGGTAGCAACTAAATGTAACTTACTTGGCAAGTGTATGTGCAGCGTCGATTTCAATGTAGGAGTCCCCTAAGCAAATAAGGTTGGTGATGGTCCTAGTGTCGAACTGCTTAGTCATCTCTAGAAAGGCCTCTACTTTCCACTGATGGTAGTTGTTGGGGTGTTTGTGTTCGTACTCAGACCTAGCAGAGATCACTTTGACTTGCTCCAACACACTCAGGACTCCTGGTGTCCAAATACTTGAAGAGTACTCAACCCAGCCCCTCATTGCGTTTGTAATGATGTAGGTGCTTCCTAAGTTCATAGCTGCATTTATCAGTCTAACAACAGCTTCTTCTAAACTTTTGAGCTGGGCCAGTACGTTTTTGGACTGGATCTCCATAGCGTCTTCACGTGAGTTCAAAAAAGAAGTGCACAGAAGGGTGTCGTCCCAGTCAAAGATTATGATAGACTGTGACTTAGGCAGTCGTTGACTGGGAGGAATCCAAACTCCTTCTTTGCTCATTCGCTGCAAGAACTGCCTTCTGATCTCGTCGTTAGTTTTGACTTGCACGAAGCTCAAGTTGTACTTTTCATTAGAAGCTATTTTTTCGTGGACTTCGTTTTGGTTAGGCTGGTCTTCTTCAGTGGGTTGTCTGTAGCCTTCCATCCACTTGGGTACTTTAAAGTCCCTCACAGTCATTCCTTGGTACTTCTTCATAATTTCGCCTGCTTGTCCGAAACCGATTCTCGTCAAGTAAGCATTTCTGATGTTCCTGGCTTTCACAACGTTCTCGGTTTGTTCTTTGGTTTCTTCTTTGGGCGGTTCTTCTGAGGCTTTTGTTTGGACAGTGAATTTGTTCCCCATAAATGTTGCGGAATTTTATAAGGTTTGTTTCCTTTTTAAAGATCCCAAGTAACTTGCCTGTGCAGAGCCTGCCCAGAGCCACTGTTGTAAGACAAAAGTCCCCTCAAGTCCCAGAAGAAAACAGAGTTGTGTGGCTGACTAAACGTTTAAGTGAAGGCGGAGTGTGTTCGCGCAGACAAGCTGAAAGAATGATAGAAACTGGCATGATTAAAGTAAACGGCAAAACTGTTTGGGAGAACCTACAAGTCTCTCAATATAACCAAGTTGAAGTCCACAGAAGAAAAGACCTAAACACCCAAAACGTACCTATTAGACAAGACACAAAACTCTGGGTGTTTTATAAGCCAAAGGGCTTAATTACTACTCACGACGATCCTAAAGGCCGACCTACAGTCTTTGACTACTTAAGAGCTAAGAACTTCCCGGCTGAGCACGTGATATCAGTAGGGAGGTTGGACTACAACTCAGAAGGACTTTTACTACTTACGAACAACGGAGACCTAGCTAGAGCAATGGAACTTCCAACTAACTCACTGGAAAGAGAATACAAAGTAAGGGCTTACGGGAAGTTCACAGAAGAGCACCTTGAAAGCATGAGGAAAGGAGTTACTATTAAAAAGAAGCAGTACAGACCTATGGTTGTGTGGGTGCAAAGGAAACAAACCTCCAACACTTGGTTCAGAACTATACTCACTGAAGGGAAGAACAGAGAAATTAGAAGAATTTTTGAACACTACAACTTAAGAGTCAACCGACTGGTCAGGCTTAAGTACGGACCTTACAGGTTAGAAGGCCTCAAGCCAGGGGAGTGGACTGAAAGGACGCTGCACAAGTCTCTGCATAAACTTTTACTCAAAATGTACAAGGAAGCTGCTGAAGCACAGTAATGGTTAAATATGAGAGTTAGAATTAAGTTTGACAAAGGGATTCTAAGTGGCTATAGAAAGGTTTGGTGCGATGTGCCTGAAACTTGCAAACTTACTAAGGAATTTGTAGAGCACGTTAAAGGTCTTTTTGGGCTGGAAACTGAAATCGAACTAGTAATGCATGGGTATGTTGTGCCTCCTATGCTGGACTTTGTGAGTTTTGCTGAAGAAACTGATGTTATAGAGGCCAAAGTTCTAAAAGGAGTTAGTACTGAAAAGCCTAGCGAATTCAAGAAACTTCAGAAGCCCAAAGAACCTCAGAAACCCAAAGAACTCAGCTCTTCCGACACAGAACCTCAGAAACCCAAAGAGCCCAACTCCTTCGACACAGAAAGCTCAGAGGAACCACTAAAAAAACCCAGAGTCACTCAGTCCAAAAACTTACGCAAAAAAAACAAAAAAAACCCCAAAATAGTTCCTTTCACAGGTAAGCGAGTTGTATTCAACGAAGAACCCAAACCCAACAAACACTGGCTACTTGAAAACGAAGGGTCCAAAAAAACCTTTGTCAAAAGATTCGGGGAGTTTGAACCTTCCCAAGTGATCAAAGAAGTTTACCACATCGACTTCCAAGACTACCAACCAACTAGTCCAGAAAGCCTGAAGCCAAACGACGAAATTATCTTCAAAACTCTTGAACTAAACGAAGAAACCCTAACGCCCCAAGTCTCTGACTTCAAAAAAGGAAAAGTAACCCGTCTAGACCAAGACAAAGTAGAAATCAAGCTACTCCGAGAAGTACCCCCAGAAGAAGAAGAGATGCTCCAGGCCCTAGAAGTCATTGACGACACCATCAAAGACAAGTACCAACTCACCCTTGAAAAAAAGTGGTTAACTGAGTTACACAGCAAAGTAATTAATAATGGATCCTGATATCATTGAAGTTTTTGACATTGACTCAGGCGGAGGTATTTTTGCTGGGTGGAGAGTCCTTAGCAACAAGGAAAAGCGCAAAGAAGGCTACGACATGGAAAGGTTCCTTGAAGCTCCTCGCGAAGAGTTTAAGTGCATCATCTGTTATGGCGTGTTGAGGCAACCAATGGAGTGCGAGAATTGCGGAGTGCTTTTGTGTTCTTACTGCTCAAAAGAGTGCAAAAGCCACAGAGTGTCTTTGTTCCGACAAGCTTCTGACGGACAACACACCTGTCCAGTGTGCAGGTCGAACCAACTCCCTAAAGAACCTAGCAAGATCCTTTTGAAAATGATTGGAAGACTCAAACTCAAGTGCAAGTACTACAAAGAAGGCTGCAGTTACTCCTCTGAACTCTCAGAAATAGCTGAGCACCAAAAGAACTGCAGCTTCAAAACTATTAAGTGCGGCAACCCTGTTTGCAAAAACAAAGGAAAGCAGTCTGAGTACTATAAAGTTGAGTTCGGAGACGTAAGGACTCCTTGTCCTATGAGCTTTGCTGTGAAGATTCCGGCCAAGTTCGTGTGCAGTCAAGTCTGTGAAAAAGTAGTCAGAATGGAGTACCTTATCAAGAACCAAAGGAACCTTGACGAAGCCCGTAGAATGTTCCACGATGCTTTAGTTAACAAGTAATGCTAGATTTAATACTTAAACTTATCATTACTCTCTTTTTCGCTTATCAAGGTTCTTGGGCTTGGCAAGTTTTTTAGGCAAAAACAAAGCAAGCACACCAGTAAACACCAAAATGCTTCCCACTTGTACATAAAAAGGCAGTTCCCAGACCCAAAGCAGCACGAAAACAGCAACTACCTTAGCTTGGTCAAAGACGCTAGGAGGACTCCCAATAGTTTTGGCTTCGAAGGTCTTAATTTTGTCTTCCTTCAACAAGTCCAAAAGGACCCCTTCGTCCCTTTCTGCAGTGACGTTGTAAACCAATCCTCCAGAGAAGTAAAGCAGTGTAGGAAGTCTGTCTATTCTGAACCTCCTTGCTAGTTCTGGGTTCTCCTCTATGTTAACTCGGGCAACATTCACGTGCAAGTCTGGGTCTTTGTGCACCTTTTTGGCTAAAAAGCCCCACTGCGGCGAAAACAAGTCACACGCGTTGCAGCCTGGCTGGTAAAAATATACAAACCAGTCCCCTGTGGTGGCCCCTGTGGAAGCTTGTGTTTCGTGTTCGAAGTTGTTGTCGTTGAGTACAACAGAGTGCTTGTCCTTAATGGACTTTATTCTCTGGAAAGCTTCTTGAGGCGAAATATCCATTTCGAAAGGCATAGCAAACCCTAGTGCCAAAACACACAAGTACACTAGTTTCATTTATAACACGTGGACATTTTGGGTTTTAGTTATTATTCTCTGCAGCAAAGTCTCCGAAAGAAAACAACTCTTGGTCGCTGGTAGCTCGGTCGTCCAGGATGTTGTGGTAGGCAAAAGGCCTGCAGTGGACTTCTAGGTTTGGCTCTTCAAAGTCCCCGAAGAAGTAAAGCAGCATTCCTTGAGTCTTGTTGAAAAAAGGGTAAACTTGGGGCTTGAAGTACCTTTGGGGGTCATACTTCTTTGCTATTTCTTTGGCAGAGTTGAACTTTAGGTATTCGTAGTTCTCGAGTTCGTAAGTCACTGGGCTGAAGTCTACCTGAGGAGGCATCTGTTCTTGTTCCATCAGGTACTCTTCAATGTGCTCCAAGCCTCTGTTGGAAGCTTTTTTGAGTGAGTCGAAGCCGTAAGCATCTTCAGCAGACAAGTCAGCTCCTAACTCCACTAGTTTCTTGATGGCAGGAGTGTGGTCATTCATAACAGCAAGCATAAGGGGAGTGTTGCCTTCTTTGTCCCTAGAGTTAATGTTAGCTCCTAACTTGCAAAGGAACTCTATGATCTCCACCCTTCCAAGTGCAGCAGCCAAAGCCATAGGAGTGTAGTCTCTGTCAGTGATTCTCTTTTCCAAGTTAAAGTTTCTGTTAACTACTTGGTTCAAAAGGTCCATGTCGTCTTGGCATATAGCAACTTTGAGTTTGTAAGAATCTGAGTGAGGAAAAAAGGACTGCTGGTCAAAGCTGCTCCACTGAGTTCTGGCGTGCTGTCTAAAACCAAACTCATAAAAAATAGTAAAAGGAAAGAACACGTTGCCTCCGTTTTCAATAGGAATGTACTTTAAAAGCTTCTCTGGAATGGCGTGTCTGTGTGTGAACTTGAACCTGTCTGAGATGCCCCAGATCCAAGTAAACGCCAAAGTAGCAGCAGCCATTCCAGTAACAGTTCTTAAGAAGTCGTAAAGTCGGCCTTCAACTAACCAGTTCCTGTAAATTTTCAACAAGTCCACTGGGCTGGGCATAATAATATGGGGAAACGAGTTGGATCCTACGAACTAAAAAGCAAACTGGGAAAAGGTACCTTTGGTACAGTTTACTTGGGCAAACATCTGCCTTCCAGAAACAAGATTGCAATTAAAATGATCAGTCGCCAAGGCCTAAGGCAAGACCAGCAAAATCGCTTGGAGCAAGAAATCCTTTGCCAGCGCTCAGTTGAAAGTGAACATATTGTTAAGCTCATTGACGTCCAAAAAACCGACAACAACTTTTACTTGATTCTTGAGTACTGCGCAGGAGGCGACCTGGGCCAGTTCATGCAAGAAAACGGCCCCGTGGAAGAACCAGTTGCCCAAAGATGGATGCAACAACTCATTTCGGGTCTTAGAGCGCTTAAGGAAAAAAGCATAATCCACAGGGACCTTAAACTCCAGAACATACTTATGTCTGAAAACTCCACCTCTGCCGTTCTCAAGCTAGCTGACTTCGGCATGTCTAGGTTCTTGGAAGATGACTTGGCCCAGTCTTGGCTAGGAACTCCTTTGTACATGGCACCTGAGTTGTTCACCAGAGAAGGAGGTTATGACATGAAGGCTGATGTGTGGAGTTTAGGGATAGTGTTTTTTGAAATGCTTACTGGAGAAGCCCCTTTCAGGGCCAAGCGCAAAGAAGAAATTCCCAGGGCCCAAAAAGAACTAAAACCACTTCCAAGTAACTTGTCAGCCCTTTGCCAAGACTTGCTTCAGAAAATGCTTACTTACAACTCGAAACAGAGAATTTCTTTGGACGAGTTGTTTGAGCACCCTTTCATAAAGTGTGACTCTCAAGACGACTTAAGCATCAAAGCTTCCAGAGGCTCCTCAGAAGCTAACCTTTCAGAGACCTCAGCAGTGAATCCTTTCAACGAAAGCACTAACCAAGACTACACAGAAGACTTTGTTATTCTGGACAACGAAGAGTCCTGCACTGACTTTGTGTTTTTGGCCAAAGACAACCACCCAGCAGTGAACTTTTCAGAGGTGTCGCATACTGTGGAGGGACTTATAGAGACTTCTTTTATAATATTCCGTCTTGCTGACAAAATCAAGGAAGAACTCTTAGGGAGTTTTGCTCTTTACGTAAAAGGAACTATTTTGGTGGCGGAAGCCTTGCAGTTTTCTCAGGACATCATTGAGAAGCACAACTTAACTCGGTCCACACAACCTTCTTTTTTCGACCAGTTCGACAAAGCCAAAGAGTTGTTTCTGGACTTCGAGTCTAAAACTGAAGAATTATACAAAGAAGTAGAAATACTGCTTTCAGCCCACGACATCGCTAGACTCCACTGGGTGTACTCTGTAGGCCCTCAAGGACTTGCAGACAGCCTCATTTTTAACTATACCATCAACATATGCAAAGAAGCTGCCCACGACGAGTACATCAAGAACCTGCAAGCCAGCAAAGAAAGGTACCAAGAAGCTGTGGTGCTCCTGGACTTACTTTGCAAAAACAAAGGCAAAACTAAGTCTGAAGACTGGGAAAAACTTGAGGCGTTCAGAACGGAAACAAGACGAAGACTAGATACCGTGAACGTCAAGTTAGCAACTGCGTAATGTAACTATATGTCCATATAAAAATGGGAGAAGAGTTAGTGCCTCCAGACTTCATTTTAAGTCCCAGACTTTTTGAAGCCACTTTCATCAACCGAGAAAACTACCCCCGTTTAAGGCAGATGGCTGTAGACGGCAACCTAGGGTCTCTGCACAACAGGTTCGTGAGCTGGCGGATCTTGCTGGGAATCCTTCCAGAAAAGGGTTCCCTTCAAGACTGGATCCAAACTACCAGGAACTTACGAGAACAGTACCGCCAACTCAAAGAGTCCCAAACTGTAAGTTCCACACAGAAAGTCACTACTGAAGACCTGGACCCCACAGTTTTCAACCCCCTTTCTCCCGTTTCAGACGTAAGGCCTAAACTAGAACCCTTGGAACAACTTTTACGAAGACAACGAACTCAAAGAAACCATTATGAAGGACGTAGAGCGGACTTTCCAAGAACGCCCTTTGTTTCTGTTAGAAGAGGTCCAAAAGATGATGACTAGTATTTTGTTTACTTGGTCCAAAGAAAACTCAGAAATATCCTACAAACAAGGCATGAACGAAATCCTAGGCATCTTGTTGTTTGTGGCTTACGCCGAAAGAGCCCTAGAGCCCCTAGACATCTCAGGGCAAGCAGCCCAGTACTTAAGAGTCCTCAACTCACCTGAAGACATGGAAGCTGACATCTACTGGATGTTTAAGAGAGTTATGGAGTTAGGCCAAGCAGACCTGTTCAACCCAGTAGTCAACCACCAAAAACGCAGAGTCACCAAAAAGGAAGAACTCTTTTCTTGGGACCAAGAAAGGGAAAAGAACGACCTTGTCAATCAAGACAAAAGTAACCAAGAAGGCATCTCTGCCATACTCAAAAGGTGCCACAGAATCCACCACAGAATCCTCCAAACTGTCGACAAAGAACTCTACAACCACCTTGAAAAGAACCAAATCGAACCCCAAATGTACCTGCAGAGGTGGCTTCGGTGTATGCTGAGTCGTGAGTTCAACCTGGCAGACACCTTTACAGTTTGGGACGGAGTTTTTGCTTTAATAGGAACTGTCAGAGAAAACAAAAGCGAAAAAACTGTAGGCAAACTTAAGTTTGACGAAGAACTAGTAATGCTGGACTTTGTGTGTGTGAGCATGATCATCTTTGTGAGGGAGTTCTGTAAGTTTCTATTTAGTGTTGCAAAACGACTCCACTGGTATCCTTAGGAGACTCCTGAAGTTCCCTCCTGTGGAGGACGTACACATACTGGTTTCCATGGGAGTGGCCTTTAAAGACAGAATTGTAGGAGGGGCCGGGCCTGCTCCTTTGGTTCCTAAGAAGCCCGAACCTGCTAGAGAACCTCTTAGAGAACCTCTTAGAGAACCTGAAGTCTCCAGAGAACCTCCCAAACAAGACATTGACCCCCTTGCCAACCCTCTTGCAAAAAGCACCTCTGCACCTTCCACCAAACCCATCAGTGCTTCTCCAGACACTTTACCCGATCCGCTAGGCGGACCTACTAAAGCCCCTGCAAAAGAACCTTGTGAACAAGAACTTCCAGGAGAGCCCAAGTCTTTGTTAACTGAGGTCCCCAAAAGCAACAACCCAATGCTAGAAAAAGTCAACATAGTAGTGAACTTACTCAAACAACAAACTGCCACCAACAAACTAGACGAGTTGAAAATGCTAAAAGCTTTAGATACACTAAACCTTTTAAAAGACGACATCGTCAGAGAAATGGCGAAAAAGCAAGTCTCCTCAGTTCCGAACCCTCTACGTAGAGTATAAGTGTTTAAAAATAATTAAGATGGAAGAGTTCATCAAAAAGCACGAACTCCAACTCTACAGCATAGGGTTTCCTAAAGAACTCAACGAAATGCTTTACCAGAAACTCACTTCAGAAACCTTTGACACTGGCAATTTCTTCCAAATAGCCAAAAAAGTAGACGAAGAAGACAACTTTGTAGCCCAAGAAGTCAACAGCCTCCGGAACATCCACCCACTTTCGTGTGTGTTTTTGGTAGACCACGCTTGGACTACTCGACTCTCTGACATGCGCAAAGCACTTAAGTCAAACCCAAACCTTAAACACAGAGTAGAAGGCATCACTAAACTTAGGCCTAAACAAGACTTGCCTGGAATCCAAGTTCCAGAACCCACCCCAGTATTTACTCAAGGCAGTGTGGACCTAGACGAGCAAGGCTTGTCTTCAGTACCTAGCATTCCTCAAAACACAACTATGCTTAGTTTGTGGGGAAACAACATCAGCAGTCTGGAATCCTTAGAACCATTCATGCAGGGTCTCAAAGCTCTGTGGCTTAACGACAACCCTGTGAGTCAAGAAGAAGAAGCATTATTTGAGCATATAGAAGAGAACTACAGAAGTATAGAAATACTCAACAGTAAACTTACGACCAATGCTGGAATATGGGCTTTGCAGTTCTTAACTAACTGTTTAGAGTTAGAAGGAGTGTTCCACTTAGACTTGTCTGACCGAAAAATCAACAGAATCAGCACCAACATCCTCCAGAAAGTCAACAACATAAAGTCAATAGACGTCTCTGGAAACATCCTTACAAACGAGTGGCTAGAAGCTTTAAAGAACCTGCCTCACCTTAAAAAGATAAAAGTTGACCAGAACTACGAAGAACTGCTTTGGACTTGCATAGAAGAGTTCCAGTCACTTAAGTACTTAAACGAAAGAGACGTTAAGAAAGACAAGCCTGAAGACGTAGACTTAATCCTGGAAGACATATGGAGAGTTTTAGGCAGCTACAGACTAGTTACAGAGAACGAGTACGACGAAACTTCTATATGGTACTTGCTAGATGAGCTGGGGTCTTCACTCACCCATAGTGATGTTCCTAACTTTGCTTTGCAGCCTTTCCTGTACTCGCCCTGTGAAGAACAGTCGATTTCTTATTCTTTGTTGTGGCCTGTTCGTCCAGTAAGCGAAGGAGATACTATTTACGTTAACTACTTGCCCAACATCACAGAGGAACAGTTTAGGTCGTACAGACTAGCAGTGTGGTTCAAGATTCCTCAAGAGCCCATTATGAAGCAGTACCAAGCCTTTAAGTCTTCACTGTCCACAAGTCCCCTTAGTTTGGCAGACTCTAGTGGAAGCCATCAACCTAACTCCAAACCCCACCTGAAAGTTGCGACTGATCTCGACTTTTTCCAAAAGTCTTTGACTGACTCTAGGTTTGAAATCTCAAGTTTAGAGCAAGCAGACGTGATTTGGACCAGAGGCCAGATTTTCTCAGACGACCAAACTCACTCTTTTTCAGACCAAGTGTTTATCAACCAGTTTCCTTACGAAGGGGCACTTGTCATGAAAAACCAACTGGCCAAAACAGTCCAAAGGAACGCAAAGGTTAGTTGGTTGCCTTTGACTTTTGACTTAAACCAAGAACTCCCAGCGTTCATGGGGGAATTCCTCAAGAGACAAGAAACGGGCCAAGACAACCATTGGATTTTAAAGCCTATTAACATGTCTAGAGGAATGGACTCTTGCGTCACTAACAACTTAGACTGCGTCATTCGGATGATGGAAACCGGGCCTAAGGTTTGCCAGAAGTACCTTGAAAATCCTTTGCTGCTCAACCACAAAAAGTTCGACCTGAGATACATAGTGTTGCTTAAAAGTGTGTTTCCTTTGAAGGTGTTTGTTTACAACAGGTTCTGGGTGAGATCTGCTAACAATAACTATTCTTTGGTGCACTCGCAACAAGACGACTACGAAACCCACTTCACAGTCATGAACTACTCTGGAAGAGATATGCAGCATATCCAGGACACTGAGTTCATCGAGGTGTTTGAAAAGGAATGCGGAACCCAGTGGTCTGAAACCCAGGCTAAGATTTACCAAACTATAAAAGAAATGTTCAGCGTTGCTGCTCAACAATACCCGAAAATGCAAAACCCTAAAAGCAGAGCTATCTACGGAATAGACATTATTCTCGACGAAAACAAGTTACCCCATGTTCTAGAAGTCAACTTTTGTCCTGACTGCAAAAGAGCCGTTGACTACTACCCTAACTTCACAAACGAGGTTTTTTCATGCTTATTCTTTGACGAAACTCTAAACGTAACAGAACTTTAATATCTAGTTCACTATAATAAATAATGGACTCTGGTAAAAAAGATAAATCCAAAACCCAAAAATCAAGGATTTCTGAAAACTCCTCACTCAAAAAGGAAGCCTCCAAACTAGAAAAGCTTAAATTCAAGGAAGCGAATGAAAACTATTTCCTTGTAGAAGTTCCTTGGATGAACTCTTGGAAGTCCTATATCAAGGGCGGCCTTCCTCCAGGCGTTATGAGGAACTCAAGCCTCAAAGGTTCTTCCATTCATCCCAGAAAAAACATTAAGTTGGGCAAAGACTATATAGCATTCAATCAGGACCAGTGGAACTTTTTGAAGTCCATTCACGGAGCCGAAGAGCCCCTGGTTTCAACCCTTGAAGACCTGAATGAGTTTTCCTCCCCCCAACAAACAGAAAGACTCAACCCAGCCTTGCTTCAACTCCCACAAACTATGATCACAAGTTTGTCTCCTTCTGCATCAGAAGTTGATTTGAACTTAAGTGGAATCAGTGAAGTTTCTAATATTTCTATGTGCCTGCCCCGTCCTGAACCCCAACTTCCAGAAGTCAAGGGAGACGATACTGAACCTGATATTGACAACTCAGATATTGAAAGCGAACCCCAACCTGAAGAAAAGTTTCGACCTATGCGGACAGTAAGTACTAGAAACACCAGCAACCCTCTAAGCGATACTGAACTGGGGTCGCTTTATGTATCTAAAAAGTTGGACTTGAAAAAAGTTAGGGTGGGAATAGAAAATTCACAAAACTACTCTTTTATGAATGCAGGAATGCAACTTCTCATGTGCTTAGAGCCTTTTTTGAAGTTTATAAAGAACTCGGTTTGTGAAGATCCTTTAGAAACGCCTACTTACAACTTAGTCAGAGGGTTCATGCTTAACGCTTTGTGGAAAAAAAAAGGAATTATAGAGGGCAACTTTGCTTTTGATATAATAAATTCTAACTTAACAGAAAAAGAACAATTTGACACACAGGATTTTTTGAACTACCTCATTAGACAAATAGAATCTGAAATGGGTGACAAAAGTCCTTTCAATAGAGTATTTGACGGGCAACTCTGCAACTCTTTGACTTGTGAGAACTGCCAAGGGACTTTCTCAATCTTAAGTCCTTTCACAAGTGTTGACTTGGAACTGAGCTCAAGTCTAAAAAGAAGTTTGGAGCATTTCACAGCTCAAGAAAAACTCTCCCAAGTCCAAGAGTGCACATACTGCTACAAACAAACTCGCAGGATCAAAAGAGTCCTTTTTTCTACCTGTCCTAAGTTCCTTATGTTCCGAATCAAAAGGTTCAGGGACCTTCCTTACCCCCACAAGGTTTCAAGTGACTTCAAGTTGAGAAAAAAATTTAATGTAAACGAATATTCCTACGAAGACGCAAGTTACAACTTGGTAGGTCTGGTAATCCACACAGGGACCTACGAAAGTGGCAAGTTCTCAGCAATCTGCAAACGGAGCAAAAACTGGTACTACTTCAAAGACAGCAAAGTCAGTAAATTCCACTCTGACGAACTACTAGACCAGAGCCCTTACATTCTACTTTATAAACGAATAACATAGTTATGTATTTTAGTAGTCTTCTTCCACAACCCTTACTTGGTAAATAGCCTCCCTAAGAACTTCTTGCGGGTCAGCAAGTTCTAAGCTAGGGTAAGTCATGTCTTTGTGTTGGTCTGTGAAGTACTTAGGTCTGCTTTCTTTAACGGTTTCGTCGTCTTCCACTTCAGTCAGCACTCCGCACTTAGGAACGTCATCCACCCACTCTCCTACGTAAATCTTGTTTTTCTCAGCAAAGTAATGACTGCCTTGGCCGTGCCTCATGTCTCTGAACCAGTACCCTTCAAAGTAGTCCCCAGTAGCCCTGGTAAGTGTTCCGTAGCCTTCTTTCATGTCTTCGATCCATTGACCTTCGTAAATGTCCCCGTTCGAATAAAGCATCCTTCCTTCGCCGTGTTTCTTGCCTTTGAACCAAGACCCGTCGTACCTGTCTTCGTTGGGGTAGAAGTAAGTGCCCTGGCCAGACATCTTGTCTTCTTCCCAGTCGCCTGTGTAGATGCGTTTGTACTTCTCGCCTGATTTGTTGACTAACTTCCAAAGCGTTCCGTGGCCTTCGCGTTTGTTGTTTGCCCAGTTGCCTTCGTACTTGTTTCCGTTGCTGTAGATCATTACTCCGTAGCCTTCCCTGACGTTTTCGTTCCAGTCGCCTTCGTAACTGCAGCTTTGGTACCACTTCTCGCCTTTGATTTTGCCGTCTTCTTGGGGCTTGCGCTTTTTGACCCAGTAAACACTTTTGTGGACGCCTTGTTTTTGGGCTTTCCGGTCGTTGACCTTCCAAAGTTGCTCCGTGAACAAGATGCTTGACTCAGACTGCGAAGTCATTTATAGATTAGATTAAATTATCACAGCAGGCTAGACCTAATCATCAGATAATATACACTCGCACAAGTTCCTACATAAGTCCTCTGTATCTATACTAGTCCTACTTTGGAAGAGGTTTTCGTTAGAGACGTCCTCGGTTTTGTCACTTTCCTGCCAAGAGTCTCTGAGTTCTTCTTTGGGAGTGGCCCTTTTTACCTCTATCCACTTGTTCCTTAAATAGTTGTTTTGGTAGTTGAGAAGCACCCTGTCTACGTCTTCTTCGTTCACAAAAGTTACAAACCCAAAACCTCTTGGTTTTCCCGTGACCCTATCGCGCATAACTACGCTGTCTTCAATTTCTCCAAACTGGGCAAAGTAACTGTTAAACTGCTCCTGCGAGATACTAGGCAGGAGTCCTCCAACAAAAATTTTTCTAGCGCGTTTGGACTGCATGTTGCCTCTTTTGGGCACAGCAGGCTTGCACTCCACCGTTTTGCCGTTGACTTCGTGTTTCCTGCCTAAGATAGCCCTGCAAGCCCGAGCACTAGACATGGTCACAAATCCGAAGCACCGAGACCGACCTGTGTCCCGGTCCAATATTATCGAAGTCCTTTCTACTTTACCGAAACGTACAAAATATCTCTCCAGATGCGCTTGAGTAGTGTTTGCGGTCAGTCCGCCTACAAAGATCTTCCTACGGAAAATTTGTTCGTCCGCATCAGTATAAGCCATTCTTTAGATTAAATTATAATGCTGACCAACCGTATTAAGCCTTTGTTTCCTGTTGGTTAATCACAGAAAACCCCTTAACTTTTTTTACATGGTAGTACTTTCCAGAAGGCGATGACCTGTAAACCGTCTCCACGAATTTCCGGTCGTGTGTGATAATTATTAGTTGCAAGAAAGGGTTCGAAGTCGCCAGGGCTGCTATGCTTTCGGCAAGTCCGTCTGAGTTGGCACTGTCCATGTTGGTAGTGGGTTCGTCAAGTGCTATGATTATGTTGCCTTCTGTGAAAGCCTGGGCCAAAGCTATGCGTATTAAGATAGAAGCTAGCATGCGTTGTCCTGCCGAGCACCTGCCCCTCATGTCGAGTTCTTGCTTGACTCCTCGGAAACAGATTCTGTAACTGTAATTAGCTCGCTTGGAAGTAGAGTTCAGTTCTGTTTTTATGAACACTGAGTGGATGTCTTTGCCTTTGTAGGTTTCTTTCCAGAGTTCCTCCAAAATAGAGTTTATTTGGTCGATTTTGCTAGTGTGGAAAGCAACTATAGCTTGGTCCAGGTAACTTAGCAAGAGTTTTTGTTCGTTTATGGCGCGTTCTAGAATTTCGCACTCAACAAGCAGTTCTTTGGCCCTTTGTTCGTGTTCTGTGAAGTGCTTTTGTTGCAAGGAGTTGAGTTCTTTTTGCAGTGCTGAAAGGCTTCCCCTGGAGTGGTCTAGTTGGGACTTTTTAGAAGTTTCTGTGAAAGTTACTTTGTTCAGTGCTTGGGAGTCGTAGTTGTCCAATTTGGTTTGGAGTTCCAGAACCTCTTGGTTTACTTCTTTTAGTTGGTTTTGGTAATTAAGTATGCTTTGTTTTTGGTTGAGTTTAAACTGAGTGTTTGAAAGCAACGAAAGCTTTTGGTTAACTGACTCAAGCAACTTGTTATGGCCAGTGAGTTGTTTTCTGGAAGAGTTTAGGTCTTCTGAGAGTTTGGAACTGACTTCGTTTAGTTTTTCTAGGTCTAGTTTTGCCTGGGAGTACTTTTGGGTAGACTCAGACAAGTTTTCTAAGTTTTCAATCAAAGAAGACAGGTTAGAGATTTTGTCTCGGTAGTTTTGTTTGAAGTTCAGTTTTTGTGACTTAAGGTCAGTAAGTGCTTGCTCTAGTTGAGTTATTTCTAGTTCAGTAGTTGTTAGTGTTTGGGTTTTTTCTTGGATTCTTTGGAGTTTTTGGTCTTTTTGTTGGATCAAAGACTCAATGTCTACACAGTTGCTGAGTGTTTGGATTTGTTTGTGGATGTTAGTTATGTTGGAGTGGCAGTTTTCTTTTTGAGTTTTGAGTTCACTCAGTTCTGCTGTGATGTTTGAGTAAGTTGTTTCTGCGTCACTTAGTTTTTTTTCAAGTGCTGTTAAGTCTACTTCTGGTCTAACAGCCAGTTGGTGGTTCAGAACGCTAGACAAGCACTTTAAGTTGTTTTCGCTAACTACTGACTTTACTTTGTTTAGTTTCCTAATGGTTTCTTCTAGTCTTTGTTTTTCAGACTTCTTCTGTACAATGAGGTGTTGGGTTTGGGCTAGTTCGTTGGTTTTAAGGGACAAACTTTCTTTGGTGCTGAGGAGTTTAGTGTTTAAGGCTGAAATGTCTTTTTGGTGCTTGATCAAGGGTTTAAGTAAGTCCATTCCTTGTAAGCACAACTCAATGCTTTCGGAAACTCTTTCAGTTGCTTTTTGTTTAGAGTTCTCTAAAGTTTGAATTTCTTGCTGCATAAAGATTTCAGATTTAACTTCTCCAAAACACACAGAGCAAGTTAGGGTTTCTATAGACTCTTTGAGTAAACTTGCCTTTACTTCAGAAGCAGTTACTTGGGCTTCCAAGTTGCTTTTGAGTTGGTTTTTCTTGGCTTTAAGTTCTTTGTAAACACTTTCTAGGTCTTGCGAGTCAGTCAGTTCCAGGTTGCTAGTTACTTGTTTAAAGTTGCCTAAACTGTGCTCTATGTACTTGTGGAGCTTGTCTAGTTCTGCTTGGCAACTTTCCAGTCCATTGGTTAGTTGTGTTACTTTATTGGAAGTTTCTTCACTGAGGTTCTCGTGAAACACTAGTTGGTATAAACAGGTTTGCATAGTTGCTTCTAGGAACTGCTCTGTTTCAAATACACTCATTTCTGAAAACTCAGGATTTTCCTGGATGATTTTGTTAACAGTTTGTTTGGCTTCATCAAAGCAAGCTTTTGTAGTTAGTTCTTTTTGTCTGGCTTGCATGTGTTCTTTGGCACTTGAGAGTTTTTCTTTTAAGTAACTAATGCTGCTTTGTTTTTTGTTTAAAAGTTCTTCTTGAGTTGTGATTTTTAGGTTCGCTTGAGTGTAGCTTTGTTCCCACTCAGCTAGGTCTTGGGCGAGTAGGTACTTTTTGTTTTCTGGCTGAGAAATTCCTAACTCTGTAATTTGGGTTTCAATGCTTTGAAGAGCTTCTTTTTCAGAACTTAAAGTAGCAGTTAAGTTGTGTTTGAGAGTAACTTTGGAGTTCTTTTTTTCTTTCAGAGTTTTCAGTTGGGAGTCAAACTGCTCAATTCCGGAAATCATAGTTTTCATGTAGTTTTGGAGTTCAGTTCTGGGGTCAGAGTCCCGTGTGATTTGTTTGACTTCTTCTTCGAGTCTGAGTTTTTCTTGGAACTTTTCTTGGAGCAAACTAAACTCAGACTGTGCTTGGGCAAGTTGGTGTTGGGACCTTTCCTTTTCTTCTTCTAAAGTAGAAATGCTTTGAGTTAAACTAGCTTTGGAGTTTTCTAGTTCCTTTTTCTGTTCTTCTAGGTACTTAACACTTTTGGTGTCGTCTTCTAGTAGTTCTAAGTCGTCCAAACTCCCTAGACTTTCTAGGTACTTTTGCATCATAGCTTTTTCTTTGTGCTTGTTAGTGAGTTGAGTGCTTAGGTTTTCTAGTCTTTGGAGTTTTTTCTTTTCTTGCGAAAGGTAGATCAACTCTTGTTCAGTTTCGTAAATCAAAGAGTTAAGTCTGGTTTCTTCTTCTAGCATAACTTTGATTTTGTCTCTGTTTTCTTTGGCTTGTTTGACCATTTCGTGTTTGAACTTAAGTTCTTCTTTTTTCTGACTCAAAACTTGTGACTGCTTTTTAAGGTACTTTTTTTGGGCGTCGTGAGTCTTTGCAAAGGCGTCTGTGGCAAAGATCTGGTCCAGAATGTTCTTGAGGTGCGTGCTGTCTCCAAAAGGCCACAAACTCTCATCTTGGTGGCAAAAAGTAACGTACTGAAGTATGGCGGGTCTGAGTCCCAAGAGTTCAGGAACGATCTTGTCCATGTCACTTACTCGCAGACTTTTTTGTTCAGCTTCTTCTTTGTCGTTGATGCTTTTAAGGATGTTTTCGGTCTTTTTGAGTTCAGACCGGTTTTTGTCCCGTCTGGACAAAATGTAGCCTCGAGAAATGCCAACTGGCTTGCCTCGGGAAGTTCTGAAGTTGAGTTTGACACATGCACTGGTTGAATTGGAACTATTAATTCTTGGATCTTGGAAAAAGCTTTTTCCGTTCTCTGAATTAGGCGGGAATAGCCCTGTAGTTGCTGCTTTGAGGGTTTCTATGATAGTGGTTTTGCCTGCTCCGTTGTGTCCCCAAATTAAAGTTAACCTTTTATCGAACTCTATGTAAGCCTCTGCTTCCTGCGAGAAACCCCTGACTCCGCTTAGTTTTAGTTTTTCCAACATATCTTTATAATATTACTCTAGAGAACTAGTTGGGCTAGCAAGTGTTAAATTTTAGCTCTTTGAATTGACAAAACTTGGCCGTTCTTATTAACACACTTCCCTCCTAGCAAAGGTCGCAGTTTTTCCAACTCAGCCATAAAATCGAGTTTATCAAGCTCAAGTTCCCCATGATCAACTGGCTCATCAGTTTGTTCTTCTTGTTTCTTTTTGTTCTTTTTAGTGGCCAAGCGCACATACAATGTGCACTTCCTACACCCTCCATTGCACTTTCTGCCTCCGTGTTTCATAAGCAACATCACCAAGTCACAGTGCGAGCCCTCTGCCGCCACATGCAAAGGCGTCCTTCCTAGTGAGTCGTGCAAGTTTACGTTTGCTCCGTGTGCCAATAATACCTCTACACACTCCAGTGAGTTGTTTTGAGCTGCTCTGTGCAATGCCCCTCCTAAATCTACTTCACTCAGTAAGTTAGGATTTGTTCCAGACGACAAAAGAGTGCAGAGTTCTTTTGTATTGTTCTCAAATGCGTACTTGTGGAGTTCTGGGTCTTGCTTTGGAGGTTTTTCACGTATTATTCCGCCACAGCATGGACAATGTATATGCACGCGATTTTCCATTTAATTTCAGGTCTTTTAAAACTCTATTCTACCCTGTATGAATTAACTTGCCAAAAGCATTATTAGAAACAGTTGTCTAGAAACTAGTATTTATTTGTGGAAGTAGTATCAGGAGTTCCTCTGTTTTAAGCATTTAAATTGCCATTTAAACTAGTCCAAACTCAAATTTCATATTTAATTCATTGGCTTGTAATAATTATGGCTGAAAGAGTGAAAGTTGGAGTGAATGGTTTTGGTCGCATTGGAAGGCTAGCTGTAAGAGCAGCTGTCCAAAGGCAGGAAGTGGATCTAGTGGCAATAAACGACCCCTTCATGGACGTAGACTACATGGTCTACCAGTTCAAGTATGACACGACTCATGGCCGCTACCCCGGAAGTGTTGAAAACAGGGACGGCAAACTCTGCATAGACGGACGCGAAATCGCTGTGTTTGCTGAAAAGGAACCAAGCAGTATTCCTTGGGGTTCAGTGAATGCCGACTATATCCTTGAGTGCACAGGAGTATTTCTGACCCAAGAAGGTGCTCAGAAGCACATCGAAGGAGGAGCTAAAAAGGTAATTCTGTCAGCACCTCCTAAAGACGACACTCCTATGTTTGTGATGGGCGTTAACCACGAAACTTACACTTCTGACCTTGCCTGTATTTCCAATGCTTCCTGCACTACAAACTGTTTGGCACCTATTGCAAAGGTGATCAACGACAAATTCGGAATGGTGGAAGGACTCATGACTACTGTCCACGCCTTAACAGCTACTCAGTTAGTTGTAGATGGCCCCTCTAAAGGAGGGAAGGACTGGCGTGCAGGAAGAGCTGCCGCCAATAACATTATTCCTTCCAGCACAGGCGCTGCAAAGGCAGTGGGCAAAGTTGTTCCTCAGCTCAACGGCAAACTCACTGGCATGGCCTTTAGAGTTCCCACTGTCAACGTTTCTGTTGTGGACTTGACCTGTAAACTCGAGCGACCTGCTAGCTACGAAGAAATAGTCAACGCTATGAAGGAGTATGCCAATGGTTCTATGCGAGGAATTCTCGCAGTGAATGAAGACGATGTTGTCTCTACTGACTTTAACCATGACATGCACTCCAGCATCCTAGACGTCAAAGCAGGCATTGCACTTAACGACACCTTCGTGAAGTTGGTTTCTTGGTACGACAACGAGTGGGGCTACTCCAACAGACTTGTCGACCTCCTCATGCATGCTGCAAAGACTGACGGCAAACTAGCTTAATTAATCAGTTAGAATTATGTGGTTTCAATCCAAACAAAAAATATGTAAATGCAAAGCACTCCCAAAATAAACACTAGTGCCAAAGCCTTTAGTTTTTGCTTAAGGGCTTTTCTGCGCAGACTTTTGGCAGTTGCTGTGAACTTCTTTATTCCATGGTTTAAGTTGTCTGTTTTCTTCATCAAGTGGTTGATTTTAGTGCCTCTTTCAATTACTTTTCCAATGTTGGACTTAGTGGACTCAACAGCACAAGACAAGTTGTTTTCGAGGTAAGCAAACTTATCAACTTCGTGCAGACGTTCAGGCGAGTACTGGGATATGAGTTTCTTGATGACTTCTGCAAAAGCACCAGCTTTGCGAGTGTAGGCTGGAAAGGACTTCCTCATTTCGTCCAAGAACTTTAAGTTGAGTTCCCTGCCTAGACTCAAGTCGGAGTAGCACAGAAAAGTTAGGTCTTCAAAGGTGTAGAAGTTAAAAGTTTTGTTTCCTTGAGTGTAAGTTTTGAACACTTGGGTTTTTTCAGTGCTTTTTAAAAGCTTTTTTGCAGTTAGTGAAAACTCGCCTGGGAACTCCGAAAACTCAGCTATTACTTCGCTGTCGCGTGCAACTAGTGCGTAGTGCACTGCCATTTATGAAGCTCTTCAGAATTTAAATAAATGTGCGACAACTTAGAAGACTTAACTAGTTTGCCTCCCTCTATTCAAGGAAAAGTCCACGGTTTGCTCAAAGCTGAAATAGGAAAAGTAGTGTGGGTTTCTGAGGGCTTGGATCCCTCAGGAATCATGCTCAGACTTAAGTTTTGGGGCGAGAAAAGCCCAGGCAAGATCCTTAAACCCGCTAGTTCTTCCAATTCAGCTTTGTCTTCTGTTGCTCTTTACTCAGTCAAGTGCACCCAACCTATTTTTGTCAATTACCTCAACGACATGGGAGTTCTTAATTTGGACATCATGGACTCTAATTGGCGGCTACTTGGAAACATCAAAATTAACTTGAAGTTGTACTTCAGAAGGGACCAGTCTTTAGCCAAAGGCAACTTAGCTTCTAACTTTGGGTTTTCTAACTTAGAAGTTGCTGGGGCTTTCCCTATACTTGGAAGTGAAGAACCTAAAAAGCTTGGCGAAATAGAACTTAAGATCTACACTGATTTTGTCAACTGGAACAAACAAAGGTCCAGCAAGGAAGTTTTGGCAAGCTTCCAAGCCAACGAACTTAAAGCTCATTTCGAAACATTGCCTGACACTCGCGTGCCCAAGTCTCTTTTAGACAAAACTTCTGAAGAGTATAGCCCAGAACCCCAACCCCAACAGTACAAACCCCAACCCCATAAAGTCACCTTTGAAAGCCAAAGTTCCGAACCTCAAAAAGTTCCTCAAAAGCACACTCCAGAAGACACTCCAACCTTCAGTACTGAGTGGGCCAAACTCAAAGAAAGAGGAGAACTCCTCAGGAACAAACTTGAAATCTCGGACGAAGAGGAAGAACCCTACATCCCAGAAGAACCTAAACCTCTTCCTACCATTTCAGAAATAGAAGCTTTGCAGCTACCTATGGACCCCACTGACAAGCCAGTTAAGGAAAAAACACCCAGGCCTTACTCAGACCTTACTTCAGTAACTCACTTGAAACTCTCCATTTCTACACTCACCCTAATGTGTGACTCCAAACTAGTTGAAAACAAAAACATCCACCTTGACTGCGGAGTGCCCGTGCCTTCAACTCACCAAAGCAAACTAACACTTCACACGGACTCTTTCAAGGTCCACTACAAAGGGGCTTGTGAAAACATCTACGAATTCAAACACGAGAGTTGGCACCACCTTGGACTGAGTGAAGGTGCTTTTGCAAAGTTAGGGTCCTCAACCATTAAGTTTAGACTCATGGGGACTGAGCCCAAGGGCAGAGCTCAGGAACTTGCCAAGAGTGAAGTTATTTGGGAAAAGGTTTTACTGTCTCCTGCCTTTGCTTACTCAGCTGTGTTGGAAATGGTAGGTGAACTTCCTAAAAACCCCAAAGCTAAAAAGCAACCTCTCCCCCAAGTAATTGCAAGACTCAATGTTAACTTCGAGTTAATTAGTCAAGACAAAAAGCAAACCGAAAAGACTGAAAAACCCCAAACACCTGTTGAGCAAGAACTCTTGCCCCAGGTTGAGCCGGAGTACAAGTCTTTCCAGTTGTACTTGTATATTGACAGTGGATGCCACTTTGCAAAAGCTCCTAACCTCTACGTTTCGTATAAAACCTTTCCAGACCCAGAACGCATCACCACTCCTGTACTGTGGGATTATCAAGACAACTTTCCCATCAACCACAAAATGCAAATTCCTCTTACTGCTAATCAGCACATTATTTCAAAGCTTTACTCAGCTAGCATAATACTGGAAGTGTGGGACAAGCCTGGTCCTTCCAAGGATGAACTGCTAGGTTTAGTTAAGCTTCCACTTGCTTTGTTTGGAACTGCTTTAGCTTCAGGTTCAGCTGCTTTCACAAACAGTGTTTACCCCTTGATTGCATTTGATGAGTATAGAGCTGTCCACAATTTAAGAACTGGCGAAGACGTCGGGTATTTAAGGGTGTGTTTGGCCCTGGGAAGTGCATCACAAGTCCATAGACTCCACTTGTCTCATTCCCAAGCTGTGAGGCCTGAAGTCAGTTATAAAAAGAAGCCCGAAATGCAAAATACTTCAGTAGGAGTAAGCATTGACAATGCCCAAAAACCTGTTGAAGAAGAGGTCGAAGAACCCACAGAACCCTTTAAGGAACCCTTTAAGGAACCCATTGACCAGACTCAAAAACCCACAACTCCCTTTCCCACAAAGCAAGAGTATGAGTTTGCCACTGAATCCAAAAAGAACTTAGTTGACGACTTTGAAGAAGAATGGAAGAAACCCCACATTAACGAAAGCATGGAAAGCATAGGGGACATAGCAAACTGGCTCAACGCCAAACCCAAACAGCCAGAACAAAAACCTTCAGAGCCCAAGTCGCGCGGACAAGTACTTGAAGAATTCAAACAAGCACTTGAAAGAGAACAAGTAAACCTAGACGAAGAACTTAAACTTGCAGACAAGTACAATCACGGAGCAATGTCTTCAGAGTCACTTTCGCACTTACTTAACGACTTGCAACTAAACATTTCCCCAGAAGACATACAGAGTTTCATTGACATAGTGCTTAGTGAAACAGCTTCTAACAAACGCAGAGTCAAAATAGAAGATATACTAGTAACGCTAGGCATTGAACCTCCCAAAGTCAGCAACACCAAGCACAGTTTTTCAGTCACAGTAGTGGACTTGTTTAATTGTTCTGCCTTATTCAAACTAGCACCTAACTCCACTTACGTCAAAATGCAGTTTCCTTACGAAGACAACTTTGTAGAAAGTGACTTGATAGAACCTGGGAGCAACATTAAACTCAACATGAAGTCAGTTCACTCTTGCACTTTGCCTAACGGTTCGGGCTTGGCTGAAGTTTTCACTGGCAAAACTGACGGGATTGTTGTGCAGCTCTGCAGAAACGTAGCTAGATTCCAAGAAAAGATTTTAGGGAAAGGCTTACTGCCAATCGAAGAAATCATGGACTTAGAACACTCAAACAAACTTACTAGAGTGATATGTTTGTATGGAGACAGAACAGAGTGCCTCCAGAACTATGGAAGTGAAATAATAGGTAAACTCAGAATAACTGTAGAGTACTCACACAGCTATACTTACGAGGACGTCGGAAGGTCTGCTGAGTTGCTTTATGAAAGACAAACCGAAGTTGATAGGATGATTCCTAGAAACAACGCACTTAACATGCTTATAGAAAACTGTGCAGAACTGAACAGAGCCAAAAAGTACTTTGACAGTCTAGGAATTTACCTAGACAGCAACTGGGAAGTTTCAGCTTCAATCAATCCTTTTGGAGAAGACGAACAGCTCAGTAAAACTTACCCTGAAGTTAAAAGTGCCAAAGCTAAATTCGAGCAAACAGTAAGTTTGGGAGCCAGGGACCACATTCAACTAAGCATTAACGACAATATATTGGACTACTTAAAAAACAAGTCAGCTGTTGTGCACTTAACAGCCAGCCACCCCTACCAAGAAGAAATACTTATTGGAACTGCCAGAGTTAACCTTACACCTTTGCTTCTGCAGTCCTTAGTTTCTGGAGAGTTCCCTTTGCTAAACGACTACGGACAGTTCATGGGCTACATTAGCTTGCGTATGTCCTTTATGCTTGAAGACAACTACCCTACCCAAGTTCCACACAAACACACCCAAGAAGCCAGTACTTCACCAATCCAGTCTGCAAAGCACTCGCCAGAGCTTCCTGGTTCCCCCAAAAACTCTGTTCTTAATCCTCCGCCTCCAGAACCTGACTCCGTGACAGTCCACTTTACAATTGAAAGTGCACTTCACATTCCAAAAGTAGACGGACTGCCTAATCCCTACGTGCAGCTTGCTTGGAACTCTCAAGTAGTTAAAACCCCTCCAGTGCTAAGAACTACTTGTCCGGCTTGGAGTTGCACCCACTCTTTGTGCTTGACTGAAGCTTTAATGAAGCCTTTGACTTTGGAAATTTGGCACAAAAGCCTCAACGACGAAGACATTAAAATGGGGGAAGCAGAAGTAGACTTAGGAGCCTTGTGGAGAGTAAGTCAGATAGACGGGTGGTACCACATTTACAGTGGAGGCAAAGAGTCTGGCCAAATCAAAATAAGGGTAGTTCCTATTGAAGACTTGTACGAGAAGTTTACGGGCAAACCTAGGAAGTTCGATGCAACTGTTACCAAAATTGAAGCTGCAACTAAGACTGAGCCCAAGAGAACCTCGAAACTCATGAAGCACTACGAAGAAAGAATCAAAGTGCTTGACAAAAGCTTAGCTGACGAAAACGAAGAAGACATTCTCCAAAAACACATAGAAAACATGAAGCACCTAGAAGACCTTTCGAGGAAACTAGGCAACTGGTTCGAAGAAAAAGGGTCTCCTAAAAGGAACTCCCCAGAAAGAAGTGCTGTCTTCAGAAGCACGTCTCCCTTAAGGAGGAGTCAAGAACTCACTTACAAGCACTCCGAAGGACCTTTAATCAGCGAGGAGTTTCACCAAACCTACAAACCTGAGTCGGAAGAGTCTGTGTTCAAAGAGACCTACAAACCTGAACCTGCATTTGAAGAGCCTTGTCTAAGTTACCAAATGCATAAGCCTGAACCTGAACCTGCATTTGAAGAGCCTCGTCTAAGTTACCAAATGCATAAGCCTGAACCTGAACCTGCATTTGAAGAGCCCTTTCCGAGTTACCACAAACCCTATGAGTTCGAAAGTCCTGTCAAAGAAAACCAGGAAGAAGACTGGGACTCAAGCCGAATAGACGAAGTACTTAAAACCATACAAGAAGCACAAAGTTTAGTGCCAGATGAAGAGCCAGTTGGTTTAGAATACCCAGAGGAAACCAAAACTGAGTTTTACCGGCCTTCTGAGTCCTACAGTATTCCAGTTCCACTCAGTCAAAGTTTCACTGAAATCGAGACTCCGCACTTTTCAGGATTTGAAAAGCAAGACACTTCGCTCGACCAGCTCAATGAAAGCATGTCTTCAAGCAAACTAAGGGCTTCTACCTCAGAAAAAGGCTCGCCAAAGCGTTCTGGAGAACTCAAAGTAGGGATGCTGACTCCTTCAAGGAGCTACAAAAGACCCCCTCTTCCCAAAGCTCTTCTGAAGGACCCTGAGATTTCAAGAATAGCTGCTATTATGAAAGGCAAGAAGTAATAAGTTACTACTTTAATGAAATATTTTTCCAAGCTTTGAAGAGTAGTTTAAGAGTGAACAAGCCTGAAAAAGAGCATTTCTTGTTTTTTATAAGCACTTCTCTGTGGTAGTCTAAGTACCTCCTAGGCACCATTTGGGAGTTGTTTTTGACTCTTCTTTGCAGAGTTTGTGCCAAGGCTAGTTTGAGTTGCTTAATGTAAGTAGGCTTTGGCGATTCAGCTTTCTTGGGCTTTTTCCTTCGTTTGACTTCGACTTGGAATTTGTTTTGTTTCTGGGAAGTTTCTTCTTCAAACTCGTTTTCTTGTATTTTAACCAAGTCTGTGCTTTCGATCTTAGAACTGAGGTCTTCCAAACGATACTTAGAAGTCGTTTGTTTTACGCAATTGGGTTTAATTACAGGGTTGGATTTCCTGAAAGCTGCTTGGCTTTTGTACCCTGAAATCTTGTTTCTGGTTTCTCTGATGTTTTTGTTGGTTTGACTTGAAAAGAACCTGTTTGGAGTTTTATAGTTTCTATTCGAAATTCTGGCCTTCACAAATTCAGAGTCGGACTTCAAAGTTTGTTTCTTAGGACTTGATACGTTGAAAGAAAAGTCTTCTTTCTCGTTAAAAATCACTTGGTTCGTGGATATCCTGTCGCTAAACGACCCTTTGTTTTCTCTGGTGCGCACCTTGACTTTTTGTTTAACCAAACTTGCTGGAGTTTGGGAGCTCTTCCTCAGGGCGTTTACGTCTAAACTTTCAGTTCTTTGGTGATTGAGTGAAACTTTTACCTTAAATACTCCTTTGTCAATTAACTTCTCAGTTTCGATGAAATCATTCAATTCAGTGTTTTCTGCCGGTTTTTCGGATTCGTAAAACTTCACCTGGGAGTCTGGACGAGTGCTTAAGGACGATGTCACAGGGTACTTTTTGTTTGCACAGCTCAGAAGAGGCGACTTCAAGGAATTCATCATTAAGTTCGGGGAGTCCGAACGCCTGCTGGGGGACAGGCTAAGTCTGAGATTGCTTTGCTGGGGACTCCTGACTGCTTTAAGTGCTTGCTTGATGGCGCTGTCTAGGTCGTTTTTGGAATTCTTGGGGTTTCTAAAACTAGATTTAAAACCTTTTCCAGACATCATTTAATTAGGTTTAGAATTACTCGTCATCCTCGCCTTTCTGGCCTTTGCATTGCTCTCCAAATGGTTTTCCGTAAAAGTGGGAGTAGTGGAACTTCTGAGTTAGTTCTCTTCCGCACAAGTAGCAAAAGTAGGTTTTTCTTTTGCAAATTTGTGACTCGCAGGTCATGAACTTGCACCCTTTGATCTTTTCACACATGGAATCGCACTTAGGACACTTCATCCAGCCTTCTTGTTGGGCTAGTTCAGCAAGAGCAGCATCGCCTTTTTCGTTCTCGAGTTTCCATTTAGCGTAGTCCTCACAGTTCCCGTAGTCATCGTGGTTCTTTTCCATGCATGAAAGACACCACTCAACTTCACAAGCATCACATGTGTACTTCTCCATACCCAAAGGGAGTATCTTCCGGAAAGGGCAGTCTGGGGTCAGACAGTCGAAGTAAAGCACATTCTCATCTTCAGGCCTCCAGTTGCGGAACCTGAATTCAGTGAACTTCTCATAAGTATCTCGAGGCAAGTTGCCTTGGAGAATGTTTTGGTGAATGGGGTCCTTGCAGTCAGGACACGCCATTTCCTCTTCGTCCACTCTGCCTTCCGTGATATAAAGCTCAGTCATTTGAATCAAGCAGTCCCTGCAAAACCTGTGATCGCAACCCAAAGTTAAGAATAAATTGATCTTTTTGGATTCTCCACAGATTCCACAAACCAGCATTGGCTCTCTGCTTTCTTCAAACTCTTTTAACTGCTTAGAAAACTCTTCTTGGCTTCCAAAGGCTGTGTGAATAACTTCTATAGGAATTTGTTGGTAGCATTTTGGACACAAAGAGTTCCGGGCTTCAAGCAAGTCCCCGTTGCACATGTCAAGTATAGTTCTTTTGAAGCAGTTGTCAGAGCAAAACAAGTGGTTTTCTTGACAAGGAAGGCCAGCAAAGTTGCCTTCATGCAAGTCCCTTTTCCTAATGCACTTTTGGCATCTCAAGCAGACTTTGGACCTAAGTTTAACGTGGACTTCCAAACTGAGTTGCTGGTTTTGGAGTTCGTAAGCAAGGCCTCTAAGAGTGCATTTAAATCCTTCTCCTAGGTCCTTAGGGGGCTTTTCTGAAAGTATTTTGCCCAGTTGTTTTACTTGGTCCTCAAGAACCTTCCTCTTCAACATATTTATAGATTAAGAACTGCTGGAATATCCTGCTGGAAGAGTTAACTAAGACAAAACGCCCATTTAATCCAAGGACAGAACTAATGATTATAATATAAATGGACTGGGAACAAATCAAGAGTTCTATAGAAGAGCTAATTACTCAGCGCCTAGGCGCTTTCCAAGAACAACTGGCTTCACAACGTTCCAAAATCCAGGAACTGACTGAACAACTAAGTTTCATATCTGAAAACGCGAAGAACTCTAAACCCAAACCAGGACTAAACTTGAACATACCTGGGAAGTCCCCGCACAACGTCCAAAGACCACAGACGTCCAGACCTAGGGACGGACACACTCCCGGGTTCACTCCCAACCGGCCGTCTACATCCAGCACTTCCAAGAAGAAGCAAGAAGACGAGAAACAAAAACAAGAGGAACTTAAACGCAAAAAGGCTGAAGAAATGAAAGCGAAACAAGAAGAAGCCAAGCGCAAAAAGGCTGAAGACGAGCAAAAGAAAAAAGAAGCCATGCAGAAAAAGAAAGAAGAAGAAGCCAAGCGCAAAGAAGAAATAAAACGCAAACAAGAAGAAGCCAAGGAAAAGAAAAAACAGGAAGAAGCAGAACGCAAGAAAAAACAAGAAGAAGCCAAGGAAAAGAAAAAACAGGAAGAAGCTGAACGCAAGAAAAAACAAGAAGAAGCCAAGGAAAAGAAACTCAAGGAAGAAGCCGAACGCAAGAAAAAACAAGAAGAAGCCAAGGAAAAGAAACTCAAGGAAGAAGCTGAACGCAAGAAAAAACAAGAAGAAGCTAAAAAGAAAAAAGAACCCGAAACCAAAAAGAAGGAAAAAGCCACCAAAAAAGCCCAGGAAGAAAAGAAAG
>PR_CR_10_Liq_1_inCRDRAFT_1000341_pt1 | contig 29276 bp, 28 predicted proteins | sample PRCRCaboRojoPR_3_FD_10241 | JGI IMG/M metagenome (IMG submission 10241)
GGGCGAGACGGTGCAGCCCACCAGCGTCCAGTCGCCGGTCGTCGCCGCTGCCTGCCAGTGGCCGGCCGGCACGACCCATTGCGGCCGCGCCCCGCGGGCGAGATCGGGGCCGAGCACATGCGCCGTGGCCGGGCCCGCGGTATCGGCCGCCATCGACAGGATCAACGGCGCGCCGGCGTAGTGGTGCCAGATTTCGTCGGCGTCCACGCGGTGCCAGTGGCTGCGCTCGTCGCGCTGCAGCAGGAAATAGATGCAGGTTCCCGCAGGCCGGGTGCCCGTCCCGGCCGGGGCGGCCCAGGTTTCGCGGTAATGGCCGCCCTCGGGATGGGGCGCGAGGTCGAGCAGGCGGATGATCTCCTCGGCGGTCATGGCGTCGCCACCTGCCGCGCGAGATCGCCGAAATCAGCCGCGACGATGTCCCAGTCGGCGTCCGGGCCGAGATCCTTCGTCTGGCCGGGGCCGTATTCGCCGGGCCGCGGCACGAAGCCCGTCCGCAGCCCCGCCGCCCGCGCCGCGTGCAGGTCGTCGTTATGGGCGGCGACCATCATCACCTGCTCCGGGGCGAGGCGCAGGGCCGCGCAGGACGCCTCGTAGACGACGGCGCGCGGCTTGTAGTCCCGGGCGATCTCGGCCCCGAGGATGCAGTCCCAGGGCAGCCCGGCATATCGCGCCAGCCGCGTCATCAGCGCGATCGAGCCGTTGGAGCAGGGCGCGATGATGGCGTGCTCCTTCAGCGCCGCGAGCCCCGGTCCCACGTCGGGCCAGGGATCGAGCCGTTCCCAGGCCCGGGCGAGCGCGGCGGGGTCCGGCACGCTGAGCCCCTGGCGCGCCAGCACGCGCGCAAGGTTCTCCCGGTGCAGGTCGTCGAGCGCGACGTATCCCCGCCGCCCGGCGCGGATCGGCTCCATGGCAGGGTCGTATTCCGCTCGCCAGGCCAGTGCGAAAGCCTCGGCATCCACCCCGGGCAGCGCCGCGGCCACGGCCCGCGCGATGCTTCGCCGCCAATCGACGCAGGTGCCGAAGACGTCGAAGATCAGCGCCGCGGGCCGCATCGCCGGATCAGCCCCTCAGGATCGACCGGCCGGCATATTCGGCGGTCTCGCCCAGCATCTCCTCGATCCGGATCAGCTGGTTGTATTTCGCCAGCCTGTCGGACCGCGCGAGCGAGCCGGTCTTGATCTGCCCGCAATTGGTGGCCACGGCGAGATCCGCGATGGTGGCGTCCTCGGTCTCGCCCGAGCGATGGGACATCACGCTGGTAAAGCCCGCGCGATGCGCCATCTCGACGGCGGCCAGGGTCTCGGTCAGCGTGCCGATCTGGTTGACCTTGACCAGAAGGGAATTGCCGCAGCCCTTCTCGATGCCCTCGGCCAGCCGGACGGGGTTGGTCACGAAGAGATCGTCGCCCACCAGCTGGCAGCGGTCGCCGATGGCGTCGGTCAGCATCTTCCAGCCCTGCCAGTCGTCTTCCGAACAGCCGTCCTCGATCGAGATGATCGGGTAGTCGTCGACGAGCGCCGACAGGAGCTGCACGTTCTCCTCGGCGCTCAGGCTCTTGCCTTCGCCCGTCATCTCGTAGCGGCCGTCGCTGAAGTATTCGGTCGCCGCGCAATCCAGCGCAAGATAGATGTCCTGGCCGGGTGCATAGCCCGACTTCTCGATAGACTTCATAATGAAATCAAGGGCATCACGCGTGGAGTTCAGGTTTGGCGCGAAGCCGCCCTCGTCGCCCACGCCTGTGGCGAGCCCCGCGGCGGACAGCTCTTTCTTGAGTGTGTGGAACACTTCCGCGCCCATGCGCACCGCCTCGCGGAGGGAGGTCGCGGCGACGGGCATGATCATGAATTCCTGAACGTCGATCGGGTTGTCGGCGTGCTCGCCGCCGTTGATGATGTTCATCATCGGCACGGGCAGGACCCGGGCCGACGTGCCGCCGACGTAGCGGTAGAGCGGCTGCGCCGAGAAATCGGCCGCCGCCTTCGCCACCGCCAGCGACACGCCCAGGATCGCGTTCGCGCCCAGGCGGCCCTTGTTGTCGGTGCCGTCCATCTCGATCATCAGCCGGTCGATGGCGACCTGCTCGGTGGCGTCGGCGCCGATCAGTTCCCCGGCGATCTCGCCATTGACGGCGGCGACGGCCTCGAGCACGCCCTTGCCGAGATAGCGTGCCTTGTCGCCGTCGCGCCGCTCGACCGCCTCGTGGGCGCCGGTCGATGCGCCCGAGGGCACGGCCGCGCGGCCCTGGCTGCCGTCTTCCAGCGTCACGTCCACCTCGACGGTGGGATTGCCGCGGCTGTCCAGGATCTCGCGCCCGGTGATGTCGATGATTTCGCTCATGTCAGTCCGTCCTCAGCGTGTGAAGGGCCAGTCGCGCCCCGTTTAGCCGACAGGGGGCACAGAGGAAAGGGTGCGCCGCGCCAGCCGGCGCTCGCGGAAGATGGTGTAGAGCCCCGAGGCTATGATGAGCCCTGCGCCGCCGAGCGTCGCGGCGTCGGGCCGTTCGCCGAAGGCCAGCGCGCCGATACCGAGCGCGAAGACCATCCGGGTGTAGCGGAAGGGCGTGACGACGGCGATCTCGCCCACGCGCATCGCGCCGGTGATCGCCCAGTAGCCGCAGATCCCGATCCCGAGAGCAAAGCCGAGATCGCGCCAGTTCACCGGGGAGGGCGCGCGCGCCGGCCCGTCGATGGCCAGCAGGAAGGCGCCGGCAACGATCAGCATCGCGAAGGCATAGGCCGAGAGCTGCACCGTCGTCACCCTTGCGGGCACGCGCCGCGTGGCCAGGTCGCGCAGCGCCAGCCCCGCCACGCCCTGCACCGCGAAGAGCGAGGCGGGCTCGAACCCCGCGAGGCCGGGCCGGATGATGATCAGCACGCCCGCGAAGCCCGCGGCGATGGCGCTCCAGCGGCGCCAGCCGACCTCCGCCCCGAGGAAGAGCGCCGCGCCGAAGGTCACCGCCAGCGGCGTCGCTTGCAGGATCGCCGAGGCGGTCGAGAGCGGCGTGAGCGCCAGCGCGGTGACGAATCCGATCGTCCCGATCAACTCGCCCAGGTTGCGCAGCATCACCGCGGGCAGCAGCAGGTCGCGCGACACCAGCCGCGACCGGGCCCGGAGCGCGGCGAGCCCGAAGGCGAGCGTGCCGCCGAGGCCGAGGAAGGCCAGGATCTGGCCCGTCGGCAGGTCGGCCGCGACCCGCTTGATGAACATGTCCTCCAGCGCAAAGGCCGCCATGGCCCCCACCATCAGGAGGATGCCGCGCATGTTGTCCATTTCCGGAATCCGTTGTCGCTGCCGGCCCGGCATAGCGCGTTCGCCGCCCCGGTGGAAGATGCGGCGCGCGCGTCAGCCCTTGCGCGATTTCCTGACGCCGTAGAGTTCCAGCTTGTGGCCCTTCAGCCGGTAGCCCAGCCGCTCGGCGATCTTTTCCTGCAGTTCCTCGATCTCGGGGTCGACGAACTCGATCACTTCGCCGGTCGTCATGTCGATCAGGTGATCGTGGTGTTCGCGCTCGGCGTCCTCGTAGCGGGCGCGGCCGTCGCCGAATTCCACCTTCTCGAGAATGCCGGCTTCTTCGAAAAGCTTCACGGTGCGGTAGACGGTCGCCAGCGAGATCTTCGGATCGCGTTCGCTGGCGAGCGCGTAGAGCTCCTCGACGTCGGAATGGGCCGGCGCGTCCTGCAGCGCGCGCGCGATGGTGCGGCGCTGGTCGGTCATGCGCAGCCCCTTGGCCTCGCAGCGGTCGATGATGCTGTCGGTGCTCATGGCTCCCCCGTGCTTGGGCGGCGTTCTAGACCAATCGGCCGCCATCGGGAAAGACAAAATGCCGGTGCGGCGGGCGCTTGACACCGGGCCGCCCAGCCCGAAGGGTGGCGCGGTTCGGGGAAAACGGGCAGGGCATGGAGCGCAAGGACGGGATCGACGCATTCGGCGCGGTGGCGCTGATCGGGTTCTCGATGGTGCTGGGGTTCAACCAGGTCATCATCAAGGTCGTGAACGAGGGGTTCCAGCCGGTCTTCTGGGCCGGGCTGCGGTCCGTGATCGCGGTGGCCTGTCTCTGGGGCTGGATGGTCCTGCGCGGGCGGCCGCCGCGGATCACCCGCGCGACGCTGGGGCCGGGCATCCTGATCGGGCTGATCTTCGCGGTGGAATTCCTGCTGCTTTTCATCGCGCTGGATCTCACGACGGTCACCCGGGCCTCGGTCATCTTCTACTCCATGCCGGTCTGGCTCTCGATCGCGGGGCATTTCCTGCTGCCGGGCGAGCGGCTGACCCGGCGCAAGAGCCTCGGCCTGGCGCTGGCCTTCGCGGGCGTGGGCTGGGCGATCCTCGACCGCGGCGCCGCCGGGGGCGCGGGCAGTCTCGCGGGGGATCTCTGTGCGCTTGGCGCGGCGCTCTCCTGGGCGGCGCTGCCGCTCTGCGCGCGGCTGACGGCGATGTCGGGCGAGCGCGCGGACATGCAGATCTTTTGGCAAGTGCTTGTTTCGGCGCCAGTATTGCTGGCGGCCTCGCTTTTCTTCGGACCCTTGCTGCGCGATCCGGGCCTCGTCCATTTTGCCGGTCTGGGGGTGCAGGCGGTGCTGATCGTCTCGGCCAGCTACGTCTTCTGGTTCTGGCTGCTGTCGGTCTACCCGGCCAACGCGGTGGCGAGCTTCAGTTTCCTGACGCCGGTGCTGTCGGTGATGATGGGCTGGCTGATCCTGGGCGAGACCATCGGCCCCGTCATCATCGCGTCGCTGGTGCTCGTCTCGGCGGGGATCGTGCTGATCAATCGCCCGGCGCGCAGGCCGCCCCGCGTCTGAGGCGGCTCAGGTGCCGCAGAAGGTCTGCCGCACCTCCTCGCCGGGGGCGGGGGGATCCTGGTAGGCCGCATGCGCCGGCTGCTCCTCGAAGGGCGCGGACAGCACCTCGACCAGGGTCTCGAAAGGGGCATAGTCGCCCGCGACGGCCGCCTCGATCGCCTGCTCGACGCGGTGATTGCGCGGGATGAAGGCCGGGTTCGCCGCCCGCATCGCGGCGCGGCGGGCGTCGGGGGCGCTCTGTTCCATCGCCAGGCGCTGGCGCCAGCGCGCCGCCCAGCCGTCGAAGAGCGCCGGGTCGGCGAAGAGCGCGCGGACCGGATCGTCGGCCTCGGGGCCGTCTCCCAGCTCGGAGAGCCGCCGGAAGGTCAGCGTGAAATCCGCCCGGCCCTCGGCCATGCGCGAGAGCAGGTTCTGCGCCAGCTCCGCGTCGTCTTCCCGTGCCTCGGCAAGACCCAGCTTGGCACGGAAGACGTCGCGCCACGCGTCCATGTAATGATCGCCGAAGCGGTTGATCGTCTCGGTCGCGGTCTCGATGGCCTTGTCCTGGTCGGCATCGATCAGCGGCAGCAGGCAGGTCGCCAGCTGCGCCAGGTTCCACACGGCGATCTGCGGCTGGTTGCGATAGGCATAGCGGCCGAACTGGTCGATGGAGCTGAACACCTTGTCGGGGTGATAGGCATCCATGAAGGCGCAGGGCCCGTAATCGATGGTCTCGCCCGACAGGGTCATGTTGTCGGTGTTCATCACCCCGTGGATGAAGCCCACGCCCATCCAGCGCGCGATCAGCCGGGCCTGGCGCTCGGTCACCGCGCCGAGCAGGGCCAGCGCCGGGGTCCCGGCCTCGGCCAGTGCGGGGTAGTGCCGCGCGATCACGAAATCGGTCAGGGTCTGCAGCGCCTCGGTGTCGCCGCGCGCGGCGAAATACTGGAAGGTGCCGACGCGCACGTGGCTCGCCGCGACGCGGGTCAGCACCGCGCCGGGAAAGGCGCCCTCGCGGTAGACCGGCTCGCCCGTGGTCACGGCGGCGAGCGCGCGGGTGGTGGGCACGCCGAGCGCATGCATCGCCTCCGAGACGACGTATTCGCGGATCACCGGCCCGATCCAGGCGCGCCCGTCGCCCATGCGCGAATAGGGGGTGCGGCCCGCGCCCTTGAGCTGGATGTCGCGCGGGCGGCCCGCGCGATCCGTCACCTCGCCCAGCAGGATCGCGCGCCCGTCGCCCAGCTGCGGCACCCAGCCGCCGAACTGGTGCCCGGCATAGGCCTGTGCCAGCGGCGCGGCCCCCTCGGGCACGCGGTTGCCGGCAAGGATGGCGATGCCGTCGGGGCTGGCCAGCGCCGCGGGATCCAGGCCCAGATCATGCGCAAGCGCGGCATTGACCCGGATCAGGCCGGGTTTTTCGACCGGCGTCGGGTCGAGCCGCGTGTAGAACCGCTCCGGCAGGCGGGCATAGCGGTTCTCGAAGGCGAATCCGGCGGTATCGGCAGCTTTGTCCATGCCCCAGAGCTAGGTGTCGCGAGCGGCGATTGCCAGTGGCCGCGGGGCTAGAGCCGGCCCAGCCGTTCGGTCAGCAGTTCGAAGAACCCGTCCGCGTCGAGCCGCCCCATGAAGGTGGCGTTGGGCGCGCGGCCGGAGACACGCCACCAGTCCGCCACGGTCATGCCGGTGGTCAGCCGGCCCTCGGTCTCGATCTCGACATTGACATGGCGCCCCGCGAAGAGATCGGGACGCAGCAGGTAGGCGGTCACGCAGGGATCGTGCAGCGGCGCGCCGGCGCTGCCATATTTCTCGCGGTCGAAGCGCTCGAAGAAGTCGGTCATCTCGGCAACGGCCACGCCCACCGGCGTGCCGAGCGCGCGGAAGGCCTCGTTGCGCGGTTTCGTCACCAGCGCCTGGTGCGTCACGTCGAGCGGCATCACCGTGATCGGTGCGCCACATTTGAAAACGATGTCAGCGGCTTCGGGGTCGACATAGATGTTGAATTCTGCCGCGGGGGTGATGTTGCCCACCTCGAAATAGGCGCCGCCCATCAGCACGATCTCGCGGATGCGACCGGCGATCTCGGGTGCGCGGATCAGCGCTGCGGCGATGTTGGTGAGCGGCCCCAGCGGGCAGAGCGTGACCGTGCCCGGCGGCTCGGCCCGGAGCGTCTCGACGATGAAATCGACGCCGTGGACCGCCTGCAGCGGCATCTCGGGCATCTGCAGCACGGGGCCGTCCAGCCCGGTCTTGCCATGGACATGCTCGGCGGTGACGAGCTTGCGCTTGAGCGGTGCGTCGCAGCCGGCGAAGACGCGGATGTCGGGCCGCCCCGCCAGCTCGCAGACGATGCGGGCGTTCCGTTCGGTCAGCGGCAGGGGCACGTTGCCCGCGACCGCGGTGATGCCGAGCACGTCGATCTCCTCGGGGCTGGCCAGCGCCAGCAGGATCGCCACGGCGTCGTCCTGTCCCGGGTCGGTGTCGATGATGATCCTGCGTGGCGAGGTCATGGGGTCACTCCTGCGCGGCCCGGTCGGCTTTCTCGTCGGCCTTGGCCCGATCCCAGAGCGCGTCCATCTCCGCGAGGTCCGAGTCCGCGGGCGTGCGGCCATCCCGGGCGAGCGCCGACTCGATGGCGGCGAATCGGCGGGTGAACTTGGCGTTGGCGGCGCGCAGCGCGGCCTCGGGATCGATCCCGAGATGGCGGCCGAGATTCGCCATGACGAAGAGCAGGTCGCCGAACTCTTCCTCGATCTCGGCCTGGCCCAGGGTGTCGCGGGCCTCGACCAGCTCGCGGGCCTCCTCGGTGATCTTGTCGACGACCTGCGCGGTCGCCGGCCAGTCAAAGCCGACGCGCGCCGCGCGTTTCTGCAGCTTCACCGCGCGCAGCAGCGCCGGCAGGCCCAGCGCCACGCCGTCGAGCGTCCCCGCGTGGGTCTTGCCCGCCGCCGCGCGTTCGGCGGCCTTGATCGTTTCCCAGTCGCGGGTCTGCTGCTCGGGCGTCTTGTCGCGGCTTTCCCCGCCGAAGACATGAGGGTGACGCGCGATCATCTTGTCGGCGATGGCATTGGCGATCCCGTGGAAATCGAACCGGTCCTGCTCGGCACCCATCTCGGCGTGGTAGACCACCTGCAACAGCAGATCGCCCAGCTCCCCCTCCAGCTCGTCCCAGGCGCCGCGCGCGATGGCGTCGGCCACCTCGTAGGCTTCCTCGATGGTGTAGGGCGCGATCGAGGCGAAATCCTGCGCGATGTCCCAGGGGCAGCCCGTTTCGGGGTCGCGCAGCCGGCGCATGATTTCCAGCAGCCGGGGCAGACCCCCGGCGGGATCGAGGCAAAGGCGCTGGCTTTCTGCGGGATCGGGGGGCATTGCGGCGCCTCCGGCTTTGGTGGAAACTCGCGCGACTGAACACCAGCCGCGCCCCGGAGTCCACATGCCCGTCATCAACAGCATTGCCGCCTTTGCCGACGATCTCGCGGCCTGGCGCCAGCATCTGCACCGCTGGCCCGAGCTGGGCTTCGACTGCCACGACACGGCCGGCTTCGTCGCCGCGCGGCTGCGCGAGTTCGGCGTCGACGAGATCCACGAGGGGATCGCGACATCGGGGCTCGTGGCGATCATCGCGGGGCAGGGGCCCGGCCCGACGATCGGGCTGCGTGCCGACATGGACGCGCTGCCCATCTCCGAGGGGACCGGCCTCGCCCATGCCTCCGAAATCCCGGGGCGGATGCATGCCTGCGGCCATGACGGGCACACGGCGATGCTGCTGGGGGCGGCCCGATACCTGGCCCAGACGCGGCGTTTCGCGGGCCGCGTCGCGCTCATCTTCCAGCCGGCCGAGGAGGCGGGCGGCGGCGCCGAGGTGATGTGCCGCGACGGCGTGCTCGACCGGTTCGGCGTCGACCGCGTCTTCGCGATGCACAACGCGCCCAACATGCCGGAAGGTGCCGTGGTGACGGCGCCCGGGCCGATCATGGCGGCGGTGGACAGCTTCGAGATCACCGTGACGGGCCAGGGCGGGCACGCCGCGCTGCCCCAGGAGGCGGTCGATCCGGTCGTGGCCGCGGTGCAGATCGCGCAGGCGATCCAGACGATCCCCGCGCGCAACGTCTCCGCCCATGACGCGCTGGTGATCTCGATCACCCAGATCCACACCGGCAGCGCCGACAACGTCATCCCCGCGACCGCGTGGATCAACGGCACGGTGCGCACGCTCGAGCGCGGGGTGCAGGATATCGTGCGCCGGCGCATGGCCGAGATATGCGCCGGGACCGGCGCCGCCTTCGGCTGCGAGGTCGCGCTGGACTACGCGCCGGGCTACCCGGCGACGGTCAACGACGCGGCAGAGGCGGGCGTTCTCGCCGACGCGGCGCGCGAGGTGGTCGGCCCGGGCGCCGTCACCGATGACGCAGGGCCCGAGATGGGGGCCGAGGATTTCGCGTTCATGCTGCAGGCGCGTCCGGGGGCCTACATGTTCCTGGGCCAGGGGCCCGGGGCGGCGCTGCATCACCCGGAATACGATTTCAACGATTCCGTGGCGCCGCTGGGCGCCAGCATCTTCGCCCGGCTCGTCGAGCGCAGCCAGCCCCCGGCGGAGGCCGCCGCCGGCTGAGCGTCAGGACAGCCCCGCGCAGAACGCCTGGATGCGCGTGCAGGCTTCGCGCAGCTGGTCGTCCGCCGCGGCATAGCTCACGCGGAAATTGGGCGAGAGCCCGAAGGCCTCGCCGAAGACCGCGGCGACGCCGGTTTCCTCCAGCAGCGCGGTGCAGAAATCCTGGTCGTCGTGGATATGGGTGCCGGCCGGCGTCGTCTTGCCCAGGCAGCCCGAGATGTCCGGGTAGACGTAGAAGGCGCCGTCCGGCACCGGGCAGGTGAGGCCCGCGGTGGCGTTCAGCATCTCGACCACCATGTCGCGGCGCCGTTCGAAGGCAGCGCATGCGGTGGACAGGTACGCCTGCGGCCCGGTCAGCGCCTCGACCGCCGCCCACTGGCTGATCGAGCAGGGATTGGTCGTCGATTGCGACTGCACCTTCTTCATCGCGGCGATCAGCTCTTCCGGCCCGCCGGCATAGCCGATGCGCCAGCCCGTCATGGCGTAGGCCTTGGAGACGCCGTTGACGGTCAGTGTCCGGTCGTACAGCGACGGCGCGACCTCGGCCGGGGTGCAGAAGGCGAAGGGCGCGTAGGCGATATGCTCGTACATGTCGTCCGACATGACGTGGACATGGGGGTGGCGTTCCAGCACGGCGGTCAGCGCCAGCAGGGCGTCGCGCCCGTAGCCTGCGCCAGTCGGGTTCGAGGGCGAGTTGAAGATGAACCACTTGGTGCGCTCGGTGATCGCGTCCTCGAGCGCCTCGGCGGTGATCCGGAACCCGGTCTCGATCCCCGCCGGAACGATCACCGGCGTCCCGCCGGCCATCTTCACCATGTCCGGGTAGCTGACCCAGTAGGGCGCCGGGATGATCACCTCGTCGCCCGGGTTCAGCGTCGCCATCAGCGCGTTGTAGAGCACCTGCTTGCCGCCGGTGGAGACCATGATCTGGCTCGCGTCGTAATCCAGCCCGTTGTCACGGCGGAACTTCTCGGCGATGGCGGATTTCAGTTCGGGGATGCCGTCGGGGGCGGTGTATTTCGTCTCGCCCGCCTCGATGGCACGGATCGCTGCCGCCTTGATGTTGTCGGGCGTGTCGAAATCGGGCTCGCCCGCGCCGAGGCCGATGATATCGCGGCCCTGCGCCTTGAGAGAGCGGGCGAGCGCCGTGACCGCCACGGTCGGCGAGGGTTTGACGCGCGAGAGCATGTCGGACAGGAAGGCCATTGGGTCGGTCCCCGCGTTTGCAAAGTCACGGAGACCTGTCATAGGTTGCGCCGGGCGGGCGATCAAGGATGCAGGCCGCCCGCCGAGCGACAGGAGACGGATACCCGATGAGCACATCTCTCGACGAGACAGCCGAAGGCTATTTCAGCAACGACACCGCCACCTTTGGGGACCGGGTCGCCGCCGCACGCGAGGCGCTGGGGCTGAGCCAGGCCGAGCTGGCCAAGAAGCTGGGCGTGAAACTGAAGACGGTCGGCGGCTGGGAAAACGACCTCAGCGAGCCGCGCGCCAACAAGCTGCAGATGCTGGCCGGCGTGCTGAACGTCTCCATCATGTGGCTGCTGACGGGCGAGGGCGACGGGCTGGACGGCCCGCTGGACGAGACACCCTTCGAGGCCAGCGTCAACGACATCCTGATAGAGATGCGGCGGCTCAAGGGCGATTACGCGCGGCTGAACGATCGGCTGGGCCAGCTGGAGAAACGCCTGCGCGGCGCGCTGAAGGAGAGCTGAGCGTGTCCGAGACCCCCGAGACCCGGCTGAAGCGGCTCCGGATGCGGGCCTGGCGCCGCGGCACCAAGGAAATGGACCTGATCCTCGGCGGCTATGCCGACACCCGTCTGGCCGGCCTCACCGGCGGCGCGCTCGATACCTTCGAGGCGCTGCTCGACGAGAGCGATCAGGAGCTCTACCGGTGGGTTTCGGGCCAGGACTCGCCCCCGCCGCGCTACCGTGTCCTGGTCGCGGACCTGGCGCGCATGCCCGGCCGGGGCTAANCTGTCCGGGTGTTTACATATTTTTCGGGAATTCGCTGGATTGTGACGCGTCAGGAAGCAGTCAAGACGCGGAGATCCCGATGCACATGCAGGCGCCCCTCGCAGACCCGGCCGCGCGTGTCTTTCTCGACGACTACGTCGAAACCCTGGCCCTGGTGGAGCGGCTGCACCGGCTGCTGATCGACGTCATCAAGGACGAGTTCGAGCGGCTCGGCGTGCTGGAGCTGAACGCGGTGCAGGCGCTTTTGCTGTTCAATATCGGCGATGCGGAGGTCACGGCCGGCGAGCTCAAGTCGCGCGGCTACTACCAGGGCTCGAACGTCTCCTACAACCTCAAGAAACTGGTGGAGGCGGGCTACATGCACCACCAGCGCTGCGAGATCGACCGCCGCGCGGTGCGCGTCCGCCTGACCGCCAAGGGCCGGGGCATCCGCGACACGGTCGCGCAGCTCTTCGAGCGCCATGCCGAGGGAATCGCCCGGGCCGAGCTGATGGGTGAGCCTGGGCTCGGCGGCGTGAACGCCGCGCTCCGCCGCGTGGAACGCTACTGGAGCGAGCAGATCCGCTATATTTACTGAGCAAATCCCGGCAAAGCTTGATCTGGCTCAAAGTGCAGCAATGTCGCAGCGGGCAAATATTCCATAGTCTGAATGGGTGTGGTTGATTATCGTGCCCGGAAACGACATGGTGGGCGCGCCTGGGCAAGGGCCAGCATGCGTCCTACATGAGACCGGGATCAGACCCGGCGCATCGACTGGAAGGGAGAGGCCTTGGATTACGCTGCCGCACTCGACACCGCCCTGAACCGTTTGCATGACGAGGGTCGGTACCGGACGTTTATCGACATCGAGCGTCGGAAGGGCGCCTATCCGAGCGCGGTCTGGCGTCGTCCTGACGGGACCGAGCAGGACATCGTCGTCTGGTGCGGCAACGACTATCTCGGGATGGGCCAGCACCCTGCGGTTCTGTCCGCGATGCACGAGGCGATCGAGGCGACGGGCGCGGGATCCGGGGGCACGCGCAACATCTCCGGCACGACGGTCTACCACAAGCGCCTCGAGGCGGAGCTGGCGGATCTTCACCGCAAGGAAGCGGCGCTGATCTTCACCTCGGCCTATATCGCGAACGAGGCGACGCTCTCGACGCTGCCGAAGCTGTTTCCGGGCCTCGTGATCCTGAGCGACGCGCTGAACCACGCCTCGATGATCGAGGGCATCCGGCACGGCAATTGCGAGAAGCACATCTTCCGCCACAACGACGTCGCGCATCTGCGCGAACTGCTCGAGGCGGTCGAGCCGGGCCGCCCGGTGGTGATCGCCTTCGAATCGATCTACTCGATGGACGGCGATTTCGGGCCGATGCGCGAGATCTGCGACCTGGCCGAGGAGTTCGGCGCGCTGACCTATCTCGACGAGGTGCACGCGGTGGGCATGTACGGCCCGCGGGGCGCGGGCGTGGCCGAGCGCGACGGCCTGATGGATCGGATCGACATCGTAAACGGGACGCTGGCCAAGGCNTACGGGGTGATGGGCGGCTACATCGCGGCGAGCGCGAAAATGTGCGACGCGATCCGCTCTTACGCGCCGGGCTTCATCTTCACGACCTCGCTGCCGCCGGCGGTGGCGGCGGGCGCGGCGGCGTCGGTGGCGCATCTCAAGACCGACCAGCTGCTGCGCGACCGGCACCAGACGCAGGCGCGGATCCTGAAGATGCGGCTGAAGGGGCTGGGCCTGCCGCTGATCGACCATGGCAGCCACATCGTGCCGGTGCATGTCGGCAACCCGGTGAAGTGCAAGATGCTGTCGGACATGCTGCTCGAGGATTTCGGGATCTACGTGCAGCCGATCAACTTCCCCACCGTGCCCCGCGGCACCGAGCGGCTGCGCTTCACGCCCTCGCCGGTCCACGGGCCGGAACTGCTCGACGGCCTCGTGAAGGCCATGGACAGCCTCTGGGGACGCTGTGAGCTGAATCGCGCGCATCTTTCCGCCTGATCCCGCAGCGAGTGGTGCGCCCATTCCCGGGCTGTGTTAAGCTTTTCGCCAATTAAGCCGAGTCTCGAATCAACGGCTGGCTGGGGAAGACGCATAGGCATGACGGGGCAGGGGCAATGATCGGGCGGAAGACCGACCCGGACTCCGAGCAGGAGAACACCCTTCGCGGTTTCGATTCCTTCGAATTGAAACTCGGCGACATCATGCGTGGCGAACGTGCCACCATGGGCAAGTCCCTCCTGGACGTGCAGCGCGATCTGAAGATCAAGGCCACCTATATCGCCGCGATCGAGAATTCCGATCCCACCGCCTTCGAGACCAAGGGGTTCATCGCCGGCTATGTCCGGTCCTATGCCCGCTACCTCAATCTAGATCCCGACTGGGCCTACGAGACCTTCTGCGAGGAAAGCGCCTTCGACGGCGTCAATGGCGGGCTCGACTCCAGGAAGCCGCAGGCGCGGAAAAGCGCCGCGAAACCGGCCCCGGCCGCGGCCGGTCGCGGCGGCGCCCGCGCGACGCAGGCGCAAGACCCGCTGGCCACGGCGCGTACGCGCTACGTGACCCCGCAATCGGCGGGTCTGCTGTCCCGGCTCGAACCCGCCGCGATCGGCTCGTCGCTGGTGCTGCTCGGCCTGATCGGCGTGCTTGGCTACGGCGGCTGGGCGGTCCTGCAGGAAATCCAGCGCGTTCAGTTCGCGCCGGTCGAGCAGGCCCCGGGCGTGGTGGCGACCCTCGACCCGCTGGACGAGGCCGTGAGCGGGGAAGCCGGCGATCCGGTGGCGACACAGATTGCCGGGATCGACAGCGCGCCCGAGACCAAGCTCGAACGGCTCTACCGTCCGCAGGAACTCGACGTGCCGGTGCTGGTCGCGCGCGACGGCCCGATCTCGACGCTCGATCCTGACCGGGTCGGGGCGCTGATCGACGCGGGCGATCCGCGCCGCCGCAGCGCCGGGGCGCTTTCCGTCCCCGCGCCCGCAGCGGACCCCACGCCGCCCGAGATCGCCGCGGCCGAGCCGGGCGCCGCACCCGGCGAGGTGCAGGTCACCCAGGACGTCACCCCCGAGGTCGAGATCTTCGCCGTGCGGCCGGCCTGGGTCCGGGTCACAGCGCCCGACGGCAACGTCATCTTCGAGAAGATCCTCGATGCCGGCGAACGCTATGCCCTGCCCGAGATGGACGGCGCGCCGCGGCTGCGGGCCGGCAATTCGGGATCGGTCTATTTCACGGTGGGCGCGCAGGTCTACGGCCCGGCCGGCCCGGGCACCAGCGTGGCCAAGCAGGTTTCGCTCGCGGCGGCAGATATCGCCGATGTCTACCAGGTCGCCGACCTGCCGCCCGAGGCCATGCCCGAGCCGCGCCCGAGCGTGGCCGAGAACCGCAGCGCGACGGACTGACCGGTCGCGGGGCGTTGCCAGCCCGGCCCGGCGCGATTATCTAGGGCGCAGGGCCACCGGTAGACAGACACCCGAGGACGAGATGAGCGTGAACGACGTGCGCCCCTGGCGCAGCATCCATCGCCGCAAGTCACGGCAGATCCATGTGGGGCCGGTCCCGGTGGGCGGCGATGCCCCGATCACCGTGCAGACCATGACCAACACGCCGACGACCGACGTGCGCGCGACCATCGAACAGGTCCAGCGCTGCGCCGAGGCCGGCGCCGATATCGTGCGCATCTCCACCCCCGACGCCGACAGTGCCCACGCGCTGAAGGAGATCGTCGCCGAGAGCCCGGTGCCCATCGTCGCGGACATCCATTTCCACTACAAGCGCGCCATCGAGGCCGCCGAGGCCGGCGCGGCCTGCCTCCGGATCAATCCCGGCAATATCGGCGATGAAAGCCGCGTGCGCGAGGTCATCCGCGCGGCCAAGGATCACGGCTGCTCGATCCGCATCGGGGTCAACGCCGGCAGCCTCGAAAAGCATCTGCTGGAAAAATACCGCGAACCCTGTCCCGAGGCGATGATCGAGAGCGGGCTGGAGCATATCCGGATCCTCGAGGACAACGACTTCCACGAGTTCAAGATCAGCGTGAAGGCCAGCGACGTGTTCCTGTCGGCCGCGGCCTATATGGGCCTGGCCGAGGCGACGGACGCGCCGCTGCATCTCGGCATCACCGAGGCGGGTGGGCTCACCGGCGGCACGATCAAATCCGCGATCGGGCTTGGCAACCTGCTCTGGATGGGGATCGGCGACACGGTGCGCGTCAGCCTCTCGGCCGATCCGGTCGAGGAGGTCAAGGTCGGCTACGAGATCCTGAAATCGCTCGGGCTCCGGCATCGGGGCGTGAACATCATCTCCTGCCCGTCCTGCGCGCGGCAGGGCTTCGACGTGATCAAGACCGTCGAGCGGCTCGAGGAACGGCTGTCCCACATCAAGACCCCGATGAGCCTGTCGATCATCGGCTGCGTGGTGAACGGCCCCGGCGAGGCGCTGATGACGGATGTGGGCTTTACCGGCGGCGGCGCCGGGTCGGGCATGGTCTACCTCGCCGGCAAGCAGAGCCACAAGATGTCGAACGACCAGATGATCGACCACATCGTCGAGCAGGTCGAGAAACGCGCCGCCGAGATCGAGGAGGGCAACGCGGCGCGCCCGGCCGCGGAATAGGCGCTTGCGGATGTCCCTGACGATCCTGGGCGTTGCGGTCGTGCTGGGCATCGGCCTGCTGGGCTGGGTGCGCCTGGCACCCAGCGCACCCGGCACCTGGCATGTCGACCCGCTGGACGCGACCGGCACGGGCAGGCCCAACGAGGTGTTCGTCCTGCCCGAGGGGGGCGACCGGCAGGCGCCGGTCTTCGATCTCTCGGCCAGCGAGCTGGCGCGCCGGGTCGACGACATGGCGGCCGGCCGGCCGCGCACGTCCCGCCTGGCCGGCAGCCCGGAGACCGGCATGATGACCTATGTCCAGCGCAGCCGCTGGATCGGTTTCCCGGATTACGTGACGGTCCGCGTGCTGCCCCGGGGGGACGACGCCGCGACCCTGGCGATCTGGTCGCGGTCGCGCTTCGGCCACTCGGACATGGGCGTGAACGCCGCCCGCGTCGACCGCTGGCTCGCGGCGCTGGCGCGCTAGCGCCGGCAGGCGGCGGCCGCGCTTGACGGCCCCGCCGCGATCGGAGAAACCCGGCCCATGGTGCCCATCGAAAAACTGGAACAGATCCGCGGCCGCTTCGAATTCCTCGAGGCGAAGATGGCCGAGGGCGGCGCGTCCGCCGCCGAGATCGCCGCGCTGTCGCGGGAATACGCCGAGCTTAAACCCGTCGTGGCCGAGATCGACGCCTATCGCCGGACCCTGGCGGATATCGAGGCGGCCGAGGCGATGCTGGACGACCCTGAAATGCGGGATCTCGCGGCCGAGGAACTCGAAAGCCTGCGGGCGCGGCTGCCGGATCTCGAGCAGGCCGTGCGCCTCGCACTGCTGCCGAAGGACACGGCCGATGCGCGCCCGGCCATCATCGAGATCCGCGCCGGCACCGGCGGCGAGGAAGCCGCGCTCTTCGCGGCCGATCTTCTGCGCATGTACCAGCGCTATGCCGAGTCGCATGGCTGGCGGCTCGAGGTGGTGGAGGAATCCGCCACCGAGATCGGCGGCTACCGCGAGGTGGTGGCGAATATCCGCGGGCAGGGGGTCTTTGCCCGCCTGAAATACGAGAGCGGCGTGCACCGGGTGCAGCGGGTCCCCGAGACGGAATCGGGTGGCCGTATCCATACCTCGGCGGCCACGGTGGCGGTGCTGCCCGAGGCCGAGGAGGTCGATATCGAGATCGACCCGAACGATCTCCGGATCGACACGATGCGCGCCAGCGGGGCGGGCGGGCAGCACGTCAACACCACCGACTCGGCGGTGCGGATCACCCATGTTCCGACCGGCTTGGTCGTGACCTCGTCGGAAAAATCCCAGCACCAGAACCGCGCCATCGCGCTGCAGGTCCTGCGTGCGCGGCTCTACGACATGGAACGCCAGAAGGCCGATGCGGAACGGGCGGCCAGCCGCAAGAGCCAGGTCGGATCGGGCGACCGGTCCGAACGGATCCGCACCTACAATTTCCCCCAGGGGCGCGTGACCGATCACCGGATCGGGCTGACGCTCTACAAGCTGGACCAGGTGATGGCCGGGGATCTCGACGAGATCATCGACGCGCTGATCGCCGACGACCAGGCCGCGCGCCTGGCGGAGCTGGACGCATGACCGTCCCGGCCCGGGCGGCCCTGGCGGCCGCGGCCGACAGGCTGCGGGCCGCCGGCGTGCCGGAGCCGCTCGGCGATGCCCGTCGGCTCATGGCCCATGCGCTGGGGGTGGCGCCCGCGCGGCTGACGCTCGCGCTCGGGGAACCGGTCGAACCCGAGGCGCTGACCCGCTTCGAGACCGCCGTCGCGCGGCGCGCGGGACGCGAGCCGGTCGCGCAGATCGTCGGGCGCCGCGTCTTCTGGGGCCGCGATTTCGCGGTGACGGCGGATGTTCTCGATCCGCGCCCCGAGACGGAAACCCTGATCGCGGCGGCGCTCGAGCTGCCCTTCGAACGGGTGCTGGATCTCGGCACCGGGTCGGGCTGCATCCTGCTGACGCTGCTCGCCGAGAGACCCGCGGCCCAGGGCCTCGGCACCGACATTTCCGAGGCGGCCCTGGCGGTCGCGCGGGCCAATGCGCGCGCGCTGGGTCTGGAGACGCGCGCGGCCTTCCGCCGTGCCGACTGGTGCAACGGGATCGACGGCCGGTTCGATTTGGTCGTGGCGAACCCGCCTTATATCGCGGCCGCGGAGATGCCCGGCCTCGCGCCCGAGGTCCGCGAATGGGAACCGGCCGCGGCCCTCAGCCCCGGTGGTGACGGGCTCGATGCCTACCGGGCTATCGCCGCGGGGGTTCAGGCGCGTCTGGCGCCCGGCGGCAGCGTGCTGGTCGAGATCGGTCCGACCCAGGAAGCGGCGGTCGCCGCGCTCTTTGCGGCGGCGGGCCTGTCCTGCCGCGCGGTCCACCGCGACCTTGACGGGCGCGACCGAACCCTCCATCTGATGGCACAGAGGCGTCCACCTGCAACGGCGGGCGGATAAATGCACGCGGCAGCGTCGGTTTTCGCTTGTTTTCGGCGATCCGGCATGTTTAGTGCTAAGCGCGGGTGACGGAGCCGGGTTCGGCTCCCCCGCGGGTAAGCCGAAAAAACAAGCGCAGGGCATCATCGACCGCAAGGCGGCGATAACCAAGAGCGAAAACGCCCGGGCGCATCCCCAGAAGGCTGGAAAACAAGCAATATGAGATCATCGAAGTCACGTTCGCGCGCCAAGGGTAACAGGCGTTCCGTCGGCAACATCGTCAATCGGGTGTTCGACAGTTCCGGCCCCGAAGGCAAGGTGCGCGGCACACCGCAACAGATCATCGACAAGTACACGGCGCTCGCACGCGATGCGACGCTGGCAAACGACCGCGTCGCGGCCGAGAACTTCCAGCAGCACGCCGAGCATTATGCCCGCATGCTGGGCGATGCCCAGCGCGATGCGGACGCCAAGCGCGAGCAGCAGGAAGCCCAGGATCGCAAGCGCGACTCCCGCGGCGAGGACCGCGGCGGCGAGCGTGACGAGCGCGGCCAGAAGCAGGGCGACCAGGGCCAGGGCGACAAGCCTCCACGCGGCGACGGCGAGGGCGACGGCCAGAAAGCCGGCCAAGGTGGCGGCGACGTGGTCGACATGGACAGCGAGGCGGACACCAATCTCGTTGAAACGCCGGAAAACACCCCCGCCAAGCGGCGCGGTGGCGGCCGCAAGAAGGCCCAGGGCGGCGACGAGGGCGGCGCGTCCGAAGCCAAGGCAGCCGAGTAATCCGACGGGCCGGCGCGTCGCGCCGCGGCGGGCCCGCCCGCCGCTCAGCCGTCCCCGGCGATGTTGCGGGCCAAGGCGCAGAATTTCTCGAGCGAAACCCGTTCGGCCCGGTCCGTCGGCGCGATGCCGACGGCCTCGAGCCGCGCCTCGATATCCGGCGCCAGCCCCCTGAGGCTTGCGCGAAGCATCTTGCGGCGCTGGTTGAAGGCCGCGGCGACCACCCGTGACAGGATAGCGGGATCGGCCGGGTAAAGCGGCGCCTGCCGCGCCGTCAGCTGCACCACCGCCGATCGCACCTTGGGCGGCGGGGTGAAGGCCTCTGGCGGCAGGTCCATGACGATGCGCGCCTCCGCGCGCCACTGCGCGAGGATCGCCAGCCGCCCATAGGCCTTCGAACCGGGCCGGGCCACGATCCGCTCGGCCACCTCGCGCTGGAACATCAGCGTCAGGCTGTCCCAGAAGGGCGGCCAGTCGGGCGGCGTCAGCCAGCGCACCAGAAGTTCCGTGCCGACATTGTAAGGCAGGTTGGCCACCACCTTGATCGGCGGGGACAGATGCGCCAACGGGTCGATCTCCAGCGCGTCGCCGTGGATCACCTCGAGCCGACCGGGATAGGCCGCGGCGATCTCGTCCAGCGCGGGCAGGCAGCGCGCGTCCTTCTCGACGGCCAGAACCCTGCGCGCGCCCTCGGCCAGCAGTCCGCGCGTCAGACCGCCGGGTCCCGGGCCGATCTCGAGGATGTCCGCCCGGGTCAGATCGCCCGCCTGCCGCGCGATCTTGGCCGTCAGGTTCAGGTCCAGAAGGAAGTTCTGTCCCAGCGCCTTGCGCGCCGAAAGCCCGTGTGCGGCGATCACGGCCCGCAGGGGGGGCAGCTGGTCGATGGCGCTCATGCGGCGGTGCCGCGGGCCTGCGCCATGTCCCTGGCCATCCGCAGCGCCGCGACCAGGCTGGTGGCGTCGGCGCGGCCGGTCCCGGCGATGTCGAAGGCGGTGCCGTGATCGGGCGAGGTACGGATGAAGGGCAGGCCCAGCGTCACGTTCACCCCGCCTGCGAAATCCACCGTCTTGACCGGTATCAGGGCCTGGTCGTGATACATGCAGATCGCCACGTCATAGCGCGCCCGCGCCGCCGGGTGGAACATCGTATCCGCCGAGAGCGGCCCGGCAATCTCCAGTCCCCGACCGCGCAGGGTCTCGAGCACCGGGGCGATCACCTCGATTTCCTCGCGCCCCATCGCGCCGCCCTCGCCGGCATGGGGGTTGAGCCCGGCCACCGCGATCCGGGGCCGCGCCAGGCCGAAATCGAGCCGCAGCGCGGCGTGGGTGATCTCTATCGTCTCGCGCAGCAGGTCCGGCGTCAGCGCACCGGGAACCTCGGAGAGCGGGATGTGGATGGTCACCGGCACCACGCGCAGCTCGGGCGCGGCCAGCATCATCACCGGGCGATGTCCGCCCGCGAGATCGGCCAGGTATTCGGTATGGCCCGGGAAGGCAAAGCCGGCGCCGTCCTTCAGCGCTTTCTTGTGGATGGGCCCGGTCGTCAGGGCCGCGGCGCGCCCGGCCTGCACCAGCCCCACGGCCCGGGCGATCACGTCGATCACGGCGGCGGCGTTGGCCGGGTCCGGCCGGCCCGGCGCCGCCGGTGCCGGAAAGTCATGATGCAGCAGCGGCAGGCCCTCGGCGGCCGCCACCGCGGCGGCGCCGGGATCGTCGATTTCCACCAGCGGCACGGGGCCCGCGACCGCGCGGGCATGGGCGCGGTCGGCGATCAGGAAGAAGGGCAGGCTGTCCCGCAGAACCGTCCAGGCGCGCGCCGCGATCTCGAGCCCGACCCCGGCCGGCTCGCCGCAGGTAAGCGCGACGGGGCCGGTCATCGCTCGACGATGATGGCGTCGTTGCGCAGCTCTTCGAGGTAGCTGTCGGCATAGGCCGAGAGCCGCGCGTTGCGCAGCCGCTGGCGCATCTGCTCGCGCCCATCTTCGGGCATGGCAACGCTGCGATCGCAGAGCTTGAGGAAACGCAGCTGCCCGGTGCCCGGCGCCGGGGCGGTGACGCTCTCGCCGGCGTCGAGGCCGGCCAGCGCAAGCGCGATGTCGCGCGGGATTTCCGCGGCCGGCTGATCCTCGACGCGGGNCCAGCTGGCGTCTGCGAAATTGCCCGCGATATCGTAGAAGTCATCGCAGCTGTCGATCCGCCCGTCGAGCGCCGCGGCCGCGGCGCGGCCCTCGTCGCCGGGGGCGAACCGCACCTGCAGGTAGTCGGCGGAGACNAGCCGCGGATAGGCCGGCATCGCGTCGCTGATGCCGCGCATGAGGAAGATCGCCACCGCGTTCGGGATCTGCACCGGCGGCGTGACCTCGCCGGGCCGCATGGTCAGAAGCATGTCGACCAGTTGCGGCGGCAGGTTGCCGATCGGCAGCGCGTCGAGCCGGCCGCCGCGCAGGGCGCTCTGCGAGACCGAGTAGTCGCGCGCGGCGCGGGCGAAGGCCTCGGCGCCGCGGATCTCGTCGGACAGGCGCGAGATCAGGTCCATGTTCTCTTCCTCGAGCTCCGGCGTGATCGGCAGCACGAGTTCGGAAAGCAGGAGCGATACCCCCTCGCGGCCCTGCGCCTGGGCGAGCGCCCGGTCCACGTCGGCGTCGGAAATGTTGATGCGGGCCGTGAACCGGCGCTGCACCAGCTTGCGCCAGAGCAGCCCCGAGCGCACGAAATCGCGGTATGTTTCGGCGGCGACGCCCTCTTCGGCCAGGGCGGCGACGAATTCATCCGGCGTGAGATTGGCACGGCCCGCGAATTCCGTGAGGCCCTCGCGCAGTTCCTCCTCGGTCACGGTGATCCCGCCGCGTTCGGCGGCCTGTTCGCGCAGCCGGTCCGAAACCAGCGCGTTGCGGGCCTGTTCGACGTGATCGCCGGGGGTGCGCAGCACCTCGAGGAAACGCTGGCGCTGTTCCAGCTCGAAATAGGTCACGGCCTGGCCGTTGACCTTTATCGCGGGGGAAAAGGGGCTCTCCTGGGCCGGGGCGAGCCCCGGCAGCAGGAGCGCGACAAGGGCGGTCAGAAAGGCAAGTCTTGTCATCGGGCAGGGTCCGTTCTGCTCGTTATCCACTGCATCGGCGCATGGCCGGCTCTCGGCCGCCACGGTCACCGAACCCGTTGAGGGAAACGGCGAGACCGATATCCGTCGACGCCTTCACATTAGTGGAGGAAGTGAACCGGCGCGAGAGGGAAAGGTCAACAGCGATGCATTCATTCTCGTAGATCAGTCCGACGCCGGCGCGGGTGGGTTCGCTGGCAACGGTATCGTACCGCCAGTCGATGCTGGCATGCCAATGGCGCTGCAACTGGTATTCCGCGTCCAGCGCCCATTCGGAGACATCGTCGGTCATCTCCTCCAGGGGATCCTCTTCGAGCCAGACATAGCTCGTCTCGAGGCCCAGGCGTTCGGTTTTCCAGGCCAGCCTGACCTCGGCCTTGGCGAGCGACAGGTCGTCGCCGAAGACCGCGCGGTTGGTCACCGTGAAATCCGGGGCCAGCGACAGGCGCAGGGCCGAGACCCAGTCCGATTCCCGGCCGGCGAGGCCGGAGGCGTCGGTGAACTGCCCGGGATCCTCGGCGCGGATCACCCGGCCGAAGGCCAGGTCCAGCGACCAGCCATCGGGGTCGTGGCGCGTGTAGGTCAGCCCCAGATTCGCGCGGAAGCCGCCCTCCTGCCGGTCGGCGCCCGGAAAGCGCGAGACGGCGAAGAGGTTGGTCTCGTCGAACTCTACCAGCCGGCTGTCCTCGTTCGGGGGCGGGTCGTCTTCCTCGGGGCTCCAGACCAGCTGGGCGACGGGTTCGATCACATGGGCGACGCCGCCCTGCTGCTTGAGCCATGGCCAGCGCAGTTCCACGGCGGCGAGCGGCGTCAGCCGGGACTCCGTGGCGTCGTAGGCGCTGTCGTGGCGGATCGTGTAGAGATCGGCCCGCGCCGCGCCGATGGCCGAGACGACCATGCCGTTGGCCAGCGTCCAGTTGCGCCGCCAGTCGGCGGCTGCCGTCATGCGCAGCGCGTCGCGCCCCGCGTCACCATCGTCGTCGGATTGGCGGAAATATCCCTCGGCCGCGAAGGTCAGTTCGGCCTGGCCGCCGATCCAGCCCGGCGTGAAGCGCCGGCTCTGAACCACGCGGCCCACGGCGATCGGGATGGTCTCGTTCGATTCGCTCTCGCGCAGCGACTGGTAGCCGATGATCTCGGCGGCGATATGGTCGTCCGGCCGTGTCCGGGTCAGGCGGAAGGCGCTGTCCAGGCGATCCTTGTCGGAATAGCCGTATTCGAGCAGGTAACCCGGATCGGAGGTCAGCTCGATATCGAAAACGCCGGTGAAGCCGCGCCCGAGATCGAACCGGCCGTCTGCGAAGAAATAGCCGCGGAGTGGATCGTCGGTCAGCTCGTCCGTGGTCAGCGCCGCCGAGAAGTCGAGTTCGCCATTGACGAAGCGGTGGCGGTAATCGGCCTCGAGCGTGGTGGAGGATGTCGTCGTCAGGTACGGGCTGAAGGTCAGGTCGGCATGATCGCCGAGGGTGATGAAATAGGGGATTTTCACGCCGGAGCCCAGGATATCCGTCGTCCGGAATTCCGGCACCAGGAAGCCGGTCGCGCGCGCGACGGTCGGGTCGGGCAGGCGCAGCCGGGGCAGGTAGGCGATGGGCACCCCGTAGAGATCGAACCAGGCATTTTCGAAATAGAGTTGGCGTTCCTGCTGGTCATGGGTGATCCGCGCCGCGCGGATCTGCCAGATCGGGGTCTCGGACCCGGGACAGATCCGGCAGGTCGAGGCGACCGTTCGGTCCAGCTGCGTGTAGCGTCCGTCCACGCGCCGGATCTCGGCCGCGGCCATCTGCAGGCGGCGTTGCAGGACCATCCGCGCGCCCGTCAGGATCCCGTTCTGCAGATCGGTGGAAAGCTCCGCCATCTCGCTGACGATCACCACCCCCGCGCCGTCGTCGAGGGTGAGCGGCCCCTCCAGGCTGATCCGGTCGGTCTCGCCGTCATAGACGACCCGTGCGGCCGTCAGCCGCGCGCCCTGGTAGAGGAACTCGACATCGCCCGCCGCGACAAGGCGCTGTCGCTCGGCGTCGAAATCCACACGGTCCGCGACCAGGGTGGCCGGCACGTCCTGTGCCGTCGCGGTCACGGCCGGCGCAAGCGCCAGCAGTGCCGCGGCCAGCAGGCTGCGCAGCGCGGCCATCTAGCCGTCCTCCAGGTGCAAGAGCAGCCCGAGCGAGAGGAAAAGCGCCGCCAGCGGTGGGCTCCACGCCGCGATGAAGACCGGAATTTCGTTATTTTCACCAAGCACTTGTGCGAAGTTTCTCAAAAAGAAAATCGTGATCCCGGACAGCAGCGCGAACATGACCATCAGCCCCGTGCGCCCGAAACGGGTATGGCGCATGGTGAAACCGGCCGCGACCAGGACCATGGCCGCCAGCAGCAGGGGGTTGGCCAGTTCCATTTGCAGGAACACCTTGTGCTGCGTGGCCGAGAAGCCCGCATTCTCCAGCTGCCGGATGAAATTCGGCAATTCCCAGATCGGGACCGAGGACGGCTCGCCGAAGCTGTCGCGGATCTGCTCGCGCGTCAGGTCCGAGGCCAGCCGGAATTGCGCGAAGCTCTGGGCGTCGCGCTCGGGATTGCCGCTGCCATCGCCGAGCGTCCAGCGTTTGCCGGGGCCCAGCACCCAGGCGCCCGGTTCCAGCGTCGCCTCGTCGGCCTCGATCCGGAAGCGCGCGGCGCCCCCGGTGTCGAAGCCGAAGAACGTCACTTCGGTCAGCTGCGTGCCGTCGAGATTGGCCCGGGTCGCGTGGATCACCGTCTGCCCCTCGGCGCTGCCCTGGCGCAGCCACAGCCCCTCGCGGCTGATCGAGAGCACGCTTTCCACGCCGCGCGAATAGCGCGCCGAAAGCGTATCGAACTGCTGCGAGGTGGCCGCTACGATCGGGTTCAGCGCCGCGACCCCGGCCGCACCGATCAGGAAGGCCGTCAGCGCCGGCGAGACGACGCTCCGCATCGCCGAGCGGCCCGAGGCGCGCGTGACCACCAGCTCGCTGGTGCGCGCAAGGTTCAGGAACAAGGTGATCGTCGCCAGGATCACGATCAGGGGCAGGATGCGGTACAGATTGGCGGGCGCGTTCAGCGCGGCCAGCCAGAACGCTTCCGCCAGCCCGACCATGTCGCTGTCGTAACTGCGCAGATGCTCGACCATGTCGATCAGCACATGCAGTGCGAAGAAGACGGCGAAGACGCCGAGAAAGCTCTTCAGGAACTTCCGGGCGAAATAGAGATGCAGGATCATGCCGGCACCTCGCTGTCCGGCGCCGCGCGCCGCCTTCGGAACAGCGCCGGCGTCCGCGCGAGCCAGAGCAGGGCCGCGATCGTCGCGACGCCCGCTGCGAACTGCAGGTAGAGCCCGCCCCAGTATTCGGGCTGCGCGCGCAGGAGATCCTCGGCCCGGCTGCCGATGCCCCAGAGAACGATCACCAGCCCGATGGCCAGCGCGATCTGGCGCCAGAGCCCGAAACGGCTGAATCCCCCCAGCATCAGCGCGGCCAGCGCGATCCCGCTGTAGATGACCGGCGCCAGCGTCTGGGACATGCGGCGGTGCGCCTCGAGGCGGAAATCGGCCGCGCTGGCGCCCGTGGCGCGCAGCAACTCGTCCGAGGGCTGGACCAGACGGTGCGTGCCAAGCTCGCGCACCCCGATCCGCGGCGCGCTGTCCCCGGCCAGGAAATCGTCCATGTCGTAGGTCAGATCGTCGAAGGAGACCGTCGACAGCCGCTGCGCCGGGTCCGAGACGGTCTGCAGCAGCCCGTCGAACATCACCAGTTTTGGCGCGGGGTCGTCGTTGACGATATAGGCGCGCTCGGCGGTGTAGGTGGTGGTGCGGCCGGTCGCGTCGGTCTCGTGCAGGAAGACGTTGCGCAGCTCTCCGGCCGCGGTGATCTCGCGGATGTAGAAGGTGACGCCGGCCGATGGATTGAGGAACTTGCCCTCGACGATCAGCCGCGCGGCCACGTCACGCGAGATCTCCGACCGTTTCGCGTCGAGCTCGGCCCGGCTGACCGGCACCAGGAAATGCGCGAGCATGCCGACGAGGACCGCGACGATCAGCCCGAAGACGAGATAGGGCCGGAGCAGCCGGAAACCGCCGATCCCGGCGGCCTCGATCACGACGCGTTCGCTCTCCGCCGAGAGCCGGTTGGTCACGTAGACCGCCGCCGCGAAGGCCGAGACCGGCAGCACGAGCTGCATGACGTAGGGCAGCGACAGCGCCACGACTTCGAGGAAGACCCAGGCCGACTGGCCGTCCGCGATCAGCCAGTCGAAGAGACTGATCGCGCGGTTCACCCAGTATATCGAGATCAGGATCAGCGAGAAGACCCCGAACAGCGTGATAAGCTGCGACAGGACATATCTGTCGATTCTCGACACCCGGTCTGATCCCCCCTGGCCTGACTGGGCCGGACACTAACCCAATTGGGCGAGGGGCGACAGACCCATCTGGCCAAGGCGGCGGCTGGGCGCTACCTATGGGGCAACGTCGCAAAACCCGCAAAGGAGCCTGCCCATGACCNCCCCCGCCGCCGTCGATTTCATCGCCTATGACGCCGACCGGATCGCCGGGCAGGCGGGCCGCGTGGCGGTCTTCGTCACCCCCGACGGCAAGCTGGACCAGGGCGCGCGGCGGGTGAACCGGCTGATGAAGGGGGCGCTGGTGCGGCTGGCCGAAAGCCCGCGCTTCGAAAAGATGAAACCCGGCGAGGCCGAGGTGCTGTCCTGGCCCGCCGGCCTTTCGGCCGAGGCGGTGGTCGCGGTCAAGCTGGACCGCCGGCCCGATGCCGCCACCGCGCGCGCCGCGGGCGCGGCGCTCGCCCGTGCCATGGGCAAGGGCGATCTGCTGGTGCTGGCCGGCACCACCGCCCGCCCGGACGAGATCGCCTTCGGGCTCGTGCTGCGGGCCTATGCCTTCCGCGCCCACATGACCGGCGACGAGGCCCAGGACACCCCCGGCGCGGTCGCGATGATGGTCTCGCGCCCCGAGGCGGCGGCCGAGGCCTGGGCCCCGCGCGCCGCCGCGGCCGAGGGCGTCTTCTTCACCCGCGACCTGGTGAGCGAGCCGTCGAACGTGCTGACAACGACCGAGTTCGCCGCGCGGCTTGCCGAGATGCGCGATCTCGGGCTCGAGGTGCAGGTGCTCGAGGAGCCGGAGATGGAGGCGCTCGGCATGGGGGCGTTGCTGGGCGTCGGCCACGGCTCGGACAGCCCCTCGAAGATGGTGGTGATGGAATGGAAGGGCGGCGGCGACGCGGCGCCGCTGGCGCTGGTGGGCAAGGGCGTCGTCTTCGACACCGGCGGCATCTCGATCAAGCCCGCGGGCGGCATGGAAGACATGACCATGGACATGGGGGGCGCGGGCGTCGTGGCCGGCGTGATGCGCACGCTGGCCCGGCGCAAGGCCGCCGCGAATGTCGTCGGGCTGGTCGGGCTGGTGGAAAACATGCCCTCGGGCCGGGCGCAGCGCCCGGGCGATGTCGTCACCTCGATGAAGGGCGACACGATCGAGGTCATCAACACCGACGCCGAGGGCCGGCTCGTGCTGGCCGACGTCATGTGGTACGCGCAAAAGCACTTCAAGCCGGCGGCGATGATCGACCTGGCCACGTTGACCGGCGCGATCATCATCGGGCTGGGCCACGAGAATGCCGGCGTCTTTTCCAACGACGACGCGGTCTGCGACGATTTTCTCAAGGCGGCCGCGGCAGAGGGCGAAGGCGCCTGGCGGATGCCGCTGGGCGACGCCTATGACAAGCTGCTGAAAAGCCGCATCGCCGACATGAAGAACGTGGGCGGGCGCACCGCGGGCTCGATCACCGCGGCGCAGTTCCTGCAGCGCTTCGTCGAGGACGGCACGCCCTGGATCCATCTCGACATCGCCGGCGTGGCGCTGGTGAAGGAAGAGACGGCTTTCGCGCCGGCGGGCGCGACCGGCTGGGGGGTGCGCGCGCTCGACCGGCTGGTGCGCGACCGGTTCGAGGCCTGATGGCCGAGGCCTATTTCTATCACCTGACGCGCAGCCCGCTCGAGGACACGCTGCCGATGCTGCTGGAGAAATCCCGCGCCGCCGGCTGGCGCGTGGCGGTGCGCGGCACGGCCCCCGACCGGCTGCGGCAGCTGGACGAACGGCTCTGGCGGTATCCCGAGGATGGTTTCCTGCCGCACGGGCTGGCCGGCGACGGGTTCGAGGCCGACCAGCCGGTGCTGCTGACCACCGGCGCCGAGGTGCCGAACGGGGCGGAGATGCTGATCTCCGTCGACGGGGCCGAGATCACGCCGGAGGAAGCCGGTGGTTTCACCCGTGTCTGCGTCGTCTTCGACGGCAACGACGAATCGGCCGTGGTGCAGGCCCGCACGCAATGGACCCGGCTGACCGGGGCGGGGCTGCCCGCGCGCTACTGGAGCCAGGAGAGCGGGCGCTGGGCCGAGAAGGCGTCGAAGAACTGCTGAGGCGAGCGCGGACATGAAAAGAGCGGGCCGAAGCCCGCTCTTCCCCGTTCAAATCACCGGGAGGATGATCAGAACTTCATGCTCAGACCGAAGGACCAGCGGTCGCTCTCGGTGCCGGCGATTTCGTCGTCGGTGTCGCCATAGCCGAGGTGCATGGTAGCACCGCCGCCCAGGTTGTAAGCCGCAGCCACGCCCCAGCCAGTTACATCGCCTTGACCGTCAAAGTCATACTGACCCCAGTTGGCGTGCAGCGTGATGGCGTCCATCGAGTAGCCAACGCCGATGCCGGTGTGAGTGGCGTCCTGAGTGCCAATTTCCCAATCGGTGTAGTTCACGCCTGCCGACAGCCCGTTGTCCATGGCGAAAACAGCGCTAAGACCGGCAACGGTGACGTCCTCACCAGGGGCGGCAGTGAAGGTTTTGATGGGGCTGCCAGTTTCGTCTGTGCTCTGGTAACCAGCGGCGAGGTCGAGCGAGCCCATGCCCAGCGCCATGCTGTACTTGGCACCGATCGCGTAGCCCGGGTCACGAGCGCCGGTATCGTCCATCTCAGCCGAGAT
>PR_CR_10_Liq_1_inCRDRAFT_1000342_pt1 | contig 29261 bp, 33 predicted proteins | sample PRCRCaboRojoPR_3_FD_10241 | JGI IMG/M metagenome (IMG submission 10241)
TCCGTACTGGTATTCACACTCAGCATTGTTGCACTCTTCGTGACAATAGTAATCGCTTTGCATTGAAGGGGAGCAGCCTGGTGCGCAAAAGTCATCATCACAAAAGAGGCTATCGTAGTTACAATCATAGTTATTGCAGGCCTCTTGGCATTCTTCGTCTTCAAGGTTCTCTTTGAAGCACCCTTCTGCACACCAACCTATGTCGTTTCCGTCAAACCTGCAAGCCAAAGTGTTGCATTCTGGGTTCTGGACTCCATCTCCGAGCATCTCAAGTGTGCATCCCGAAGCACAGTAGCCACAATCTCCTAAGTCGTAGCCACATGAAGAAGTATTGCATTCAGTGTCACAAACTCCATCTGCCAGTTTCTCAAAGTTACACCCTTCGCTCATGCATTGATTGAAGCAATCCGAGCTCTTGAACTTGTCCCTTACCTGAGTTGACTCGTAGTCGGAGGAGTCATAGTTGCACTCAGGTATCATGCAATAGGAGTCGCAGTAGTCATCGCTTATGTAAAAGCTCGGGCAGTAAGTCTCCCAACAATCGATTGGAGACCCAACGGTTACTTTCAGAACTGTAAGCACTAACACTAACATTATCATTATAAAGGATTTAACTTGGTCAATGAGTAGTTTAAGCTGTAATGGTAAATTATAAACAAAAATGCTGCACCGTGCTATGAACAAAGGAGGCAACTGGTATAAGCCCTCACACCTCAACCCTTCTCAGTGGAAAAACATTCCTTTTAAAATCGACTGGGAAGCACTGGTCAAGATGTACGAATTAAGGAAGTACTACGTGCAAATTGCTCCTCCTTTCTCCAAGTACGCTGCTCCCCGAGTGGCAGAGCAAGAAAGACTAACTGACGACTTGCTGTTTTACCACGTGAAAAGGTCCTGGTACCACTTAGCAGTTTGGATGGTCTTTACGACATTCTTCATTGACTTAGACGATATGGACGGACCTGGGAAGCACTGGAGAGCCGACAACAGGACTGCCCAAACTGTATCGAGGGTCAGAAAGACCGCTCTTAAAGATGATAAGTAATCATCGACTTAAGTCCATAAGAGTTTATTCAAAAAGATAATTAAAGGTCTTCGACTTGGGTGCCGTCCTTGGGTTCGTTCTGCAATTCAGAGTTCCAAAGAGTGAGGTTGTCTCTGATAAGTTGCATAATAGTGGTGGAGTCCTTGTACTGGTCTTCATCTAAGTTGTCCAGTTCAGCTATTGCTTGGTCAAACGCACTTCTTGCCATGTCACAAGCTTGCTGGGGCTGTTCTTTGACCTCGTAGTAAAACACTGAGTAGTTCAGAGCTAAGCCCAGTCTAATAGGGTGAGTAGGAGGAAGTTCAGCGTTTGCAATTTTCATAGCTTCTTGGTAGACCTTGTTGGCGTTGTCGGCAGAAGCGTTTCCGTACTTTTGGGAGTTTTCAGGGGTGAGTTGGTACTCTGCCATGTACCTGTAATAGTCTCCCTGCATCTTGAGGAAAAACACTCGGGCTTCTGGGTTGTTCTGCTTGTTGGCCAGGATCTCCGAGATCATTTCTAGAATTTCATTGCAGAGAGAGTCCATTTCGGCTTCGAGTTTCACGCAGTAAGCCCTAGCTAACTCTGCGTGTTTGGCTCTGCCCCGGGATTCTTCTTTCGAAATCAGATTTGAAATCGAGCGCCATGCGGTGCGTCTGAGTCCTACTAGGTTTTTGTAGCCGACTGAAAGCAAGTTGCGTTGATCTACACTCAACTCAGTTGCGTCCTGGACGATTTTCTTCATGATCTTCACCATGTCTTCGTATCGTTCGGACTGTTCAGCTAACTTGGCTTTGTAAACAAGTTCCTCCATTCTTTTTTTATAACTGTATCGATAAAACTACGCTTATTTATGCACTCTGAACCTTTTATAACTTACTTAGCCTATGTTCTTGGGTCTGCGGTAGGCATTTTTCCTTTTGAGTCTCCGCATTACACTTGAGCAAGGCCGAGCGCCATGATTTGCTTTAGTTGGCCACCTCGAGTTGCGTCCCATCCACAATATGAATTCACTTAGAAAAGGCAGTCTCAGTGCAATTCCCGACATTTATCTAATTTACTTAGTTACCATAACAAGCACTTCTTGGAAGAGTGGGGTTTTGCTTTGGAAGGGTCAGATCCCCGTGCGAGTCTTTCTTTATGCTAGGTAAGTTTTACTAGTTGGCTTAAAACTTCGTTAGAGTGTAGTGGCTTCCCTGTTGGATCTAGTTGTTCTCTGGGTTTGTGAATTTTGTTTTTGCTGGTGCCTCGGCTGTCTTCTTTCATCTTCCTGAGTGACTGTTTAGCACTTACTTGTAAGTTTTGCTCGCGTTCTTCAAGTACTTTCTGTTCGTAACTTTTGTTTTCCATGTTCTTATTTTTATCTACTTCTTAATCATTCTGCCTTTGTTTGAGTAACACAGCTGAATCAGTTCTAGGTAGTCATTACAGAGGCCTCTACCTTTTATCTCTGTGCACAACTTGTACTGCTGGACTTCTGTTTTGCAGATCTTGGGATCTAGTTTTTTTACTTGCAAAAACTGCAGAATGTCTTCTTCCATTATAAATGCAGGCTTCACTTCCCAGCATCAAGAGCAGGTACCAAGAAGACCCCCTCAACACCATCAAAGAAACCAACTCCCAGTTATACAACACTGGGAACAGCCAAGTGAAGTCTGAAACTCCAGTGGTCCCCTACGTAGTTAGGAGAAACATCTTTTCCAAAATAAAACCTGTTCCTCTCCAACTAGCCCGCAACTTCAACAGTCTTTCTGAAAAAGAAAGAGGCCAAAAAAACTCCAAAGAGCTACTTGTCCTCAAGTCCATGATCAAAAGCTACCCCTACAAGGCCCTTGAACTCTGCCAGGGCTTCATGCAGAAGTACCTAGAAAACTTTTCCCACTCTGAAGTCATTAAGTTCTATGACTTCGTAGTTGAGTTCCAAGGTTCTTCTTCCTCCCTAGTTATGAAGGACCTTATTTTAAACGCCATCGGCAAGCAAACTGCAAGCAGTTACCAAAGTTCCCAAGGAGTGAGGCTGCCCAGACTTCCAAAAACTGACAAAAAGAAAGAACAACCTAAAATTAGATTCTGGAACCCTATGTTTAAGTCTTTTGAAAAGAAAATTAAGATCTCGGACTTAAGCATTGAAGACATAGTTGTTAAAAGGAAAAGCAAGAAGCAACTAAGACGCAAGAAAAATAAAACACAGCGAACTAACTCCGAAGAAAGTCCTATCATAGGCAAAATAAAATCCATGAAGCGTAATTAATACTTCCTATAAGCCATCAACTTAAGCATCTTCCTTGAGTACTTTTTTTGTCTGCGGAAGTCCTGTTCCCGAGATTTGGGTGGCCGGTCAGTGTAGAGGATTTGGGTGAGCTCTTCTTGGGTCTGGGGAAGGTACTCGTTGTGTTCTCTCCTTTGTTTGAGGTAGCCCTGCAGAGTTCGGTTGAACTTGTAGGCCTTCATGACTTTGTTGACTTCTTCAATTGGAAGTTGGACTACCTGGGCCACTTCTTGCCTAACTCGGTCACTGACTTCTCTGCTTTCGTTTAGTTCTTGTTCCTTGAGTGCGTTCATGACTTTCTTCATGCGGAGGAGTTCAGCTTCTTCTGGCTGGGTGCCTGACCAGAGTTTTTTAATCCCAGTGCTGGCTTGTTTGGCTTGCTGAAGAATCTCGAGTTTGAAGTCTTTGAGGGTGTAGTGTTCTTTGCGTGACAGTTCTTCCATGGTTTTTTTGAAGCTTTCTTGTTGCTTCTTCATTTGTGCTTCTTGACGCCTTTCTTCGAAACTTTTTATGTACCTCACAGGGGCCCGGGACAAGAGTCTGACGTTTTTCAGCATTTATTTAACTGATGACATAATTCATTTGCTTTGGTAGAGAAAAGTTTAGTAAAAATAATGAAGGTCCTCAAAAGGAGATGGCTAGAACTGCTTTCGTACTGTGGACTGACGCTAGTCAACGGACTAGCTTGGTGCACCCTCACTTCTATTTCTTCTTCGGCAGAGTCTTATTACGGAGTAAGCACAGACTTAATCAACCTCTACGAAATGACCTACTTCATAATGTACCTGCCTTTCGCTCCTCTCTCGTCTTGGTGTTTGGGGAAGTCTTTTTACTGGTGCATGCACTTTGCCTGGGCAATTACCACCGTAGGTGTGTGGCTGAGGGTTCTGGCAGGCAGCAACTTTTTCTTCTCCTTGTTGGGCCAGTTCTTCATAGCTTCGTTAAACAGCTTAACACTTCCAGCTTGCTCCACACTTGCAAGTGTGTGGTTCAAGCAAGATGAGCAAGTGTTTGCCACTACAGTAGGGAGTTTGTCCAACTTCATCGGGATTGGCCTTGGGTTTATTTTGCCTCCTTACATAAAAGACATCCCTGACGTTATGATGCTCCAGGCTGTCATTGCTTCTGCGTTTGCAGTGTTGAACCTTTTGTTTTCTTCAAAGGAGCCAAAACAACCTACTGACGAGCTAGGCTTTATCGAGGGAATCAAAACTGCTATGAAAAACAAGAACCTTCTGGGAATAGTACTTTGTTCTAGCTCAGGAGTTGCAGTCTCTTACACAATGTTGGGAATCATGGGGGAAATTCTAGCTCCTTCAGGAATGGAGTCCAAAGAAACTGGTTGGATAGGCTTTTCAATAGTCAATGCAGGGATGGTGGGGGGACTCATAGCAACTTTTTTAGTGAAGAAGTTCAAGGCAATACTTATGCCTTTGAGAATCTTTTTACTGCTTTCGATAGTGAGCATTATATTTTGGGCAGCAGTAATTTGGAACTTACTGTTAGCCATAATAGGGAGTGTGTTGGTGGGGTTCACGATCATAGGCTTTGTTCCTTTGGGAATAAGGGCTGCAGTGGAGCAGAACCAAGAAATAGAAGAGTCTATTCCCACAAACATGATTTTTTTCACAGCACAGATTTTGTCACTGATTTACACTTACCCTCTGGAGTACTTCAACCAGCTGACGCACTTGACAGGGCTGTGGATAGCTGCCATGATTACTTTTGTGTCGTTCGTTGCTTTTTTGATGATCTATAAAAAGAAAAACATCAACGAAGTCTCTTCAGGACTCTTAACCATTTGATTAATGTAAACTCATAATATATGCACAAAGCCGCTCACGAACCAAGAAGCACTGAAGACTCCTCTTTCGTTTGCAACAAGTGCAACAAAACTTTCAAAAGGAAGTACTCCCTCAAGAGACACTTTGCAACTCAGCACCTAGGCGAAAGACCTTTTCTATGCACTTGCCAAAAAAGGTTTGCAACCAAAGAACAGCTCGAACGCCACACTCTAACTAAGCACTCATCTGAAAAGCCTTTTAAATGCGAAAGAGGATGCAGCAAGAATTTTTCTTCACAAAACGCCAGGTCTTACCACTACAAAATCCACCACGATTGTATCAGATTCTGCTGCACCTTTCCTTCTTGCGGAAGAGCCTTTACCTCCTTAAAAAACCTGCATTCTCACATGAAAAAACCCCACGCTATCTCGGCTAATTCATTTTTCAACGAAATCGCGAAGAAAGAGTCCCAGTTTGCCGAACTCAACCGGAAAATCACTCAACTCGAGAGACAAAAACAAGAAATATCGCGTCAGTTAGAAATCTACAAGAACAAACTTCGGAACCAAAACTTTGAAGCTCCAGAAGACTGGCTGAAGAGCCGCTTTGATTCCCCAGCTTGACATAATATCTACGTAATAAATGATGGAAAAGAACCCAAGCTTATTATCAGAAGCCAGGGTCATACTGGGAGAAGACTCAAATTCTATCGACCACTCCAACTTAGTAGTGCTTTTGTCCACACAAATTCAGAATTCCCAGAACCCAGATAAACTTATTGAACTGTTACTGGAAACTTTGCAAGAAGACTCTCTCAATCACCTAACTAAAGCCACTGTGCTTCAAGAAGTTCTGAATTCTGAAATTGACCTTTTAAGAACTCGTAAAAGTAAAAAAGCTTTGGAGGTCTTAGAAAGAGTAATTCCTAGTATTGATTGCTGTCTGGATGGAATTCGAGATAGAGTTTCTAACACCCTCCAAAAAACTATTTCAGAGAAACTGACTAGCCTAGTTAAGCAAATCATTGAAGGAAACTTCAGCGAAAGAATCAAGTTATGTGCGACAATTCTGGCCAAAAGAAACTCAGAACTAGTCAGAATTCATTACCCAATATGCAAATTAAAAATTGGACAGCTTGAAGTTCTGAAAAACCGTTCAGAAGCACTCCCAGAAGTACTTATGCAGTGTTTCGACTTAGTGAAGGAACTCAGAGTTAGTTACCAAGACCCTTTGTTTGTTGTTTTTTACAACACTTTTGTGTACTACAGTGAGCAAGACTCCCTGGACTTTTGCAAGTTTGAAGAACAAATAAGAACTTTTTCAGTGTGCTTGTCTAAAAACCAGTTAAAAAAACTAAGGGAGAAATACATTAGTGTTTGTCATAAGAGGCATTTGTGCCCCAAGCCAAGCGTACTAGAAACATGCAACTCTAAACCGCCTAAGCCCAAAACATCCAAACAAAAAGTCGTCCAAATCAAAGCTTGTATTCTCGAGCAAGTAGAAAAAGGGGTTCCTGTAAACACTCTAGAAGTATCAGACGAACTCAAAGAAATAACCAGTTTCCATGGCTCAAGGGAAGTCTTTAAGTATCTTGACTTAATTATTGGGCAGTGTAAGCCCACTGAACCTAATGTTAAAACTATCAAACTACTGCAAAAAGCCTGTTTCCAAGCCGGAATCTTTGACAAGTACGAAGAAAATGCCATCAAGAACAAAGTTCAAGCCAAAAACCAAAACGAACGCAAAAACAAACTTAAGCACAAAAACAAGTTTGAAGTCAAAACTCGCAGAAAAGAAAACAGACTTAAGCAAACTCAAGAACTCCAAACAAAAACTCAAGAAACTGACCAAGCAGTTATAAGTCAGATCCCTGAATATACTAAAATCGGAGAGGAGGCCTTGCATCTGATAAAGCAAAGTGTTCCTAAGGACTTTGCCTTTATTGAAAGGATTACTGAGGAGATCAACACTCAAGTTAAACAAATCTGTGCTAGTGCCTGCTTGGAGGTTACTGGGTCTGCTTCCTACGGAACTTGGATTCTAAACACAAATATTGACTTAACCATTAGAAATGTCCAGAACCAGGAGTTCCTTAGCCAACTCCTGCCTGCTCTAAAGCACCTAGGGAGTGTTTCTCGGACCTATGGCTACTTAGTGCTTGAACCCCAAGGCTTCTCTTTCAAAATGCTTATTTCAGCTGACCATGTGCACGAAAGAGAGTTGTCAGTCCTTCTGAAAAAGTATACTTGTTTAGACCCAAAAGTCAACGAGTTGATTTTGTTTACTAAACTGTGGGCGAAAAAACTAGGCTTAAGTGGAGGGAAGTACCCTTCGGGGTTTGTGTGGACAATTATGACTCTGCACTTTTTAAGAGTTGAAGGAGTGGTGTCTGAGACACCAGCAGTGCAAGAAGAGTGGAAGGGCTTTCCATTGGGACCTTTGATTCTTTTGCTTTTCCAGTACTTGGAACACCAAGTGTCTTTAGAGTCTACTAAAGTTGCTACGATTGGAGGATTTGTAGAAGCGGAAGATAAAGGAAGCTTTAGAGTACAGCACCCTGTTACTGGAGAGGTCAGCCCAGGAGTGAGCTTTCCGGAAAAGGAAGAAATCAGTTTGAAACTAAGGAAGTTTTGTACTCAAGCACTGGACGGAGTGCCAGTAGAGAGTGTTATAAACCTATAATTGTTAGGAAATAAATTTCATCAGTTAAAATGGAAACAGCAGAGAGCTCTAACGGGTCTTTTGCCAAGGAATCTGGGGACCATTCGAAGTACGTGGAGGTAAAAAACAGCCGTAAGAAGGCTGAAGAAGATGCGCAACTGCTTACGAACCGCCTTGCACTCTTGAGAGCCGAAGAAGCCAAAGCTCAGAAGAAGATAGAAGAAACCCGGAAAAGAGCACGCGAGATCATGGAAACCCGTGCAAGGAACCTAGAACTGCAGCGCCGCAAAGAAGAAGAAAAAAGACAAAAACAACTAGAAGAAGAAGAAAGGGCCAAACAAAACAAAGAGTTCAAAGAACAGTCCAAACAGGTCAAACAACAAACCCGCCAAGAAAAACTCCAGAAACTAAAAACTGAAGTCCAAGCCATCAAACAAAGCAAAAAAGACAACCAAGAAATCATCAGCAAGCAAAAGGAAGAAATCTCTTTCCAAAAAGCTTCAACTGCTAAGCAGATCCGCAACAGTAAAAAGGAAGCCGAAGACGCCAGAAAAGCTGCAGAAGAGGAAAAACGCGCCCGAATGCGCGCTGAACTCGAAAAGAAAATCCAAGAAGAACTCAAAATCAAAGAAGAAAAAGAACTAGACATTTCTCGCATGGAACAAGAAGAAATGGAACTCATCGAACGCCTTCAAAACTCCCAAATGATGCAGAAGAGTGCCTTCGAAGAACTGGAACTAGCTTTGTCGGGCAAAATTGACCCTGAAGTTCTTTTGTCAGAAAAACCTTCGATTGACCAGTCCGGGTAAATTGTCATTTCTTAATAAGCCGTAATATGAAAGTTGTCAAAGTCTGCAGAAACTTCACAGAAACCCCTAGTTTCTTGCGAGAAACCAACCCCTACATTCTCAGTGAAAAAGAGTCCTCCGACTTAGAACTCAAAACTCACTTGTTCAACCAGGCCACCCAGAACTTCCCCTTGTCTCTAGGCATCGAAGCCTCCAAAAAGGCCAGAAGTTTCACACTCGAAAACAGAAACGACTTGACTTACGGAGAAGTCAACTTCAGGTCCCTCGCAGAAGTTATTTACTGCTTAGAGTCCAGACACGGAGCCAACTTAGAACAAAAAGTGTTTTACGACCTGGGTTCGGGCACAGGCAAAGCTGTAGTGGCAGCTTCCTTGCTGAAGAACTTCAGAAAGTCGGTAGGCATAGAACTCTTGGACCCTCTCTACCAAATCAGTTTGGAGATGCAACAAGCTTTAGAGAGAGTTTGCTCCAGCAAAGTAGAGTTTTTTCTAGGAGACATGTTTGAACTAGGCTGGAGCGAAGCAGACCTGATTCTAGTGAACTCTACCTGCATGAGCATGGAACTCATCAACAAAATAGCAGACTACAGTGTTAAGCCTGGCACCTGGGGGATTACTTTGAGTAAGTCCTTCAACTCTTCCAAGTGGAAGCAAGTAGACTATAGTTTCAAACCTATGAGTTGGGGTACTGCTACTGTTTACATGCATCAAAGAGTCCAAGACTAAGGGTTGTGTGTTAGTTTAAAAGACCTTCTGGCTAAGTTCTTGTCTTTGGGGTGTTCTTTGGCGTTCCAAACAAAAGTTTCTTCTAAGGAGGCTCTTCTCCATCCTAAACGTGCAGTCCACCTAGAACTGCTTCCGTAGCCTAGAGGCAGAGGAGGCCTAATTAACTTGCTTTTTTCAAGTTTCTTTTCAAAAAGGTTGCTGCACTCCACAGCTAACCAGTAAATGTGGTGTTTGGGTTCGTTGTAGTTAACTGCATTCATGAAAACAAGCCTCACGTCGTCAACGAAGTCCAGAAGGTTAGAGTTGTAAAATCCTTCGTGGAGACGGGTTCTGATGGTGCCTAGGTCCATAGGTTTCTTGATAATCTGAGGGTAGTCAGGAATTCCCAGAGTTATGGGGTCTACGGGTTCTTCGAAAGGCCAAACCTTCTTTCGGTTTTTCAGAAGCACGTGGAGTAGTCTTTTAGCTTCTTCTACTTCTGGAATCAGGGGAACGGGGTCGCCTCTTTTCTTTTTGATGATGGGGAGTTCGTCAGGTTCGCTTTCTTCCTGAGGTTCTAGTTTCAGGGGGATTGGTTTGGTGGGGGAGGGTTCTTCTTTGGGCTTTTCAGGTTCTTCAGGAACTCTAAAGGTCTGCCAGCCCTTTTCAAGGTCCTTTTCGTAGTTGGTCATGACCCAGCCTTTGCCCGGGTCTTGGATTTCTTTGAGTTTGCGCTTTAGAATTAACTTCTGGAGTAGTTGGTTTTCTTTCAGTTGTTTTTGTTCTTTTGCCTTTTTGTGGATCAGTTTCTTCAGAGCTTTGGTTTCTGAGTACAAAGAGTCGCACTTTTCTCCTAACTCTTGGCACTTCTGGGCATACTTCATGTTACTTATTAGACCAACTTATTAATTAATCTTTGCTTTTTTTCTTGCTGCTTTCCTTGAGCAATATTATAAGTATCCTCACAAAAATCTGGACCAAGTCAATGAACAGGTTGATGGCGTCCAGCACGTAGTCTTTTTGCCCCCTGTTGGCCTTTTCAATCATCATCTGGGTGTCGAACATCACGTACCCCATGAAAATAGCTAGTCCCAAGTAAAGCTGGAAGTTAAACACAAACTCTCCTTTAACTCCAAATAAGCTCAAAATGCTCATTAACAACATCACCCAAATGCCTGTGTTGAGCAACCCTCCTAGGTAGAAACTAGACCTCCTGTCTGAGTAAAAAGCTGCCAAACTGAAGCTCACAAAAATCCCTAAAGCTCCCATAAGAGCTGTGATGATTATTTGTGGGTCTACTTCTAGAGCAATTCCCACCAAGGGACCTATGCTGAGTCCTTCAAGCACTCCGAACAAACCCGTTGCCACTAGTCTTCCCGGAGACTTTCTGTCTGAAAAAACAATGTATAACAGACACAAAATTCCCAACAAAGAACAACCTACGTTCCCGATTTGGTAAGCTACGCTCAGAAAAGCCCCGAGCACACAGGCTGAAGTCAGCATCGTAAGTGTTCCGTACACACGTACAAGGTGCTCCTTAGTGCTTTTAGGAATATCTGAGAATTCAAACAGACTCTGGATATCGAACTGGGTTGACATTTTATTATAAACACGTGTTGAAAAAGGCAATATTACTTTACACTGCTAAAACTCTTCATAACAACCCTTTCTTTTAGTTCGGATAATTGGTTCGTACTTGTAAAAAACGTACTTAGCTTCGTTCCACAGCAAAGAAGCTGCTAAGTAGTCCCCTAAAAACAAGTAGTGCTGGGCCACCAACACCGCTACTGCAAACCTTGAAAAACTTAGTCCGTGGGATTTGCCTCGCTCGAGCAACTTTCCTTTGTAGAGCAGAGCTGCAAACACTCCAAAACCCAACTTGTTGAGCCACCACATGCAGTTGCTTTTCCAAATTCCTCTGTAGACTGTTTGGAGTTCTTCTGCTTTCAAGACTTCAACTTCCAAACAAGCTCTAGCGTCTACGTGTCTTTGGATAGTGAGGTCCAGCATAAAACTACTGAAAGGGACTCCCATTTTAATCTAGCATTTTTAAATTAAACCTTGAACCTTTTGGGAAGTTGTTCGAGATGTGACTTAGCAAAGGCTTCTTTCTGGAAAGTGCAGCTATTCCGTATCTAGCGTTGCTAAGTGGACTGCGGGAAATAAGTTCCCTTCTTTTAGTTACTTTTTGGTAGTGGACTTGGGCTTCTTTGAGTTTTTCTACAAAAGTAGGAGTGAGGTTTTTCCTCATGTTGTCTAATTCTTCAACGGTTATTTGCTTGTTGTTAGTAAACACTTCTTGAAGCACTCCTTGGCGCACATGATTCATTACTGCGAGTTCTGCTGGCATTTCTTGTTCTTGGTACTTAAGAGTTGAAGTGCGTTCCCGGATTTTAATGCTGCTGCGGCTTCTGTAAGAGGGTCTGCTTGAAGACTTGTAGTACTGCTTCAGTTTTTCAATTTCAGGATAAGTGGGTGACTTGGACCTAGAAGGTAGTATGTTTTTTACTAGGTTTTGTCTGCGTTGGGAGTTCTGAGTAACTATTGGAGAAAGGTCTCTAGGGAGTGAGTACAGAGACTTTAGCTTGAGATTGTTATACATTAATTTTAACGTAAATCTAATAAGTTTTAACGCATAAGGGTTTTAGTAATGGCGTCTTTGGCGTTCTGGATAGCTCTTTCGAAAGCGCCTTCTTTTTTGGCAGTTTTGGTAGAAGTGGCTCCTTCCCGCATGACAACTCTTTCTACAATGCTCATGGCGTCACAACACATCACAAGTCCGTCCTCAAAACTTTCGTCAACAGCAATCACCAAAAGGTCCACTTCTTCAAGGATTCTGCGTCTGTCGAGTTCTCCTTTGTAAAGCATTTCCAAAGACTCAGTCAAGGAGTCCAGCAGAGAAGCCAGAAGTATTTCGTTTTCTTCGTTGTCGCCAAGTAAGTATACTGTAACATCATTGAGGATTTTGAACACTGCCACGAAAGGCTCTATGATAAGCACTTCGGAAACTTGGTTAGACGGGTTGGTTTTCAGAGTTTTGGCGTGGAGTTGCTGCTCGAAGAGTTGCTGTGCTGTGTGAGTGGCAAGGTCCCTTGGAGGGTTGTAGTACTTACTGTATATTCTGCGTCCTTCGTTGTCCAAAACAACTACTCCCTTAGTTTCACAAAACATTTTTATTGGAGAGGTTATTGCAAAATATGGCCTTAAGCATTGCTCTCTTAGGAAACAAAAGAGCTGGCAAGTCCTCTATCCTCAAAGTGGTTTTCCAAAAGATGTCTCCTAACGAGACTCTCTTCATCGAAAACACCATCAGAGTGGACGAAGTCAAGGTCCACAACAATCCTTACACTAAGTTTTCTATTTTGGACTTCCCCGGCAGCTTCGAAATTGCCCACATGACTTCTCTAGAGAAGCGTTACTTGCAAAGCTGCTCCATGCTGATATACGTGATAGACGCCCAAGACGAACCCTACAACAAAGCCATTGAAAAGTTTGTCCAAACCCAAACAGAAGTTTACTCCCTGAACCCCCAGTGCTTGTTCGAGGTGTTCATTCACAAAATAGACGGAGACATGTTTGTCAACGAAGAAGTAAAACTTGAAGTCCAGGGGGAAATATCCGACTCCATCAGGTTCGACACTACGGAGCGTTCTTTGCCTGAACCTAGCTTCCACCTTACAAGCATATACGACTTGAGTATTTTCGAAGCCCTTAGCAAGGTAGTTCAGAAAATCACTCCCCAAGTTTCTTACTTCATCAACATGCTGGACGTGCTCATGAACCACTGCCGACTGGACAAGATCTATGTGTTCGACGTAATCACCAAACTCTACATTGCAACTGACTCCACTCCAGTGGACTTGATTTCTTACGAGTTGTGTTCTGACATGATAGACGTAGTGATAGACGTGTCCTGCATCTACGGAATAGAGTCCGAAGAGAACTACAACAAAGCCTTTGACAACAAGTCTACTTCAGTCATCAAACTGGACACAGGAATGACTTTGTACCTCAGAGAAGTAGAGCACTTGCTTGCTTTGGTGTGTTTGGTCAAAGAAGATAACTTTGACAGGCAGCATTTAATCGACTACAACATCAACTGTTTCAAAGAAGGAGCTAGAAAAATCTTTGAGGCTAGGGAAAAGTGGGTCAGTGAAGAAAGTAAGCGTTAATTAACTGTCTTAGTCAGACTCTGAACCTGCAAAGCTTTCGTCATCTTTTTCGTCTTCGTCCAACTCCATGTTTTCGTCTGAAGAAAGAGGCATTTTGACCATTTCTTCTTCGTCTTCCAAGTTCCTGATGGGGATTTTCTTCTTTTCTAGAAACTCAAACAAAACTTGATACTCTTGCCTGTCCACTCCTGTGAAGGTGAAGTTCCCGTTTTTAGTCATCACGTTCAGGTCAAACGACCGAATAGTGGAAGCTGAGCGTTCTGAAACCCTTGCAAACTCAATGTACCTGATGTCTTCAAACCTGATGTAAATCACTGGTTTGTTTATGAACACAAAACTCTTCTGCAGAGGAAACAAGTAACCGTCGTTGGCTTTCACTGAACACTTTATAGCGTGGGTGTCGTTGGCACTTCTGAAGGCCCCTGGAATTATTATGTTGATTTTGACCATTGCTTTAAGCAGTCTCGAAATTATGTCGTAGGTCCTGCCTTCCATTTGCTCTCCAATCTCCTCCCCAAAGTTCTTTTTGATTTCCTCAGGAGCCATGTTGAGTGACACTGACTCTTCGCTTTCTTTGTTGAACTGCATCACTACGAACGGGTAAAGAGTGTTTCCCTGCCTTATAGGAGTTTCCAGTCCTATCACCAAAGCAATGTGCACTCCGTCAGGCTTCGGAAGCAAAAAGGCCTTTGTGACGTTTTTGTACATAATTTTGTAGTTGTGGGTCTTCCCGTGGAGTCTCATGAAGCTGTGGAACATGTCTAGTGAGTACTTTCCTCTAGGAATGATCATTGGCAAGTCGTAGAGTGTAATTATTGCGTCGCCTGAAAAAGCCCTGAGGTCTGCGCGCTCAATGATTTCTTTAGTCATTTTTTCGCAAGAGTCAGAGTCTGGCATGAAAAGACGCATTTCGCAAAGAATGTCTTCTTCCATAGTGTCGTCTTGCTGGAACTCAATTGCTATTTCGTTCTTCCCCGGCAAAGAGCAGTTAGCCATGTCCTTGTAAAAAAGGGAAAAACAAGGAAGTTCGCCCACAGAAAAGTCCAGTCCTTTCTCCTGCACACTAAATTCTCCCCAACTCCAACCTTTCGTTGATAGTTCTGCCATTATTATTTCCCGCTTTAATTAACACTCTTGTTCATCAGTAAATTAAGCCACATTGTCAACACCCTAATAAAAATGCTTGTTAAGTCTATAAGAAATATAAGAAGGTCATTTAGTTCGCTTTTGGAGGGTAACTGGGACCTAACTCCTGACCAACAAGCAATCCAGGAAACTGCCAGGAAATTTGCTCTTCAGGAACTAGCACCCTACGTTAACGAATGGGACGAAAAAAAGCACTTTCCAAAAGACGTTGTCAAAAAATCTGCAGAATTAGGTTTTGCGGGGCTATATTGCAGTTCTGAGTATGGAGGGTGTGGACTGAGCAGACTGGATACCTCTTTGGTATTCGAAGCTTTGTCAACTGGCTGCATAGGAATCACAACTTACATCACTGTGCACAACATGTGTTGTTGGGTAATTGACACTTTTGGAAGCAAAGACCAAAAAGAAGCATGGCTTCCTGCAATGTTCAATTTTGACAAATTCGCTAGTTACTGTTTAACTGAACCCCACAGTGGAAGCGACGCTGCTGCTTTAAGCACCAAAGCTGAGCTGCAGGGTGACTACTACGTAATCAACGGCAGCAAAATGTTTATCACTGGAGGCGAACAAAGCAACATTTACTTAGTGATGTGCAAAACTGGACACAAAGAAATATCCTGCATTGCAGTTGAAAAAGGCACTCCTGGGCTGGGGTTCGGAAAGCCAGAGTCTAAGTTAGGTTGGCACTCACACCCTACTCAGATGGTTACTTTTGACAATGTGAAGGTTCCCAAAAGCAATATGATTGGAGAACCAGGAGTAGGGTTCAAAATAGCTTTGATGGCTTTGGAAGGAGGCAGGGTGAATATTGCAAGTGTGTCTTTGGGAGGTGCTTGGTTTGCTTTGGAACGTGCTTTGGACTACATGCACAGCCGGACTCAGTTCGGGTCCAAACTCTCAGACTTCCAGTACTTGAGGTTCAAGATGTCAGAAGCCTTTACACAACTAACTGCTTCTAGACTGCTAGTTAGGCACTCTGCTAAGTTGCTCGACGAGAAAAACTCTGAAAAAATAGCTATTTCAAGTATGGCAAAGCTGTTTGCAACAGACAACTGCTTTGAAGTGGCTAACTTAGCACTCCAGATGCATGGAGGCTACGGAGTGATCAAGGAGTATGGAGTTGAAAGAGTGGTTAGGGATCTTAGGTTTATGCAAATTGTTGAGGGAACTAATGAAATCATGCGCATGGTTATTGCCCGAGAAGCCTTAAAAGAAAAGTAACTCTACAAGTAACTTGTTTAAGACTAATAAAAATGAGTGGGTTGATCAAACTGCTTCGAGGGGGAGTTTTTGCAGCACTTGGTCTTTACATTGCTTTGCGAATAACCAAGTTGCTGAGGAAAGTCCAGTTCCAGAGACTCAAAGGCCGGATTAAAAGGGAACAAAGAGACAGAACTCCCTTGCCCAGACTCAAGTCCCTTGCACCTTTTCTCGAACAAAAGATTTTGGCGTGCAGTGCCTCAGAACTTGCACAAAAGATCAGAACTAAAGAGTTCTCTTGCGAAGAAGTAGTTACTTGCTACATAAGGAGAGCTTACAATATAGGCCGTTCTTTGAACCTTATAGCCGAAGAAGCATATTTGCCGGCTTTGGAGACTGCAAAGAAGTTCGACAGGGCTCTAGCCAAAGGAAAACCTCCCAAAGGAATTCTTTACGGAGTCCCCATTTCAGTCAAAGACCACATTGCAATGAAGGGAGCCTGCACTAGTTGTGGAATCACTAACGCCTGCGACATTCCCGATATGGAAGACGCAGTGGTCCTCCAACTACTAAAGGAACAAGGGGCCATTCCTTTTGTAAGGTCAAACGTTCCTCAGGCTTTGGCTTGGATAGAAACTGACAACTACATTTACGGAAGGAGTTTGAACCCCTGGGACACTTCAAGGTCAACAGGAGGAAGTTCAGGTGGAGAGGGAGGACTCATTGCTAGCCGTGCCAGTCCACTTGGAATAGGAACTGACTCTGCAGGAAGCATCAGAGTGCCCTGTGCGTTTTGTGGAGTTTACGGCTACAAACCCACTGCAGAAAGAGTTAGCGAGTTGGGAATATACTCCCCCTTGCCTCACAGACACTCTCCTTTTGGACACCTTAAGATGAGTGTTGTAGGTCCAATGGGAAGGAGTGTTGAGGACTTGATTTTATTTATGAAGTCAATTTGGACACCTAAGCACTTTGAGTATGACAAAATAGTGCCTCCTTTGGTTTTTAACGAAGAGTTGTTTCAAAGCACTCTGAAGAGGAAACTGAGGATTGGGTACTACATAAATGACGGACAGTTTGAGTGTTGTCCTTCAGTAGAGCGCAGCATTCGAGAAACTGTGAAAAAGCTAAGTGAAGCAGGCCATGAAGTTGTTGAGTTCCAACTGCCCAACTTCCGTGAACTCTTAGAAAACATCATAAGTCTACTTAGTTCGGACAACTGGAAGTTCTTGGAAGACATGCTGCAGGGAGAACCTGCTAAGTGGTACTTCAGGCCGGGTTTGGTAGCTAGGCACTTTGTATTTTTTAAGTCAGTTACAACCTCGATACTTGAGTTTCTGGGAGAGTACAGAATTGGGCATTTGCTGAAGCTAACTGGAGAAAAAACAGCAGACAAAACGATGAAGAACTTCAACTACAAAGAAAAGTACGCTGAAGAACTCATAGAAAAATGGATGCAAGAAGACATAGACGTACTTTTATGTCCTACTTGGCCTTTGCCTGCCATCAAGCACAAGTTTTCTTTGAAGTTGTTTATTGCAAACAACTACGCTTTGCTTTTCAATTTGCTGAGACTCCCAGCTGGAATCATTCCAGTGTCAGAAGTCTTTCCAGAAGAATGCCACTACTCTTCTGTGTGGAAAGACGCTGCCACCAGCACTTCCCAACAAAACATGCTGAACGCTGAGGGCCTTCCTGTGACCATCCAGTTAGTGGGGCTTCCTTTTAGAGATGAACTCACACTAGCTGCTATGAAGGTAGTTGAGGACCTTTGCGGAACACACAAGTTTGCAAGTTAGTGTTAGTAATAAAGATGTTTAGAAAAATCTACGAAGCTTACTCAAACCTGAACCTCGACAAAGCAAAGCGAGACGCCTGGGTAACTAAAGAACGCATTAGAAACAACACTTCTAAGTTAAAGCATGAACTCAAGTACAACTGGTCGTTTAGCAAGTTAAATGAACAGATTCCAAAGTACCAAAAACTCTACCAACAAAAAACCAAGCCTAACCTAGGAAACCTAGACAAACTCTACAGCGACTACAGAGACAAGTTCCTAAACTCCTTTTCTGAAAGAACTTCTAAGTCACAAAGCTGGCTAAAAGGGTTCGGACTCCAGGCCTTCCAGCAGGCCAAGAAGTCCCCTTTTTACTTTTGGCAGACTGCAAAGTCCTTTGGCTCTGAAACTAAAAACTACGTTAAGTCCTCTTACTTAGAAAGCAGAACCCACATTAAAAACTACCTAGCAAAGAACTCTAAACTATTTGCACACTACAGATTCAAAGCTTTCGAAGTGTTTAGGAAGAAACGAAGAACAACTTACATGATGCTGGGCTGTGGAATCTTCCTCTACGCTGTGGGAAGCAGTATACCTAAGGCTGTTGCAGACTACAAATTGAGACAACAAGAGTTAAGTAATAATAATGGATAACCAACTACTTGAAAGCCTTGATTCCAAAGCCCACCAGGTCAACCAGAAAACTTTGTCTAAACACTTAAAAGAGGCTGAAAAGTACTATGCTAAAAGGCAAGTGCAGCAAGAAACAATCAACCAATTAGAGAAAAGCCTTGAAGAAGCCTACCAGCAGATAGAACACCTGCTTGAAGAAAACAGATACTTAAAGTGGGACAATAACCGCCTTTCAGTAATTATTGAAGAACTCAATTACAAACTTTCAGAGGCCGCCTTGAAAAATAGCCAAAAGAACCATAACATCTACATGCCGTTTGAAAACGACTACGAGGACCTAAAAACCAGACTCTCTTGGCTAGAAAAAGAATTCCGAAACACTTCTTCTCAGGGCTCCAATACACTAAGGGAGTCCAAAGAGTTGAGGTTCAGCAAAGAAAGCGTTACTTCGGAGTTAAAGTCCATTCAAGAAGAAATTCTCAACAAAGAAAAGCAACTCATGAACTTCAAAAAAAACTACACCCAAAGAGAACAAAAGTTCAGTGACTTCGACCATAAGCTACGCAGAAGTCTAGACCAAGTCAGGACTGGAATAGGCCACATGAAAAGCGAAAACTCCAAACAAAGAAGTGAAATTGAAGAAATCCATAATAGGCTGTTGTCAAATGCAAGTTCACCTACAGGAGTTGACTCCCAAACTCATTTTTCTGCTATGAAAACCAAAAGAAGGTATTTACACTAATTAATATTCCTCAGTTATAAATGTCAATCAACAGCAACTCAGTGTACACAGGTACTTTGAAGAAACCTCAAGTTACTTACTCTAGATCGAAAGACCTTTTTTACAGCGACATCCACAAAGGAGACGACGTGACTCGTTACAACACCAAAAACTTCAATGTTACTTGCTACCAGTCTTTTCCCAATAGAAAGTCTACACCAATCAGGCCTCCGCAAAAGCCCAACTTCAACACTGGGTTCAAGCCCAGTCCAGACACGAAAAAGGAGTACTTGAAAGGCATGCTTCGGAGTCAAAGCAGCGTTGGGACTTACCTGAAGAAAAGCTTACTCAGCAAAGCTGCTGAAAGTAACATAAGGATGAACACTGGAGGCCCTAAAATAACTGTCCACGGTTCTGGAAAACTGCCCTACATAATGAACGACTACCACATCAGGGAAACCAACCCGGGCTTTGCAAGAAACGAACTAGGAAACTTCTTTACTCACTAATAATTAAAATATGGGAATTGAGTTATCGAAGGAAATTCCTTTCACTGAGCAAGAACTGATGATGCTTGAGCAACGCTTTAGGAGACTTGATGTTGACGGAAGTGGAGAGCTGGAACCGAATGAGTTCTTTGACATTCCTGAACTAGCACAAAACCCGCTAGTGCAGCGCGTAATCTCGGTTTTTGATAAAAACGGCGACGGAAACATTTCGTTTTACGAATTTGTTACAGGACTGTCAAGACTGTCTGCTGGGGGTTCTGAAGAGGACAAACTTAGGTTTTTGTTCAGGATTTATGACATAAACAATGACGGGTACATTTCCAACGGGGAACTCTTCAAAGTGCTTAAAATGATGGTGGGCAACAACTTAAACGACATCCAACTCCAGCAACTGGTTGACAGAACCATCATTAAAGCTGACGAGGACTTTGATGGCAAAATTTCGTTTCCAGAGTTCTGCAACATGGTTAAGGACTTAGACATCAATGAAAAACTCACTCTGCACTTTAACTAACTGTTTACAACCAAATTAATTAAAAAGTAAACCTCCTAGCACTGTTACGAGTACTCATTAGTTTTTTGTTTTGCTTCAGGTCTACTATAATTACAGTGGCGTTGTCCCTCGACTTCTCCAAAGCCAAGTCTGTTAAAGACTCAGCAATTTCTGAAAGGGGTTTGTTTCTGTTGTTTTTTACAAAGTCAGCTACTTCTTGGTAACTCATTCCTTCAATCAAACCGTCAGAACTCACAACTCCAAAAAGGTCCTGACTGCTCCTTTCTTCCACTTCAATGTGAGGAAAGGGACTCAGTAACTCTTTGTAGGGCTGGTCTCCTATGCTCCGAGTTAGTTTCAAGGAACCCTGCACTCGCAGTGTTTTCCCCACAGGAAGTACAAAACCCCCTAGTTTCTCTATCCGAGACCTTTCGCTTTTGTTTTCTGTGTTGTGGTTGCAACTCAAAACTTTAAAGTCGTTTTCACGGACCAGCAAAACAGGAGAATCCCCTACGTTGGCTGAAATAATGTGGGTGTCACTTACCATCAGCACTGAGGCGGTGGTTCCAGACCTAGACTCAGGAAAGTTGTTTAGGTAGGTTGTGTCTGTATACTGGAAAGCGTTAATGATGTCAGTGTCGTTATGACTTCTTAAGCAGTACTGCAACCAGTCCGCTGCAAAAGTCGAAGCGTGGCTTGAGTGGTGGCCGTCGTAAACTCCGTAAGAAGTGAACTCAGGGTGGGAGTTTACTTTGTAGTGGTCTTGCATGTCTTTTCTGGAGTTCCCTTTTTTGGATGAAACTGCATACTCAAGACCAAAGCTTAATTGGTCCTTGCTGGGAGATATGCTGAGTTTCTTGAGTTTTTTAGGTTTAGGGTAAGTTGAGTTGATCTTATGGATGTCTAGTTTAAGATTTTTCCTTTTGAGAACAGGAAAGTTTTCGTCAGATACCATTACTTTATTATCAGAGTGCTCCATAGCGGTTACAAAAAGGTTACTTAAGAATTACTTAAAAGGGACTCAGAGTGCTGCAGCCTTTTTCTTTCCCGGTACCACTTGCCAACCAAAAACAAGCTGATTAACACCAGTATTCCGTTCAAAATCACCCATTCTATGAACACAATTTCGTTAACGTCTGCGATTTTTTTCATTATTACAAATACTTCTGAATAGGTTCGCCTAGCCCTCTGCTCAGAACCAAAAGGGAATGAACTAGGGACCTGGACTCTCCTGCGTCTTGAGTTTTTGGCTTTCTGGGCTCCGAGTTTAGCGCCGAAAAAGTAGTTGAAACCTTCTGCCTGATCCTTCGTTCTCGGTACTGAAGGAGTTCTAAACTAAGGATGTTTTCAGTCCACTCAACCTCAGGGTCAGCTTCTTCGTCTTCTGGCGAACAACATATAAACTTAAACCCTGCACTTAGCATTTTTATTCACTTGAAGTAATTAATTAGATTTCGTTCCTCCAAAGGGTAATCTCCTGTTGCTTGAAGTACCTGCGGTCTTCTTCGTCCACCAACACCAGGTTCAAAAAGTACCTCACTGAAAAGTTGTTGTTGACGTTGTAGTAAGTAGGAGTCAGATCAAAGCTGTTCAAAAACACCCTTATGGGGATGTTTTCTCCTCGAACAGGGGCCCCGTCCATCACTTCGAACTTGCCCACTGTTTCGTTTTCGGAGATTGCATTTGACCCTGCCCCGATGGTTTCTTTGCGGATGATTGCAACTTCCATGTACTTAATCCGGATTCTGACTAACAAAAAGTAAACCTTGCCCACAATGCTTTCCCTCAAGTGGTACTTGTGGCGGTTATACTCGAACTCTATGTGAAGGCACTCTTCGATCCCTACCTCCATCTTGATGCTGGTGTCGTCTTCAGGCTCGTTGGTAGGATTGTACACGCAGAATTCCTTCTCCCGTATGACGTTGGAAGACATGCTCCGCGTGATAGTTGCTTTGACTATGTACCGCAACTTACAGAACTTTCCTAGGTAAGTTTCGTAAGGTTTGTCAACTTTGTTGAAAGCAAAAGGAATACTAGTGGTCTCAGTGATCGTTCCGGGGGGTTCCAAGCCGCGACTCAGAGACACGAAGTCGCAGGTTTGACTGCGTTCGTAAAGCATTTCTATCCTGCCTATGAGCTCTACTTTGATTCCTTGGTGTTCCAGTTTTTTTCCTGGCTTCATGTTAATCTGGATTTTGCCCTTGATGTCTTCGTCTCCAGAAAAGATGTACAGTTCGTGAGACTTGCCGCTTGAATCCTTCAGAGTTGTTGTTTTGCGGGACTCAACTCCTTCAAGTTCCAAGGTAACTTCTGCTTTGGATTTGAACTATGTAGACTTTACCATTTCTTTTTTTCTACTATAAGTTACTCAGTAAACAACTAGAAGTACTTAATAAAAATGCCAGACATAGATTCATGGTGGGGTGAAGAACTAGCAAACAACATTGACATCGTAAGGAAAATAGCATCTGTGCCAATCATTGTTGCGTATTTATGCAGAATCGTCCTTATTGCTTTGGGCTTCAGTGTCTTTCAAAAGAGCTGGCAAATTGCATCCTTTTTAGTGAGTCCGATTGTTTTTTACTTTCTAAGCAAAATCAGGGTCGAAAACAATGCCCTAGTTGTAATTGTCATATGCGTTCTGACTGAAATTTACAACTTAGCTTTGTGGGCAAATTCAAAGCAAATTCTTGAAAGCCACCAACCAATTCTTGGCATGATAGCAACATTTTATGTGGCTATTCTGCAGTGTTCCGTACTAAAAAGCCGCACTGCAGTTGTACTGAGTGTGGTGAAGCACGTTATAGTTTGGGACGTCCAGAACTACTTTTTTTACGAAGTCAGCATAGAAAAACAGTCGGTTTCAATGATGGCAAGTCTGACCTTCGTGATTTGCTCGTGTTGTCATGTTTTTAACCTTAGGAAAAAAAGTTACCAGACTTACCTCTACAGAAAGCAACTTGAAAGAACCAAGCACTGCTTGGACTCACTAGTTAGTTTCTTTCCAGACGGACTCATTGTAGTTTCCCAAAACAAAGAAGTTCTTCTGGCCAACAGCTTTGTTGAAGAAAAACTCCAGTGCAGGGCCAACCAAGTAATTGGTATGCTTGAGTCACTTGAATACATTCCTCAAAGACAAATACACTTTGAAAACAGAAGCACACTGCCCATAAGGGACATTGAGGAGGCACTTACCTTTCAACTAGACACCGAAATGATTTTGGGAGTGGTTGCTTACCAAGAACTGTTCCTCGAACTTAGGGCCAAAAGAATCCTTTGGAAAGAGCAAAGTGCTTTGCTCTTGACGCTGAGAGATGCAACCCTTTTGATAAAGCTAGAGCAAATGGAAGCTGAGGACAGGTGCAAAACTGCCATGCTCAGGTCAGTTTCACACGAACTCAGAACTCCTTCAAATGCCATACTTTCTTATGTAGATGAAATCTTTGCCGAAGAAGGAGAGTTTCTTTCTAACAGAAGCAAAGAAAACTTGAAAGTCATTGAAATTTCTTCTAAATCCTTACTTTCCTTAGTAAACGACTTACTTGACTACTCAAGGATTCTAGCAGGGGCCTTTTCTATTTACAAAGAACCTTTCAAGGTCAGGAAAGTACTCAAAGAGTGCATTAAAATCTTTGAAATCCAAGCAAAGAAAAAGGGAATAGCCTTAATTCTAAGAATAGACCCTACTTTGCCCACTAAAGTCTACACTGACCACAAAAGACTTACTCAAATAATACTTAACCTCGTATCCAACGCACTTAAGTTCACCAAGCAGGGATACATTGAAGTGTGCGCAACTTTCAACAGCAAGTTCCTTTTGGGTATCTCAGTGAAGGACACTGGCATTGGAATCCCGAGGGACAGAATCCGACAACTTTTCAAGTTGTTCAGCCAAGTGCACACCCCCGAAATCAACTACGGGGGTTGTGGACTAGGCTTAAATATATCGAGTTTGCTCGTAAAAGAACTAGGAGGAGACCAAATCCTAGTAGACTCTTGCTTAGAAAAAGGCTCTGAGTTTAGTTTCAGTATTCCAATACTCCAAGAAATTCCTGAGTATGCTTTGGAAGACGAACTAGAACAAGTCCCAGAAGAAACTACTGAAATCATCAGAGTCAAGCAGTCCATACAGTGTTTTGCACCTAAAAAACAAATTGTAGATGTACTAGTAGTTGATGACAACGACTTCAACCGCGAAATCCTAATTGCAATTATCAAGAGAGAAGGCATTACTTGGATGCAGGCTTCAAACGGAAAAGAAGCTATTGAGTTAGTCCAAAGAATGGACGCCCAGGGATTAGGCTTCAAAGTGATTGTGATGGACTGCAACATGCCTGTCATGGACGGTTGGGATGCTACTAAAGAACTCCACAAACTCTACCAAGAAGGCAAGTTAAACACAAAGCAAAATGTAATTGGCTACACTGCTTATAACAACGAAAGCGACATTGACGAATGCTATAAAAGCGGCATGGTTTTACACTTAACTAAACCTGCCCAGCCTAGTTTGATCCTCAGGGCTCTCAGACGTTTCATTTAGTAACTAATAATGAGAACTTTGTTGAGTTTAGAAGTCATATCTTTGGCACTTACGGTTCTTCACCTTGTGTTTTACTCAAACCTTGAATTCTTTTCAGCCAAAGTGACCCAGGCCCTCCAGGTAGTTCCTTTGTCATTCTTAATGCTGTTTCTAGCCTTTGCGACTGAAGCAGTCTACTTTGTAGTGTCTGCTTACGTGTACATTTTCAGAAACAGGTACATAGGAATGCTGGGACTCATGGGAACTTGCTTTGGAGCTTCTCTTGCCAGCACTCTCAAGCTTTGCTTCACAGAACCAAGGCCTTTTTGGGTTTTTACTTTCATTCAAGGAATAGGGTGCAACAAGGGCTTCGGGACTCCTTCTGGACACTGCCTTTCTGCTTCAGGGTGCATTTCTTCAGTCTGGAGTGAGTGCGACCAAAAGTGGACAAAGTACGCTATGGCAAGTGCGCTAGGAGTCACTATTCTCAACAGAGTTTACCTTGGAGTGCACAGTATAGACCAAGTGGTGCTTGGGTCTTTTTACGGACTGACTTTAGGTGCTTTCCTAAACACCCAAGTTGTTAGAAAAGCAGTGTTTGAGATGTCCAACGATTTAAGGAAGATGCTTACTTTCCAGGGAGTAATAGTGACTATGCTGTTCGTAGCTCTTATGATTTATGAATTTAATCAGCCCAACTGGCAGCAAGTATGGAACCAGAACTATGAAGCACACTGCGGAGGCCAGATTTCCAAAAACATAACTTTCACTAAGAACTACCTAGAAACTACTTTGCTTTTTATGCTCTCTGGATTCATACTGGGTTACCACTTACTCGGGACTCAAATGATTCCTAAACCATCTGCCAAACTTTACCTTTTTTCCCTTAGTTTGATCTTAGGACTTTTGCTGGTGGTTTTTGGGACTTATCAACTGTTTAACTATATTTTCCCTAACAGCTACATTTACCTGCCTTTAGGGGTGCTTAACTTTGCTACAGGAATTAGTCTCTCCTACTTAGTCCCTAAAGCAGTGATCCGCAAGTACCCTATGGCCCACGTTAAAGCTTCTCACTTTTCCTCATTTGAACTTAATTCACTATAAAATTACTTAAAGTTTCATTAGTCCCCAGTGAAGTTGCCCTGGAAAAACAACTCTTCGGGGTGATAGTTCACTTCAACTCTTTTCTCGTTAAACTTCATTCCACTGATTGCAGCCTTTGCTTTTATAGCATCTTCCAGAGTTGCGAACTCAACAAAAATCTTGCCAATTCCAGAAGTGTACTCGCCAGGACGAGGAATCACGATCGAGATAACTTTTCCGTATTTCTTGCACTCCTCCAACACATCCTCGTGAAGGTCCTGAAGGTCCTCTTCATTTTCCAAGTCTGTAATCTTAACCATGTTTTTCAGAGCTAGCACTCGCGAGTTGAACTTAGCGTAGTTGCACACATCAGGTTTAGGAGGCAACAAGGCTTTAGCTAGCGACTCCTTCCCCACTATCGAAATCTGGGCTTCACATCCCGACACTGTAAGAGTTCCTTGGTGCAAAATACTAGCCATGCCTTCGTCTTCTTCGTAATCAAATATTGCGTACCCTTGAGTAAGCCCTGTCAGCACGTCACTAGGCATGTCAAAACACTTCAAACTTCCAAACTGCTCAAGAACACTTTTCATCTCTTCTTTCAAGTACCCGTGAGGAACCCCACTGATCATAAGACGCCCTTGACCCCCTAGTATTTGAGACGCCATTTCCTCGCTGATCTTGTCAAGTCCCACTGCAGAAGCACTCAACGCGTGCAGACCCGACACTGTTGGGGGCTGGTTGCCAGCATACGACTTAGGCTTTCCTACCCTAAGGGCTTGGTTCATGAGAGTGATGTTGTTGAGTTGGTACCCAGCTTGGGTCTCTTCAATGCTTCTGAACTCTACAAAGGCGTAATGCCCATCATTACTAATCCACACTGAAAGAACAGGTTCGCCTTCCCCAATCTGGAGGCCTCTGCTCTTCATTGCTTTGTTCAAGAACTCAAGTAACTGATTAGAAGTAATACCGGCAGGAAGGTTGCCAATATAAAGCTCTCGGTCGATTTTGTGTGCTTGCACAGAAGGAATAGTTGAACCCACTTGCTGGATCTTGTTGATGTATTCTTGTGGAGTCAAAGAGTTTGAGTTTTCGCCCCAAACTCGTCTGTTATATTCCACAAAGGTTTTTGGAGGACTGTCGAACTTATACCGGGGAGATGGAGACCGGGTACTTGAAGACGACCGCTTCTGAGTTTTTCTTCGTCTGTGTCTGTGGGGAGACCTTCTGTCACGGGACCTGTGTCTGGAATGCCTATCCCTAGATCGGAGTTTTTCTCTGGATCTTGAGTAATCCATTTATAAGCCTTTTTCTTAAATGGCAAATAAGATTGCAGTAGTCACTGGAGCCAACAAAGGAATAGGCAGAGCTATTGTTGAAAGACTCCTGAACGAAGCCCCCGAGTTCACCAAAGTAGTTATGACTGCCAGAGACTCCCTTAAGGGAACCCAAACTAGAGATGAAATACTCAAAACTGGACAAGAAGCCAGACTAGTTTTCCACCAACTCGACATCACTGACTCTAGCAGCATCCAGAACTTCGCAGACTTCTTAAGCAGTGAGTTTTCGCAAATAGACGTGCTGGTGAACAACGCAGGCATAGCCACTAGAGGAGACGCTTTTAGTTACGATATTGCCTACACCACCCTTAGCACTAACTTCTATTCTACTGTTAAAGTGACTGACTGTTTAGTTCCTTACATAAAGGAAACAGGACACATTATAAACATCAGCTCCAGGTTGGGGCACGCGTCACACATTACTAATGAGTTTCTCAGAACCAAAGTGCTGAACGTTTTAACCAGAGAAGAACTTTTTGCCCTTGCAGAAGACTTTCTTGAAGGAGTCAAACTCGGAAACCACTCTGAAAGAGGGTGGCACAACAACACTTACTCAGTGTCTAAAATACTTCTTAACTGCTATACAAGAATACTCAGCAAGGAAGTGGGTATGATGGTTAATGCTGTAAGTCCTGGTTGGGTCAGAACCGACATGACAGGAAGCCACGCTGCTTTGTCACCTTTTGAAGGAGCTGAAACTCCTTTGTTTTTAGCAAGGCTCCAGAACTACCAAACAGGGTGTTTTTGGAAAGAATGCAAAATCCAAGACTGGGAGTAACTAATTAATATATATGGCATCACAGGTAACGCGTAAACAAGGGAGCTTCACTTCAGAACTACAATAACCAACTTGTTTCTCAAATAGAAGAGTTAAGGGAAAAAAGAAACGAGCTAGAGAACACCATACACCAAGTCATGAAGGAAAAGTCGCTGCTGGAAAAAGAGATTGCTGAAATTTCTGAGGAGTTGTCCCATGTGAACGGTAATTTCAAATTAGAAAGTTTAAGCAAAAAGCAAAAACTAAGAAATGAGTACGAAAGAACCATCCGAGAAACTGAAGGAGCTTACGTGAAGATCCTTGAAAGCTCCCAAACACTGCTGCACGTACTTAAAAGAGAATGTATCAACCTCAACAAAAAATACTTTAACTAAGTTGCGTTGCTAAGCTTAAATACTTAAAGTAAAGTTCGAGAACCTTCCTCTCCAGCAACTTTAGGTGCAAAAAGAAACTCCAGTGACTGGCTTTGCAAAACCTGTCCACCAACTCAGTTCTATAGTTTTCATAGTTGCCTTCTTCGAGTTTCTTACTTATCAATTTGTAGTCGCTCAGGCACCTGTTTAAGTTGTTGTGCAGCAAAACGTTTCTGTATCTCTTCAGCACCACAAATAGGCTCTTGGGTTCTGATTCTTCAGGAGTTATTGAAAAAAGCTCTTTGAATAAGAACTTTACGAACTGGCTATCCACTCGGTAGACACTCAGCTCGAAAATGCAAGCTCCTTTTTTCCTGTACCTAACTAAGTTACCAGGGCAGGTTCTATTTGTGTCGTAAAAAACTATAACTTTGTCGTCGATGTTTTGGTCTAATATAAACCCATACTTGAGCAGAAGTTTGATATTGTCGTGATTATTGTAACTCCAAACCACCTCTTGTCCTTTTCTGAAGTCCCTGTCTGCCTTCATTACAGCACTTCCAGGACGCTTGAAAATCACTCCTACTTGACTTTTGTTTGCTTTGCTTCCAAGTGGTCTGGGCATGTGGTTGAACAACTCCAAAAGCGGAAGAAAACATATTCCGTAGACTTTTTTGTCGTACTCCTCACCCTTGATGTTTTGCAAGTACTTCCAAGTGTACTTGGTAATATGGAATGCCCTGGAAATTACAGTGTGGTATCCCCACATCCAGGTTTGTTCTAAAAGACACTCTGGACACACTTGTTCAATGCCAGGCACTTTGCTCATCGACTTTAGATAGTTCTTTTTCCCTAAGTTGTACTCAACTGGAGTCTCGATTCTGTGCTTTATCCTAAACTGGTTGTCTAAATACCCTAATTCTTCTTGGGTCCAGTTGTAAATGCTTTCCACTTTGCTTGGAGGCAAGTGAGCCCAAAGGTTTTCTCCGGCCTTTTCTTTGTTGTAGACCCTTTCATACACTAGATGCCCCACTGCCTTCACTACTTGGTGCTCTTCTTGGAAGTAATCTAGCCACTCAAAGTCTTCGAAACTTAAGTACTTATTGAAAACCGAGTCTATTGCTATCTCATCCCCAAGTGAAATTGCTTCTGTAGCAATAACTCCGTAGCCCTTTTGTGGTCCGAAGTAGTGCAACTTGCATTTCTTTAAACCCTTTGATACATCCTTAATGATCCCTCTAAATTCTTCCTCAGAAAACCTATCTGGTATGCCAGAGAAAGCACCC
>PR_CR_10_Liq_1_inCRDRAFT_1000344_pt1 | contig 29159 bp, 33 predicted proteins | sample PRCRCaboRojoPR_3_FD_10241 | JGI IMG/M metagenome (IMG submission 10241)
GGGCGGTTCTTGATCCTTCTGGGCTGGATGCGCTGATTCCGGACTGGAAGGAAAAGGGCGCGCCCCTGAACGTGCCGGTCAAGGACGACAATTTCTACATGCTGGGTGAAGGCGGGCAGATGCGCATTCCCAACTTCCCGATGCCGCCGCTGATGAACAACCACGGCAATTACATCGTGTCGATGGGCAACGTCTGCCGTTGGATGGCGGAACAGGCCGAGGAACTGGGCGTGGAAATTTTCCCCGGCATGGCCTGTTCGGAAATGGTTTATGACGAGAACGGCAACGTGAAAGGTGTCGTGGCCGGTGAATTCGGCAAGAACCCGGATGGAACGCCCGGCCCTGCCTATGAGCCGGGGATGGAGTTGCATGGCAAGTATGTCTTCTTGTCCGAAGGCGTGCGCGGCAGTCTCGCCAAGGAAGTGATCAACAAATACGACCTGAGCGCCGGGAAAGAGCCGCAGAAATTCGGCCTTGGCATGAAGGAAATCTGGGAGATCGACCCCGACAAGCACCGCGAGGGCAGCGTGACCCACACCATGGGCTGGCCGCTCAATGGCAATGCCGGGGGTGGCTCTTTCATCTACCACCTTGATAACAATCAGGTTTACGTCGGCTTCGTGGTGCACCTGAACTACCGCAACCCGCACCTTTACCCCTACATGGAGTTCCAGCGTTTCAAGCATCATCCGATGGTGGCGGAGCTTTTGAAAGGCGGCAAGCGCGTGGCCTATGGGGCGCGGGCGATTTCCGAGGGCGGTTATCAGTCGATGCCGAAGATGGTGGCACCGGGTGTGGCGATGCTGGGCTGTTCGGTTGGCATGGTCAATGTGCCGCGCATCAAGGGCAACCATAACGCCATGCTGTCGGGGAAAGCCGCCGCCGAGGCCGCGCATGAGGCGATTGAAGCGGGCCGCGCGACCGATGAATTGTCGGCCTATGAAGACGAGGTGCGGACCGGCGCCATTGGCAAAGACCTCAAGAAGGTGCGCAACGTCAAACCGATGTGGTCGAAGTGGGGCCTGACAGCCTCGCTTGCCCTGGGCGGTTTTGATATGTGGACCAACACGCTTAGCTTCTCGCTGTTCGGGACCATGGGCCATGGCAAATCGGATGCCGAGGCGACGGAACCTGCCGATAAGCACAAGGAAATCAGCTATCCCAAGCCGGATGGCAAGCTGAGCTTCGACCGGTTGACCAATGTCAGCTTTTCGATGACCAACCACGAGGAAAGCCAGCCCGCGCACCTGACCCTGAAAGACGACAGCGTGCCGATCAACGTCAACCTTCCCAAATACGATGAACCGGCGCAACGCTATTGCCCGGCGGGGGTTTACGAGGTGGTGCGCGAAGAAGGCAAGGAGCCGAAGTTCGTCATCAACTTCCAGAACTGCGTGCATTGCAAGACCTGCGACATCAAGGACCCCAGCCAGAATATCAACTGGGTCACGCCGCAGGGCGGGGACGGGCCGAACTATCCGAATATGTAAACACAGCGTGATTTTCTGCCTGCGGGGCGGTCTTCGGGCCGCCCCGCATTGCTTTGGGCGGTTGGGCGTACTAGGTTTCCGACGAACTCCGGGCAGATCAAGGCAGGCCAGCGTGACATTCCGAACCCTATCCGCAATCGCCATCGCAACCGTTTTGCAGGCTGCGCCGCCCCCGGCCATGGCCGAGGAGGCATCGGGCGCCTATCTGGCCGCGCGTCAGGCGCGGTATGACCATGATTTCACCGCCGCGGCGGAGTATTTCACCCGTGCCTTGACCCAGGACCAGTCGAACCCGGTCATCATGGAAAACGCTGTTGTCGCGCATGTGGCCTTGGGCAATTTTGACCGCGCCTTGCCGATTGCCCGCAAGATCGAATCCGATGAGCTGCGCAGCCAGGTGGCGCATATGGTCCTTGTCGCCGAAGATGTGCTGCAAGAGGATTACGATGGCCTGCTGGCGCGGCTTGAGGCGGGCAATGGCGTGGGGCAACTGGCCGATGGGCTGATCGCGGCCTGGGCACATCTGGGCCAAGGCGACATGAGCAAAGCCCTGGAATTGTTCGACAGCGTTGCCGGTGAACGCGGCATGCGTGGTTTCGCGATCTATCACAAGGCGCTGGCGCTGGCCTCGGTCGGGGATTTTGAAAGCGCAGACCAGATTTTCGCCGGTGACAGCGACGGCCCGATGCAGCGGACACGCCGTGGCACCCTGGCCTGGGCTGAAGTGCTGAGCCAACTGGACCGCAACGAGGACGCGGTGGCGCAGATCGACGATACATTCGGCACCGATCTGGACCCCGAGATTCAGGTGTTGCGCGACCGTCTGGCGGCGGGCGACAAAGTGCCCTTCAGCATGATAAGCGGGGCATCCGATGGCGTGGCCGAGGTTTTTTTCTCACTGGGGCGCGCCTTGATGAGCGACACGGGCGAGGATTATACCCTGCTGTATTCACGGGTGGCCGAACACCTTAGCCCCGACCACATCGACGCGGTTATCATGTCGGCGCAATTGCTGGAATCGCTGGAGCGCTATGAATTGGCGACCGAGGCCTACAAGCGCGTCCCGCGCGAGCATCCTTCGTTCCTCGCCGCGGAACTTGGCCGGGCCGATACCCTGCGCCGGGCGGAAAAGACTGATGCTGCCATCGAGGTGTTGGAGCAGTTGGCGCAAACCCATCCCGATCAGCCCACGGTGCATGTCTCGGCCGGTGATTTGTTCCGGCAGTTGGAGCAATTCGACGATGCGGCCAGCGCCTATGACAAGGCTATCGCGCTTTACGAGGAACGCGAGGCCGATCAGTGGTTCGTGCATTACGCCCGTGCCATCAGCTATGAGCGGCAAGGCATCTGGGACAAGGCCGAGGCCGATTTCCGCCGTGCGCTTGAACTGAACCCCGAGCAGCCGCAGGTTTTGAACTATCTCGGTTACTCGCTGGTGGAAAAGCAGATCAAGCTGGATGAAGCTCTTGATATGATCGAACGCGCCGTCGAGGCGCAGCCCAACAGCGGCTATATCGTCGATAGCCTTGGCTGGGTTCTTTACCGGCTAGGCCGCTATGACGAGGCCATCGGCCACATGGAACGCGCCGCCGAGCTTATGCCCGTGGACCCTGTGGTGAACGACCATCTGGGGGATGTGCTCTGGGCCGTGGGGCGCGAGACCGAGGCGCGTTTCCAATGGAAGCGCGCGCTGTCTTTCATTGATGATGATACCCCTTTGCAGGACATCGACCCCGACCGTATTCGCCGCAAGCTTGAGGTCGGGCTGGACCAAGTGCTTGAAGAAGAGGGCGCTCCGCCCCTGAAGGTGGCCGATGACGGCGAGTGAGGGGTTTGCTCCGGCGAAGATCAACCTGACCCTACATGTGACAGGGCGCCGTGAGGATGGCTATCACGAATTGGATTCCTTGGTTGTCTTTGCCGATATCGGCGACCGCCTGAGGCTGCGTGAAAGCGAAACGACCATGCTGACGGTGGATGGTCCTATGGCGGCGGGAGTTCCGGCGGATGCCAGTAACCTTGTGGTCAAGGCGGCCAGGTTGATGGGGCTTTCCGCCGATATCCATCTGGAAAAGCATCTGCCCAATGCCGCCGGCCTCGGCGGTGGATCGAGTGATGCGGCGGCGACGCTCAAGGCCCTTTCCGAGATGTCCGGCAAACCGCTTCCTGAGGGTCTTCTTGGCTTGGGGGCGGATATTCCCGTTTGCCTGCACGGGCGCGCGGCCCGGATGCGCGGTGTGGGCGAGGCGATCACACCGGTGGCGGGTCTGCCGGAGTTGCACGCGGTTTTGGTGAACCCGAAGCTGCCGGTGATGACAAGAGAGGTTTTTGCCGGGTTGGAGCGGGCCGACAACCCCGCAATGCCGGAAGAACTGCCCAAGTTCGATGACGCGGGTGCCTTGGTGGAATGGCTTGCCACCATGCGCAATGATCTTGAGGCCCCTGCGATGCAGGCCGAGCCGGTCATTCAGCAGGTTTTCGATGTGCTGTCGGTCACGCCGGGGTGCCATTTGACGCGCATGTCGGGATCGGGGGGGACGTGCTTTGGCCTTTATTCCGATGCGGAAACGGCGGCCTCGGCGGCCGGGCGTTTGCGGGAACAACACCCAAGCTGGTGGGTCGAGGCNGTGCGCCTCAATGCCTCAGAGCCTTAATTGACCCGCGCGACCACGTAATCGGCCAGATCAATCAACATGCGGCGTACCGGATGATCGGGCAGNGCCTGCATGGCAGTTTTCGCCTTTCCGGCCCACATCAGGGCGTCCTGACGCGTGGCCTCAAGGGTGCCGTGCTTGTTCAGAAGGGAAAGGGCGTGATCCAGGTCGCCGTCTTCCTGCTTGCCCTTCTCGATCGTGCGGGTCCAGAAGGCGCGCTCTTCGGTGTCGGCCATGGCCACGGCCTTGATCACCGGCAGGGTCAGCTTGCGTTCACGGAAATCGTCACCGACGTTCTTGCCGGTGGCCGCACTGTCGCCTTGGTAATCCAGCAGATCATCAACGATCTGGAAAGCAATGCCAAGCGCATCGCCGTAGTCGAACAGCGCGCGCACCTGATCTTCGGGCGCGCCCGAGAGGACGCCGCCGGTTTCGGTGGCCGCCGAAAAGAGGGCGGCGGTCTTGCCGCGCACGATTTGCAGGTAGGTGTCTTCGCCGGTGTTCAAATCCTGCGCGGCGCTGAGTTGCAGAACCTCGCCTTCGGCAATCACGGCGGCGGCGTTTGACAGGATATCCAGCACCCGCAGGTTGCCGGGTTCGACCATCAACTGGAAGGCGCGGGCAAAAAGGTAATCGCCCACCAGAACGCTTGATTTATTGTCCCACAGCAAGTTCGCCGTGGGCCGACCGCGACGCTGTTCGCTTTCATCGACCACGTCATCGTGCAGCAGGGTGGCGGTATGGATGAACTCCACCGTTGCCGCCAGATGCACGTCAAATTCGCCGTCATAGGCGCAAAGATTGGAGGCCGCCAGCGTCAGCATCGGGCGCAGGCGCTTGCCGCCCGCCTCGACCAGATGGGCCGTGACCTCGGGGATACGGGGAGCGTGGCGCGAGGCCATGCGCGTGCGGATCAGGGTGTTCACCGCCTCCATCTTGTCGCTCAGATGTGCGGCCAGTTCCTCATGCGGTTTTGTTGCAGCGTGGTCCAATACCATCACACTCCCGTCACACCGGTCGACAAATCCCGCGCGGTGCCCTTATGTCATCCCCATGAAACAGCTTTTTCGCACCACCGATCCGACATTGATCCCGTTCGCCCAAGCGCTGCTTCAGGGCGAGGGTATAGACTGCTTTGAAATGGACGTAAATATGAGCGTCCTTGAAGGTGGGATCGGGATATTCCCGCGTCGTCTGATGGTGGGGGAGCGCGATTTTGACCGCGCGCGCCGGGTGCTTGAGGATAACGGGATCGAGGTGGATGGCTGAACATTGGCCCGATGATGCGCTCAGCCGAGATGAGTTTCTGGGCGGGCAATTGCGCCTTTGGCAGCCCAAGCAAGGGTATCGCGCGGGGGTGGACCCCGTTTTGCTGGCCGCCAGCGTGCCCGCGCGTGAGGGCGACAGCGTGTTTGATCTGGGCTGTGGGGCCGGTGTTGCGGCGCTGTGCGTGGCGCAACGGGTGCCGGGGGTGCAGGCAGTCGGGCTTGAGGTTCAGCCGGGCTATGCCGCATTGGCGCGGCGTAATGCCAATGAGAACGGTTTGGCGCTTGAGGTTGTCGAGGGGGACCTTGCGCAGATGCCAGAGGCCCTCAAGCAACGCCAGTTCGCCCATGTTCTGGCCAATCCACCCTATTTTGACCGCAACGCGAGTACGAAGGTAAGCGATGCAGGCCGGGAGGTGGCGCGCGGTGAGGCAACGCCGCTTGAGGCTTGGATCACGGCGGCGGCAAAACGTTGTGCGCCCAAGGGCACGGTGACGCTGATCCAGCGGGCCGAGCGCCTGCCCGAGATGCTAGGCCATGCGGCAAAGCACTTGGGCAGTCTTGAGGTCCTGCCGCTGATTCCCCGCAAGGGTCGCGCGGCACGGTTGGTTTTGCTGCGCGGGCGCAAGGGCGGGCGTGCGGCATTTCGTCTGCACGATGGCTGGGTTCTGCATGAGGGGGACAGCCACCCGGGGGACCGGGAAAATTACAACGCGGCAACAACTTGTATTCTAAGGCTTGGGGCCCCTTTGCCGTTCCCGGACTAAAAGATTTAAATTGGACTCGCAATTTTTTGCGTAATTCGCGGTTGCAGCGTGACAGAATTGTAAAACTGTGCTGCACTGGAGGTGTTCACACCATCCAGAGAGGAGATACGCATATGAGCTTGAGTTCGCATGTCGAGCAACTGAAAATGAAACATCAGGATCTCTCGGAACGGGTGGAAGAGGCGCAGCGCGCCCCCGGCACCAGCGATCTGGAAATCGCGGACCTCAAGAAGCAAAAGCTTCGTATCAAGGAAGAAATCGAACGCCTGAGCGAAAGCGCCTAACGGGCCACGCGCGGCACATCGCCCGCGTTTATCAGCTCAAAATGACGGTCGTGTTCGCTGACCACGGCCGTCTGATCGCGCAGCCAAGAACGAAACGCGGCAATATGGGGCCGTGTCTCGGTGCCTTTTACGCATAAAATCCGGTAATGCGCCTCGGTCCGCAGGCCAAGGCGGTAGGGAGCAACCAACCGTCCCTCGCTCAACAATCGCGCGGCCAGCGATATCCGCCCAAGGATCACGCCCGCCCCCGACAGGGCGGCGTCAAGCGCGTGGTCGGCTTGCGAAAAACGTTGCCCCGTCCAATCGCGGGCGGGCAGGCCAGCCGCCTGAAACCACGCGGGCCAGTCGCAGGGCGGGTCGAGAAACCGGATATCATCCTGATGCAGCAGTTGCGCCCCGGCCAGATCGGCGGGGCCCGGCATCTGTTCGGCCAAAGCCGGGGTCATCATCGGGGTGACCCATTCATCCAGAAAGCGCTCCTCGTACAGATCGGGGTCCGGACCATAGCCAAAGCGGATGGCCACGTCGACACCGTCCCGACCCAGGTTCACCAAGCCCAACCCGGCGCTCAGCCGCAGTTCGATCTCGGGGTGGGCTTGGGCGAAACTGTAAAGCCGTGGGGCCAACCATGCGGCGGTAAAGGCGGGGCCCGCGGTGACGGTGAGCGAGGCATGATCATTCACCCGCCGTGCCGCGCGCCATGCTGCGGTCAGCGTTTCAAAGCCGTCCTTGGTGCCGGGGGCAAGGGCGCGGCCCGCTTCGGTCAGTTCCACGGCGCGGTTGAGGCGGCGAAAGAGCGACGCGCCCAAATGCTCTTCCAATGATTTGATCTGGAACGACAGGGCGGCGGGGGTCACGTTCAACTCTGCCGCCGCCTGTTGAAAAGACATGTGCCTTGCTGCGGCGTCGAAGGCGCGTAGGGCGGTCAAAGGGGGGAGGCGGTCCGGCATTTCAGTTAAGTATCATTTAAGTGAAGTGATAGAAAGTCTCGTTTGCGGGCTTTGATCGTGGGGTGCATATTGGGTGCAGTCAAGAAATACTGCATCCAACAGAAAGGATTGCCCGATGATCGAAGTTGCCAGTGACACCCGTACCCGCGATGCCTATCGCGCCGCCCATGCCGCCCGTGGCGAGGCCCTTGGCCGTATTTGGACCCGGCTGACGGGGCAGAAATCTTCCGGATGATCGTTGCAAGTGACATCTGGAATAACGAAAGGGCCGGTCGCGATGACCGGCCCTTTTTGTGTATTTAGGCAAAGATCAGACGAAGAACTGTGCGCCGTTCGCCGAAATGGTCGAGCCATTGATGAACTGCGCGTCGTCCGAGGCAAGGAAGGCCACGCAGCGCGCGATTTCTTCCGGCTCACCCAGACGGCCAGCCGGGATTTGTGCGATGATCGATTCGCGCACTTTTTCCGGGACGGCCATGACCATCTCGGTCGCGATGTAGCCGGGGCAAACCGCGTTGGCGGTGATGCCCTTGGCCGCACCTTCTTGGGCCAGCGATTTGATGATACCCAGATCGCCCGCCTTGGTCGCGGCATAGTTCACCTGCGCGAACTGGCCCTTCTGACCGTTGATCGAGCTGATAACGATGATGCGGCCAAAGCCACGCTCACGCATGCCGGGCCAGACCGGGTGCACGGTGTTGAACACGCCGGTCAGGTTGGTGTCGATCACCTGCTGCCACTGTTCCGGGGTCATCTTGTGGAAGGGCGCATCGCGGGTGATGCCCGCGTTGGCGACGACCACGTCGATCGGGCCAAGTTCCTCTTCGACCTTGGCGATACCGGCCTTCGAATCTTCGTAGTCGCCGACATTCCATTTGTAGGTTTTGATGCCGGTTTCCTCGGTGAACTGGGCGGCGGCCTCATCGTTGCCGGCATAGGTGGCGGCGACATTGTAGCCTTCGGCCTTCAGGGCCTTGGAAATGGCCGCGCCGATGCCGCGCGATCCACCGGTGACGAGTGCTGTTCTAGCCATTGGATTCCTCCGATTGATGTATTTCGTTGGTAACTCTGTTAAACTTTTAAAGTAGCGGGCGCAACATTATTACCCACACAAATTGCCGCAGTGCAGAAGTTTTTGTGCCGGTCTTGGCCTCATGCTGCGGTGGACAAGAAAAAAGGGCACCTGATCGGGTGCCCTTTTTGTTGGTTCAGCTACACCCGAGCCTTACGGGCGCTCGATGCACATGGCAACGCCCATGCCGCCACCGATGCAGAGCGTGGCAAGGCCTTTCTTGGCGTCGCGGCGCTGCATTTCAAACAGCAGGGTGTTGAGGATACGCGCACCCGAGGCCCCGATGGGGTGACCGATGGCGATGGCACCGCCGTTGACGTTCACGATGTCCGGGTTCCAGCCCATGTCCTTGTTCACAGCACAGGCTTGGGCGGCGAAGGCTTCATTGGCTTCCACGAGGTCCAGGTCGTCCACCGACCAGCCCGCTTTCTCCAAGGCTTTGCGGCTGGCGTGGATCGGGCCGACGCCCATGATCGACGGGTCCAGACCGGCCGTGGCGTAGGACGCGATGCGCGCCAGCGGGGTGATGCCGCGCTTTTCGGCGTTATCGGCACTCATCAGCAGAACACCAGCGGCCCCGTCGTTCAGGCCCGAGGCGTTGGCCGCGGTGACTGAGCCGTCCTTGGTGAAGGCCGGGCGCATTTTTTGCATGGCTTCGATGACCGCGCCGTGGCGGATGTATTCATCCTTGTCGACCACGATGTCGCCCTTGCGGGTTTTGACGGTGAAGGGGATCACCTCATCGTCGAACTTGCCAGCCTTCTGCGCGGCTTCCGCCTTGTTTTGCGAGGCCAGCGCGAATTCGTCTTGTTGATCGCGGCTAATCTGCCATTTTTCGGCAACGTTTTCAGCGGTTTGGCCCATGTGATAGCCGTTGAAAGCATCCCAGAGGCCATCGCGGATCATCGTGTCGATATACTTCATGTCGCCCATCTTGTGGCCCGCGCGCAGATGTGCGGCGTGGGGGCTGAGCGTCATGTTTTCCTGACCGCCNGCGGCGACGATATCGGCATCGCCCAGNTGGATGTGCTGTGCGCCCAATGCGACCGAGCGCAGGCCCGAGCCACAAACCTGGTTGATGCTCCAGGCGGCGGATTCTTGCGGCAGGCCCGCGTTGATATGGGCTTGCCGTGCCGGGTTTTGGCCTTGGGCGGCGGTCAGAACCTGACCAAGGATGGTTTCGGAAACCTCGCCTTTGTCGATGCCTGCGCGCTCAACCACGGCTTCGAGCATGGCCGCGCCCAGATCATGGGCCGGTGTGTTTGCAAAAGAGCCGCCGAAAGAGCCGACAGCGGTACGCGCTGCGGATGCGATTACTACGTTGGTCATGTGTGTCCTCCACCAGAATTTTGGTCGAGGAACGCCCGGACGTCACAACAAGTGCGGGCCCCAGTATTCCCCGCCGTTCCCGGGCCTAATAGCGCATATGCCGCATTGCGGCAACGGACCACATGTCACAGGTCAGGCGGAGGCTTTCGATAGCTTGGCATCCAGCCAAGGGGGTTCGATCGTGGGGGCACCGAAATAATAGCCCTGCATGCAGTCGATTCCGATGGCCGAAAGATAGGCGGCATCTTGTGGCTGTTCGACGCTTTCGGCGACGGTGACCATATCGAATTGCTCGGCAATGGATTTCAGCGCAGCGGTCAAAACCTGGTTGTCCGGACTGTTTGCGATGCCGCGGATGAACTGCCCGTCAATCTTGAGAATATCGAAGTAAAACTCTTTCAAATAACGGAAAGATGTGTAGCCGGCCCCGAAATCGTCCAGTGCAAAGCTGATGCCCTTTCTTTGCAAGTCGTCCATGAACCCGACCACCAGATCGGGGACGAGCATCGCCGAGCTTTCCGTGATCTCGAGGATCAGCCGTTCGGCAATGGTTGGGTCCTGACCCATGCCGTGCTTGAGGATGCGGTTCCAGCGCGGGTAGCCGATGGAGCGTGCCGACATGTTCACTGAAAGGCGCAGATCAGGATACTCCCGCATGGTGCGCAGGCCCTTTTCCAGCGCGAGGCAATCAATCACCCGCCCGGTCTCCATCGTCTCGATCTCGGTTATGAATTCGCGCGCGGGAATCACCCGCCCGGTTTCGTCCATCACCCGAATCAGCCCTTCGTAGAACGCCGGGCGCCCTTCCTGCCCGGTAGGCACCACGGGCTGATAGGCCAGCATGACCTGCTTGTGGCGCACCGCTTGATCCACCATGTCGATCACCGATCGGTCGCGCGCACTGATTGCATAGTTCAGCGGGCTATCATGCCCGGCCGGGATATTCGCCCATTTGCGTTTCTGCCCCATATCTCACCTCCGAATTCACCGCTTCACAGGCTGGGGCAGGGCCGCTAATGAAATGTTAAACGCGGCATTTGTCGCAAATCTGCCCAAGGGCCTTCAAAAAAGGGTTAACGCATGGAGCGCTGTGGCTGGGCCGGAGATGATCCGCTGTATCATGCCTATCACGATGACGAGTGGGGCGTGCCCGAGTATGACAGCCGCGCGCTTTGGGAAAAGCTGATCCTGGAAGGGTATCAGGCTGGGCTCAGTTGGATCACCATCCTGCGCAAGCGCGAGAATTTTCGTGAGGCTTTTCAGGGGTTTGATCCGGATGTAATTGCCACATGGGGCGCGGCGGAGATTGAGGAACTGCTGCAAAATCCAGGGATCGTCAGGCACCGCGGGAAGGTCGAGGCGACCCTTGCAAACGCCCGGGTCTGGCAGGAGATCGAGGCCAAAGAGGGCTTTGCCCGCTACCTGTGGTCCTACGTCGATCACCGGCCCATTCAAAACACCTGGAGCCAGCTTTCGCAGGTTCCCGCCCAGACAGAAATTTCTCAAGCAATTTCAAAGGATTTGAAGAAAAGAGGCTTCAAGTTCTGTGGGCCGACGATCACCTACGCCTTCATGCAGGCGGCGGGCATGGTCAATGACCATCTGACCACCTGCCCGTGCCACAAGCCTGTGGCCGAGATGGGCCAAAACTCCGCGTCGGTATAACGTCGGTATTTTGTCGGTATCGCGTCGGTGTGCCGAAAGCGGCGGGAATCTTTTGGAATCTGCCATGAAATCCTATATTGGGCAGCATCTCACCTTATATGAGCGCGAACTGATGTCCGAGACCACCGCCCCGATCACCCAAGACGTGATGACCATTCCCCGCAAGCTGCCCGAGGGGCCGATGAATATCGTCGGTCTGACGCGGGACAAGCTGCGCGAGGTTCTGATCGAGAATGGTACGCCGGAAAAGCAGGCCAAGATGCGGGTCAACCAGATCTGGCAGTGGGTCTATCAGTGGGGCGTGCGCGATTTTGCCGAGATGACGAACCTCTCCAAAGCCTATCGCGCCGAACTTGCCGAGAATTTCGTGATCGAAATTCCCGAGATGGTTAGCCGCCAAGTCAGTGCCGATGGCACCCGCAAGTACCTTGCCCGGATCGCCGGGGGCCATGAGGTTGAGGTGGTCTATATCCCCGAAGCCGATCGTGGCACGCTGTGTATCTCGTCCCAAGTGGGCTGCACCCTGACCTGTTCGTTCTGCCATACCGGCACGCAGAAACTGGTGCGCAACCTGACCGCCGGTGAGATCATTGGCCAAGTGATGATGGCGCGCGACGATCTGGGCGAATGGCCCGAGCCGGGGCAGGGGACGGGCGAAAACGGCCCGCGCCTGTTGTCGAACATCGTGCTGATGGGCATGGGCGAGCCGCTCTATAATTTCGAAAACGTGCGCGACGCGATGAAGATCGCCATGGATGGTGAAGGGATTTCCCTCAGCCGTCGGCGGATCACGCTGTCCACTTCGGGGGTCGTCCCCGAAATCGCCAAGACGGCCGAAGAAATCGGCTGTATGCTGGCGGTCAGCTTTCATGCCACCACCGACGAGGTGCGCGACAAGCTGGTTCCGATCAACAAGAAGTGGAATATTGAGGCGCTTCTGGATGCCTTGCGGGAATATCCCAAGGCGTCGAACTCCGAGCGGATCACCTTTGAATACGTGATGCTCAAGGACGTGAATGACAGTGACGAGGATGCCCGCCGCTTGGTGCAACTGATCAAGGGCATTCCGGCCAAGATCAACCTGATCCCCTTCAACGAATGGCCCGGTGCCCCGCATGAGCGCAGCGATTGGGACCGGATCGAGGCCTTTGCCGATATCGTCTACAAGGCGGGCTACGCCAGCCCCATCCGCACCCCACGCGGCGAGGATATCATGGCCGCCTGCGGGCAGCTCAAATCGGCCAGTGAGCGGGCAAAGAAAAGCCGCCGCCAGATCGAGGCCGAAGCCGGGATCGGCTAGGCCCTGAACTCCGGGTGGTCACGGGCGCAAGCCGCGTTAGACTAAGGGCGAATCCCTTTGTCGAAAGTGCTTTGTGATGCGCGAATTCTCCCCTTTGCCGCGACCCGTGGACGCCAAGGGCCAACCCCGGAAAACTGGTGTCGAGATCGAACTTGGTGGCTTGGAAGAGGCCGAGGTGGCGCAGATCTGCGCCAAGGACCTGGGCGGAGAGGTTTGCCAAGTCGACAGCCATATATGGTGCGTCAAGGACAGCCGCATCGGCAAGATCGAGGTTTACCTTGATACCTTCCTGCGCAGTGCCGCAAAAAGCAAACTGCGCGATCTGGCGCTTGATCTGGGGCGCGAGGTGGTGCCGGTCGAAATTGTCACCGAGCCGCTGGATCGCGACGGTTTGCAAAGGCTGGATGGGTTGCGAGACAGCTTGCGCAAGGCGGGGGCCTTGGGCAGTGGCGCGGGCATCGTCTTTGGCTTTGGTGTGCATTTGAACGTGCAGATCGCGTCATACCGCGATGCCGATATCGTCAGGCCCCTCTTGGCCTATGCCCTGATCGAGGATTGGATGCGCAGCGCCAATCCGATTGACGAGTCGCGCCGCCTTCTGCCCTTCACCGACCCGTACCCGACCGAGTTTGTGCGCGACCTGATCGCGCTCAGCCCCGATGCCCCTGTCAGCGAGGTGATGGAGAGCTACCTTCACCACAACCCGACACGCAACAGGGGGCTCGATATGCTGACGATCTTTGCGGAACTCGCGCCTGACAGGGTCGCGGCGGCGGTGTCTGGCAAGGTTTCGGCACGCCCGACGTTCCATTTTCGTCTGCCCGATTGCCTGATCGACGATGCGGGCTGGTCGCTGGTGGATGAATGGCAACGCTGGCTGGTGGTCGAACGCGTGGCGCAGGACGCCGCGCTTTTGGATCAGCTGGGCCGCGCGTGGGAAAAGGACCACGGTGTCGTCACGATCTCGCGGCAAAGCTGGGCGCGGCGCTGTGGAGAGATCCTGCAGGCGGCCGGGGTGGATACATCAGGGGCATGACATGAACAGACCGCTGATAGGAGTCACCACGTCGCGCCGCTCGGGCTGGCGCATCTTTCCGCTTATCGCGTTCAACGTCTGGATGGCGGGGGGGCGCGCGGTGCGTTGGGTCGATGGCCGCGAGGCGGAGGTCGACACGGTCGATGCGATTGTCATCGGTGGCGGAGATGACATTTCGCCAGACCTTTACGGTGGCGAACTGGTCCGTTCGGCACGGCTGGACCCGGGGAGAGATGCGCTGGAACGGCGGCTGGTCCTTGAAGCCTTCGAAGCCGGCAAACCCGTTCTGGGCATTTGCCGGGGCAGCCAGATGATCAATGTCGCCCTGGGCGGTAGCCTGCACCAGGACGCCTATGGCATCTACAAGAACAGTGATCGTTTGCGCACCATCCTGCCGCGCAAGGAGGTCAGCATCGAACCCGGCACGCATTTGGCCANCCTTGTGGGCACCGATCCGATGCGCATCAACGCCCTGCACAGTCAATCGGTTGATCAATTGGGTGACGGGTTGCGCGTTGCCGCGCGCGACCAAGGCGACATGATACAGGCGATCGAACGGGCGCGCCCCCCCTTTGTCTTGGGTGTTCAATGGCACCCCGAGCATTTGTTCTATGCCCACCGCCAACAGGCGCTTTTCAAGGCACTGGTCCGCGCGGCGGCGGATGATCGGGCGATGGCGCCTACCCTCGGTTGAAACCCGCCTGTGGTCATCCCAAAGAATTCCCAAGCGCGTCAGATTCCCGGCAGAATCTTGCCACATCCGTCAACTATCCCTTCCAGCATCACTTATTGTTTAAGGGACGAGAACGATGACCATGATGACGAGTAATCAAGCCTTTGACGATGTCCGCGATTTTGTTCTGCGCGAGCGGCAAATGTGCGTGTCCGACCGGGAATGGAAACACCGCCTGCGCGGCTATGGCTTTGCCATCCGTGACAGCCAAGAGGGGCAGGTTGTGACCTCCTTGGTCAAAGGCAGCGATATCTGCACGCTTGGCGCGGCGGCCTGAGCCCCCACCACAAGACAACACGGCCCAAGGCGATCAGGCCGCCATCCGGATTTCCGGCTTGCAAATCCATGCCCCAGCGTATTCCGTTAGACGGATTACGCGAAAAGAAGGGCGACGGATATGCAAACCAGGATCGGGGTGATCGGCGGCTCGGGCCTATACGAGATTGACGGGCTGACCGATGCCGAATGGGTCAGCGTGGAAACCCCTTGGGGCGATCCGTCGGATCAAATCCTGACCGGCACCCTTGACGGCGTGCCGATGGCCTTTTTGCCCCGCCACGGGCGCGGGCATGTGCATACCCCCACCTCGGTTCCCTATCGCGCCAATATCGACGCGCTGAAACGCCTTGGCGTGACCGATGTGATCAGCGTCAGTGCCTGTGGCTCCTTCCGGCATGAAATGGCGCCGGGGGATTTCGTGATCGTGGATCAGTTCATCGACCGGACCTTTGCCCGTGAGAAATCGTTTTTCGGCCCCGGTTGCGTGGGTCATGTGAGCGTGGCGCATCCCACCTGCCCGCGTCTGGGCGAGGCTTGTGAGGCCTCGGCCAAATCGGCGGGCATCAATGTGCATCGCGGCGGGACATATCTTGCCATGGAAGGCCCGCAGTTTTCGACCTTGGCCGAATCCAAGATGTACCGCGAACACTGGGGCGCGGATGTGATCGGGATGACCAACATGCCCGAGGCCAAACTCGCCCGCGAGGCCGAGCTTTGTTATGCCAGCGTGGCCATGGTCACCGATTACGACAGCTGGCACCCCGACCACGGCGAGGTGGATGTCTCGGATATCATCGCTACCCTGACCGGCAACGCCGCCAAGGCCCGTGCGCTGGTGGCCGGGCTGCCCACGCTTCTGGGTGCCGACCGCGCGCCTTGCCCGCATGGCTGCGACAGGGCACTGGAGTTCGCCATCCTCACCGCCCCGGAAAACCGCGACCCCGCGCTTTTGGCCAAGCTGGATGCGGTGGCGGGGCGGGTCTTGGCCTGACTGGACCCGTGCCGAAAACGCGTCACCATCCGGCAATCCACATCGCGGCCCCTTTTCCCTTTGCCGTGCCGGTCAGGAACCGCGTATGCTGCCGCCAAGATTGATATCAATCAAACCAGAGCATTGCCCGTGACCCCAAACGCACCGACCGCGGCAGCCCTCTGCGGATACCTCATGCTTTGCGCCGGATCGGCCACGGCAGAGCCGGGTAATGATCCAGCCGGAACGCGCTGGATGGGTCTGGTCCTCGGGAACATGACGAACAATCGCGCGAATGACCTGCTGCGGCCCGGCGAATACGACTTTGCCGACAATTACTTTGCCGGTGTTTTCTGGGCCTACGACAAACCCTTGGGCACCGGCCGTTGGTCGGTCGGTGGCGAGGTTCAGGTCAACCTGCACTTTGGCGATCAGGCCTTTGTCGAATTCGTCGCGCCGGCCACGCTTCGGTATCATCCCGATCTGCCCTTCGCCCCCGCGCTTGAAAGCCTCGGGTTCGGGCTGGGCCTGTCGCACACCACCAAGGTGCCCGAGGTCGAAGTCAGGGTGCGCGGCGACGCGGCAAGGACCATGGTCTATTGGCTGGCCGAGGCCGCATTCTCGGTCGGCGGCAGGGAGGACGAACTTTTCGTTCGGGTCCACCACCGGTCGGATGCCTTCGGCCTGTTGCGGCCCGATTCAGGCTCCAATGCCTTTGCGCTTGGCTGGCGGCGCGCCTTCTAACGCGTGCTGCCTTTAACCTGACACATCAGATAAAGGCAGGACGCGTGCAACAGTCATATGCTGCGCTGCGGTCGCCCAAAAACCATGACTCAGGTTTTGGGTCGAACGCTTTGGGCCAGCCTTGTCCCCCGCAGCGCAGACTTGCCTCTGAACGCGGCTTGCGTCACATAGGCGCGCGACACGCATTTCATCACGAGGTCCGCCATGCCCGCCAGCACTTCGGTCAAGGATTACATCCGCACCATCGTCGATTTCCCGCACGAAGGGATCATGTTCCGCGATGTCACGACGCTTTTTGCCGACCCGCGCGGCTTTCGCATGGCGATTGACCAGTTGCTGCACCCCTATGCCGGGGTGCGCTTTGACAAGGTCGTGGGGTTGGAGGCGCGCGGCTTTATCCTTGGTGGTGCGGTCGCACACCAATTGTCCGCCGGCTTTGTCCCCATCCGCAAGAAGGGCAAGCTGCCCGGGGCCGTGATTTCCGAGGACTACGAGTTGGAATACGGCGAGGCGGTCGTTGAAATCCATGACGATGCCATTCAACCGGGCGAGAAAGTCCTCGTTGTTGATGACCTGCTGGCCACCGGCGGCACCGCCGAAGCCGGGATCAAGCTGATTGAGCGTTTGGGCGGCGAGATCATCGGCTGCGCCTTTGTCATCGACCTGCCCGATCTGGGCGGCCGCGCGAGGCTTGAGGCGCTGGGCATGGATGTGCATGCCCTTTGCGCCTATGAGGGTGAGTGAGCCTGCGCCTCAATCTTCCTCGGCGTGCCAGTCGTTGATGATTTGCATTGCCTCCTGCGCGGTCTCGACAAAGCGAAACAGCTTGAGATCGTCCTCGGAAATCGTCCCGGCTTCGGCCAGCGCCTCCCAATTGATGATCTTGCGCCAGAAGGGCTCGCCAAACAGCAAGAAGGGCACCGGGTTCATCCGGTCGGTCTGAATGAGCGTCAGCGCCTCAAAGAGCTCGTCCAAAGTGCCGAACCCACCGGGGAAACAGCAGACCGCCTTGGCCCGCATCAGGAAATGCATCTTGCGGATACCAAAGTAGTGGAAGTTGAAGCACAGGCCCGGGGTGACATATTCATTCGGGGCCTGCTCATGCGGCAGTACGATATTCAGGCCAATGGACGAGCCGCCCGCATCATCCGCGCCGCGGTTGCCCGCCTCCATCACCCCCGGCCCACCGCCAGTGGCGATGACGTATTCACGCCCGTAGGTGGCCATGGATTTCATCGTCATCAGCCGGGCAAATTCGCGCGCCTCGTCGTAGAATTTGGATAAATCCGCCAGCGTTTCCGTGCGCGCGCTGTCTTTCTTGGAGGGCTCCGGGATGCGCGCCCCGCCGAACATGACCACCGTGCTCTCGATGCCACGTTCATTGAGGATCATCTCGGGCTTGAGAAGTTCCAGTTGCAGGCGCACGGGGCGCAACTCATCCCGGCACAGAAAATCCGGGTCCGCAAAGGCCAGCCTGTAGGCCGGGGCGCGGGTTTGCGGGGTGTCGGGAATCTGCTCGGCCGTGTTGATATCGGAATGAGCATCGCGAAACTGGCTGTTGCGTTCGTCTTTCATCGCGGGCGCGTCCTTCGTATGGTCCATGCCACAAGGCGTATCGCCTCGGGGCAGAGTTGACCATAGACAAGGAGAGGCAGGATGCCAGCCAAGGATGAGATTTCCGCCGCCCAAAGCCGAATCGCGCCCTTTGTCCGGAGCACGCCGGTCGGGACGGTTCAGGGCTTCGGCTTGGATTTCCCGGTCGAGATGAAGTTCGAGCAGATGCAACATACCGGCAGCTTCAAGGCGCGCGGGGCTTTTAACACGCTGCTAAGCCAACCGGTGCCGGAGGGTGGTGTCGTGGCCGCCTCGGGCGGCAATCACGGCGCGGCGGTGGCCTATGCGGCCGCCACACTCGGCCACCGTGCGCGCATCTATGTTCCTGAAATCGCAGGCCCGGCCAAGATGGAGTTGATCCGCGCCTCGGGGGCCGAATTGCAGGTGGTCAAGGGCGCCTATGCCGAGGCCGCCACCCGCGCCGCCGAATGGCGCGAGGCGACGGGGGCCATGGAAATCCACGCCTATGATGCGCCCGCCACCGTGGCGGGCCAAGGCACATGCATGGCCGAATGGGAGGATCAGGGCCTCAAGGCCGATACCGTGCTGATTGCCGTGGGCGGTGGCGGGTTGATCGCCGGGGCGCTTGGCTGGCTTTCCGGTGCGCGCAAGGTGGTGGCGGTCGAGCCCGAGCGTGCTTGCGCCCTGCACAAGGCGCTGGATACCGGCGCACCCGTGGATGTCGATGTGGCGGGAGTTGCCGCCAATGCGCTTGGCGCGCGGCGTATCGGCCAGATTTGTTTTGATCTGGCCCAAGCGCAAGGGGTGCAAAGCGTCACCGTCCGGGACCGCGACATCACCCTGGCGCAAGAGGCGCTTTGGCGCGAGGCGCGGCAACTGGTGGAACCGGCAGGGGCAACGGCGTTGGCGGCGCTGATGGCGGGGGCCTATGTGCCGGAAGACGGCGAGCGCGTGGCGGTTTTGATTTGCGGCGGCAATATCGCGCCAGATCCGCTGGCGGTTTAACCGATCATTTACCAAGCTGGGGCAGGCTGAGCATATGCCCCGCTTGGACCTATGGATAGATGACACGACCGATGCCGCCCTGCGGCAGATCGCGGCGCAAGACGGCGGCGATCCGACGTCGCTGATCCGCGATGCGATCCGACGGGATCTGTTTCGCCGAACCCGCGCGAAGAAGGCCGTCAGGCCTGATGAGCGGCTCATCGCGCCCTTGCGGGCACTCCTCGCCGAGGATTTCGCCTATGCCCGGGACTGGCCGGATTTGCAATCGCGTCTGGCGGCCAAGGGCTACACTCTGCGTGAAGCCGGGGCTGGCCTTGCCCTGCATTGCCGCAAAAGCGGCGAGAAACGCGCCAAGGCCTCGGACCTCGGCTATAGCTATTCACGCCTCATGCGCCGCTTTCACGCGCCGTTCCCCGGCCATAGCCACGCCTATCTTTTCAATCGTGTGAGATAGGCTTTGCCGCCTTTGACGCGCGCCGCGTCGCATTGCACCCCGCGCCCCGGCCCCTTATAGGCCATGCAAAGCCAAACAACCCGACCCGAGGGAGAGAGACGCCATGTCCAATGCACAGCTTGAAACCGCCATCGAATCCGCATGGGAAATCCGTGACACCATCACGCCCAGCACCGGCGGTGAAACCCGCGATGCCATCGAAGACACCCTGAACGCCCTGGATAGTGGCAAACTGCGCGTCGCCGAGCGTCAGGAAAACGGCGATTGGCATGTCAACCAATGGGCCAAGAAGGCCGTGCTTCTGGGCTTCCGCATCAAGGATATGGAACTGCAAGACGGCGGCCCGCAGGGTGCCGGCTGGTGGGACAAGGTCGATAGCAAGTTCAAAGGCTGGGGCGATAGCGAATGGAAAGCCGCAGGCTTCCGCGCCGTACCCAACTGCGTGGTGCGTAAATCGGCCTATATCGCCCCAGGCGTCGTTCTGATGCCCAGCTTCGTGAACCTCGGCGCCTATGTGGATGAGGGCACCATGGTCGACACTTGGGCCACCGTCGGTTCTTGTGCGCAGATCGGCAAGAACGTCCACCTGTCGGGCGGCGTCGGCATCGGTGGTGTGTTGGAGCCGATGCAGGCCGGCCCGACAATCATCGAGGACAACTGCTTTATCGGTGCGCGTTCGGAAGTGGTCGAAGGCTGCATCGTGCGCGAAGGTTCGGTCCTTGGCATGGGCGTATATATCGGCAAATCCACCAAGATCGTCGACCGCGAAACCGGCGAGGTCTTCATGGGCGAAGTGCCGCCCTATTCGGTTGTCGTCTCCGGCTCCATGCCGACCAAGAACAACCTCAACCTCTATTGCGCGGTGATCGTGAAGCGGGTGGACGAACAGACCCGCTCGAAAACCGGCATCAACGAGTTGCTGCGCGACTGATCCAGCTTGAATTGAAAACAGGGCGCGTTCCGCTGGGTGCGGGGCGCGCCCTTTGCAGTGCACCGGCCTCTTTTGGCCTCTGATGGGAACTTGCCAAGCGGCTGGCGGTTAATCCATTGCATGACCCAATTGGCCCCATTGACAGACCAAGCCGCCCCATGATCGGCACGCTTTCCACCCCCGTGTTGCTGCTTGCCTTCGGCGTGGCCGGTGCTGTCGTCGTCATCGCTTCGGTCCGGGCGACAGCCTTGGCCGATATGCTGGCCGATCGCACCCGTCTGGGCGAGGCGCTGGCCGGCGGCGTCATCCTGGGGGGTGCAACCTCGTTGTCCGGTATCATCGTCTCAATCTCTGGCGCATGGTCCGGAGATGCCAGTTTTGCCTTTTCCAATGCCATCGGCGGAATCGCGGCGCAAACGCTGTTTCTGGCCATCGCCGATGTGCTGCACCGCAAGGCGAACCTCGAACACTCTGCCGCACAGCCCGAAAATCTCGTGCAGGCGGTTATGCTGATCATCCTGCTCAGCGTGACCTTGCTTGGCATTTTCGGGCCCGATGCTGCGGTGCTCGGAATCCACCCGGTTTCGGTGCTGCTGTTCCTTGCCTATCTGACGGGCCTGCGCATCTCCGCCCATGTCAGCGAAAGCCCGATGTGGACGCCGGTGCAGACCCATGAAACCCGCCGCGATGAACCGGAAGATGCAGAAGAACCGAACCGCTCGGCCAAGGCCCCGGCGCTGGCCTTCTTGGGCCTTGTCACCCTGCTGGGCCTCTGCGGGCTGATCATCGGTCAGGCCGGGGGCGAATTCATCGCCCGCTTCGGGCTGGGCTCATCGCTGGTGGGGGCCTTGATCACCGCCGTGGTCACGTCCCTGCCCGAGCTGGTGACGACACTGGCTGCCGTGCGCCGTGGGGCACTGCAACTGGCGGTGGGTGGCATCATCGGCGGCAATACCTTCGATACCTTGTTTCTCATCTTTGCCGATGCGGCCTATCGCGAAGGCTCGCTTTATCATGCCTTGACGCGAGATGACGTCTACTGGCTTGCAACCGGGCTGGTGATGACCGCGGTTCTGCTGGCCGGGCTGGTTTTTCGGCAAAAGCACGGGCCGGGCCGCATCGGGCTTGATGGTGTCTTGATGATCGTGGTCTATGCCTGCGCTGTCGTGGTGCAAGTGATCAGCGGTTAGCGGGCTGTTTCAGCCCTTCTTGGGCCGCTCCCCCACCGGGCCGCCCGCTTTCTTCCACCCCGAGAACCCGTCGTCGATGTGGCTGACTCCCTCCAGCCCCATGTCCTGGGCCACCCGTGCCGACAGGGCCGAACGCCAGCCTGACGCGCAGTAGAACACGAAACGGCCACCGTTTTGAAACTGCGGCTTGGCATAGGGGCTTTCCGGGTCGATCCAGAATTCCAGCATCCCGCGCGGGCAATGAAAAGCGCCGGGGATCATGCCCTCGCGTTCCAACTCGCGCGGGTCGCGCAGATCGACGAATGTCACCCCCTCTTGGCCATGCAAGGGGAGCATTTCGGAGGCCGGGGCGTGATCCACCACGGCGTTGGCTTCGGCCACCATGTCACTTGCGCGTTTCATGCACTGTTCCTTCCTTGTCGTCCTGTCGTGGGTACACTAGACCCTCGCCCAATGTATTGAAAGCCAGGCAGGCGGCCGGGATGAATTGATGCCCGGCACACGGAGCTTGGATTGACGGCGCAGGGTGCAAGGGGTAGGGCGCGACAGGCGAAACATGCGGCGGGGGCCGGTATGACGAAGACATCAGACAAACCGTCGAAACAGCAGGTCTATACCCTACTCGTTCAGGTGGGCCGCAAGGACGGCGACGGCCTGCCGAAAAAGGCCACTGGTGCCGCGCTCATGGTTTATGCCAGTGGCGTGGACGAGGCCGAGGCGGTGCGCGAAACCGTGGCCATCCTCAAACAGGCGGATATGGCCCCCCTCGATGTCAGCGGCTACGGCACCTTGGCCGAACGCGAGGCCGAAGGCCACGACATCAATGATGAAGAGCGCGCCCTGATGCAGCGCGCGCTGGAGGAAAACGCCGTGATCGTGGCGCAGGTGACCCCATTCTACGACTGACCCGGCGCGGCTCAGGCTGCCCGGTTCATCGCCAGCGTGATCGCCTCGAAGGGTTTGAGAATCGGCCAGACCGGTTTTGCGTGCTCGGGTAGCCGTGACCGGTCAAAGGGCGCCAGAACGCTGCGCGCAAGCGCCTCGGGCCTGCGGCGTAACCGGCCGACATAAAGGCTTTCGAGCGGACAGCCGGCGGCCATGACAACCTCATGCCCCGGAAGCAGCAGGTGGTGATACGTCACGAAATCCGGGCCGTCCCCGTGCAGGGCCGATACCCCGTTCACCAAATGCTGGGCCGGCACCAGAACAGCCTCGCGGCCAAACAGATATTCCACTTCGCTCCCGCCGATCACCAGACGCTGTTGCGGGGCGACAAGGATATCGCGGCGCAGGCCGAAGTAAGGTGCCCGCAGGTGGACCGGCCTGAGGTTGCCCTTGGCCGGAACGACACGTTTGACCACCTGAAGCACCGGGACAACCTCACCGTCGTGGGTCACCACCAGATCGCCGCGTTTCACGTCCCTCACGGGGACGTCGCCTTGTGGGGTCGCGATGGGTACGGCCCCGGTCAGGCCCGGCATGGGGCCTACTGGTTCAACACTTTCGGATAGGGCAAAGAAAAGAACATCGCGGTCAACGGTCCGCCGCCTCGGGTCGGTCGAAATGATCTGCGCATCCGACATCAAGAGCGGGTGCGGGGAATGCGGTTCAGCGAATACAGGCGTATCGGCCTCGGGCCGTTCGACACTCAATTGTGCCCATCGCGCCGGGGCGTCCCACGCATAAGTCAGCCGCAAGACATCCAAACGTCCATCCGGCTCGAGCGGCAAGGTCACGTGCCGCATGTCGTCACCCTGCGCTTCGACAAGAACGATACCGCCATCCGGCAAGGCCTGAAGCGTGAAGCTGCCGGGCCAGGGGTGCGAGCGATTGAAGGCCAAAAGGGTTTGCGGTCGCCCTTCCGGCGACAGGCGCGTTTCCAGCAAGAGCGTGCCGCGCGGCATCAGCATGTCGCTTGGGATCGGTGCGGTCTGTTGTTGGCGGCTGGTCAGGCCTTGGCCCGCGAAACACCCGCCGGCGTGGTCCGATATGCCGATCCAGGCCAAGGTCAGGCCGCTCTTTCTTGTTCGCGCATGAGCAACCTTGCCTCATAGGGTTTCAGGCAAGGCCGCGCCGCCGGTCCGTAACCAGCGCCGGTGGATGGGTCGATTTCTGGGAAGAGAGCGTAGATTTCCGCGACGATCTCCGCCTCGAAACTCTTGGTGATCTGCGGGCCGGGCAGGAAACTTTCGGTTTCCAACCCCTCGGAAAAGACAACCTGATGCTCGTCAAAGAGGATATGCACGTAGGTGACCATGCCCCCCTCCATGCGCCGTACGCTCAGATCGTTGATCAGGTCGCGCGCCGCAACCAGAACCTCCGGCTCGCCGAACAGAATCTCCGACAGGCTGTCGCGTATCAACACCCGGTGCAGCGGCGACAAAAGCAAGGCACGGTGCCGCCCGAATGTATTGGCGGCAATCCGGATCGGCGCATATTGCCCGGTTGCCGAAACCTCTCGGCGTCCCGCCCATCGCACCGGTTGCACGCCATTGTCCTGCGTGATCACAAGATCGCCGGCCTGCAACTGTTCGACCGGCATATCGCCCTGCGGCGTCTTGATCATCGTCCCGGCCACGAAGCAGGGCACCTGATCGACATTTACGAAACCGACATCGTTCTGGCCGGTGCTGCTGGTGACTTCGTAGTTGAAGCTGAAACTTTCCTCGTCACTGTCGGCGACAATGTCGATCGTGCCATCGGCGTTCAGTTGGATTTGCTGGCCCGAATTGAGCGTCACGATATCGCCCGCGACCACCGCTTGACCGTTGATCTGGGTGATCGAAAGCGTCCCGCCGTTGTTGTTCACGTCGTTTGACAGAATGTCGAGGGTGCGGCTGTCATCCGGGTCCACGCGGATGTTGTCATCATTGGCGACAAGCGTCGTTTGCACGCTGTCGGCGGCGATGATCAGCGTCGAGTCATAGTTGCTGTCGGTGACATCGGCGATCCCGATCCGGATCGAATTCACCTCTCCGGCATTGACCGGGATGGTCAGGGTCAGCGTCGCGGTGAAGCCATCCATCTCGGTGTTGTACTGGCTGTCAGTGTTGTCGATGAACAGGTTTTCGGCGGAGCCGCCATTCAGGTTGTTGGGGTCGATGTCACCATCGCCCACGGACATCTCGACCTGCGTGCCGTTGATCCAGACGCCAACAAAGTCCTGAAAAGCCCCGTTGGCATATTCAGGGTATTCCTCCGAGGCGAAAACGAATTGCATCGTCATCACGTCGCCCGTGGGAATGAAATCCACATCCAGAAACGAGGCGTCGTAGGTATTGGCACCCGCCGCCGCGTTGAAATCGGCGTTGTTGTTGGGGCCGCTGGAATTGGTGGTGGTGCTGCTGGACTGGTTGGCGTCCTGATTCCACCACGCGTTCCGCTGCTGTTGGTAAAGCCCCGCAAATCCCCGGTAGAAAACATCACGCCTGTATCGCTGGGCGTGACACCCGGGGCGATGCTGTCGCCATCCGTGTAAATCCCCGAGGAATCCCTGTCCCCGGTATAGGAGGCACTGACAATTGTCGTGCCTTCGCCGAAAATCGTCTCGGCCATTTCGACCGCAGACGCATTGTCGTCAATCGGGATTTCGACCCCTTGAACCATAACTCTGCCCCACCTCACATCCAAGGTCAGCGCAGCGTTACAAAGCCTTGCAGACATAGGGCATCAGGGCCCTTGCCGCGTTATTTTCTTGGATGGACTGCTCGGTCCATGGGCGTTTCGCCCGGCTTTGTTTTGCCCTGCCTCGGGTTTTATTGAAGTCAATCCTATCAAGAACACGAAAACAAGTTAAGAAAAATCAGCATCTTGAATGGGTGGTCGTAAGGTCACAGGTTTGCGCGTGGCCGCATTCCGCGCTAGGCCAAGGCAGCACGTCAAAGGAAAGAAGCCCCATGCCGCACAGCCCCGTCGATCCCATCGCCCTGACCACCGATCTCGTTCGCTGCCCATCCGTCACCCCCGAGGAAGGTGGCGCATTGGTGTTGCTTGAAAAACTGCTGACCGATGCGGGTTTCGACTGCACCCGCGTCGACCGTGGCGGTGTCAGCAACCTGTTCGCCCGCTGGGGGGACAAGGATGCGGCGCGCACCTTCGGGTTCAACGGCCACACCGATGTGGTCCCCTTGGGTGATGAGGCGGCCTGGACCATGCCGCCCTTCGGGGCAGAGCAAAAGGATGGCTTTCTTTGGGGGCGCGGGGCGACCGATATGAAATCGGGCGTCGCGGCATACGTCGCCGCCGCGATTGATTTCGTGCACACGACCCCACCCAAGAATGGCGCGCTGATCCTGACCATCACCGGCGACGAAGAAGGCGATGCCGTGGATGGCACCGCCGCCCTGCTGGACTGGATGCAGGAAAATGGCGAGGCGATGGACCATTGCCTTGTGGGCGAACCCACCTGCCCCGATGAACTGGGCCAGATGATCAAGATCGGGCGGCGCGGCTCGCTCACCGCTTGGATCACCCTCACGGGTGAACAGGGTCACGCCGCCTATCCGCACCGCGCCAACAATCCGCTGCCCGCCATGGCGCGGTTGATCGACAGGCTATCGAGCCACGAGTTGGACCAAGGCACCGAGCATTTCGATGCCTCGACCCTTGCCGCCGTCACCATCGACACCGGCAACCCGGCGACCAACGTCATCCCCGCGCAATGTCGCGCCACGGTCAATATCCGCTTCAACGACGCCCATAGTGGCGCCAGCCTGACAGACTGGCTGCAATACGAACTGGACCGCGTGACGCAGGAATTTGGCGTCAAGGCCGAGATGGAGGTGAAGATATCCGGCGAAAGTTTCCTGACCCCGCCGGGCGACCTGTCCGATCTGGTCAGCAAGGCGGTGCAGGCCGAAACCAACATGACGCCGGAACTCTCCACCACGGGGGGCACCTCGGACGCGCGCTTTATCAAGGATCACTGCCCGGTGGTGGAGTTCGGTCTTGTCGGCAAAACCATGCATCAGGTGGACGAACGGGTTGAGGTCGCCCTGATCCCGCGCCTCAAAACCATCTATGGCCGTATCCTGCGGGATTATTTCGCATGACGCTTGCTGTGGCCCTGACCGATGATCTGGCCACCTGCTTTGCCCTGCGCCGGACGGTCTTTATCGACGAACAGGGGGTTTCGGAAGCCGAGGAAATGGATGGTCGGGACGGTGAAGCACATCACCTTCTTGCCACGCTGGAGGGCAAACCCGTGGGCTGTGCGCGCATCCTTTTCAAAGGCGAGACCGGCAAAATCGGCCGCGTTTGCGTTCTCAAGCAAGGGCGGGGCAGGGGCATCGGTGCGGCGCTGGTCAAGGCCTGCGTCGATCACATCGCCACGCTGCCGGGCATGACCCGCGCCGAACTGGGCGCACAAACCCGCGCGATCGGCTTTTACGAGGGCCTGGGGTTCACCGCTTACGGCCCGGAATACGACGACGCGGGCATCCCCCACCGCGATATGGAGCGCGCCCTGTGATCCGCCCGCGCCTTGTGGTCATGGTGAAAGAGCCGCACCCGGGCCGCGTCAAAACCCGGTTGGGGCGCGAGATCGGTATGACCCGCGCCGCATGGTGGTTTCGCCACCAGACAAAACGCCTGTTGCGGCGGCTGGACGATCCGCGCTGGGATCTCACCCTTGCGGTGTCGCCGGACCACGAAGGCCTGCAAAGCCGCATCTGGCCCGCGCATCTGCCGCGCGTGGCGCAGGGGCGCGGCGATCTGGGCGACCGCATGGGCCGCTTGCTGCGCGGCCTGCCGCGCGGGCCGGTCTGTATCGTGGGCGGCGATATTCCCGGCATCACGCCCGCCCATATCGCCCGCGCCTTTGCCGCGCTGGGCAATCACGAGGCGGTTTTGGGCCCCGCGCCGGATGGTGGATATTGGCTGGTGGGAATGAAGCGCGTGGCCCCGCCACCTGCCACCCTCTTTCAAGGCGTGCGATGGTCCAGCGAACACACGCTCTCAGACACGCTTGACACCCTGCCGGGCCCGCGCGTGGCTTTGGTCGATACCCTCAACGATGTGGATGAGGCGGCAGATTTGTAAAAGGCATCCTGCGCCAAGCCCGGTCAGCGCAGCTTTGGCACCCCACCGGGCAGGGTCTCACGCTCCACCACGCCGGCCCGCAGGCTGCGCCCGATACGATGCGCCAGTGCCGACCACGCGGCGGCCTTGCCCGGCTCCAACTCGCGCCGCAGGGTCGCGTCAAACAGATCAAGCCATGTTGAAAACATTCCCGGCTTGACGTTTCCGGCCTTCACATGGGCCGCCATGGGGCTTCCGTCATAGCTGCGTTCATGCAGGATGGAATTGGCCCAGAAATCGGCCACCTTGGCCTCATGCGCGGGCCAGTCGGTGACATGCACGGCAAAGACCGGCCCAAGGCCGGGGTGTTCGCGAATGGTGGCATAGAATTCGGCCACGACCCGCTCGATCTCGGGGCGGGTGATGTCGAACCGGGGGGGCAGGGCGTTGCTCATAGGCCAAGAGATGCGTCAGCGCCTGAGCGGTTTCAAGGCCAATCCCTAAAGCGTTCCGCCTTTCACTCTCGACATCAGCCAAAGGCGGAACGCGTGCAACGAGTGAACGCGTTATTCGTCATAAAGCCGGTTTTCGTCATTGTTCTTCAAATGCGCGGCCATCTCATCATAGCTGACGGACAGTTCCCCATGGGCGATCAAGGCCTCGGCATAGGTGGGCAACCCTTCCGGCTTGGGGTGCTGATCGCTCTGCCAGAGGCGCGAGCGGATGATTGATTTGCCACAATGATAAAACGCCTCTTCCACCCGGACGATCACGGCAAAATCCGGCACCCGGCCCTTGATGGCGCATTGGTCAAGCACGTCGCGGTCGCGCACCACCCAAGCCGCCCCATTGACGCGCAGAACCTCGTTGCGGTGAGGCACCAGAAAAACCAGGCCCACGCGCCCCGTTTCAAGGATATTGCGAAACCCGTCATAGCGGTGATTGCCGGGGCGGTCGGGGATGGCCAGCGTATGCCGGTCCAGCACCTTAACAAAGCCCGCCGGGTCCCCCTTGGGCGAGACATCCACATTCCCCGCCTTTTCCACGGTGGCCATGGTCAGGAAGGTCGCCTTTTCGATCCAAGCGCGGCAAAGATCATCGATATGGTCAAGGAACTTCCTGATCTGGCTGTCATAGGGTTGCCGCATGTCGGCGTATATCTCATCGACCGAGGTGATCACGTGTTTCGGGGTGTACATGGGGCCTCCTGCTTGGTGCTTGAGGGGAGGGTAGCATGGAACGCACCCATGACGCGCGATGAAGTTTCATGCCGCCATGCGCTTCAACGGCCTGCGCGGGTGCCGAAATCTTCAAAAGATTTCGGTCCGCTTTCTTTTGAAGAAAGCGGTTTGGCACCCCCTCTGGACGCTGCGCCAACTGGGGCGTATAACGCGCCCCATGATGACCCGCTTCGCCATCATCATTCGAATTACCTGCCCGGCGCTCTG